>JACCDW011189155.1_pt1 | contig 17700 bp, 20 predicted proteins | sample 7449781 | NCBI WGS metagenome assembly JACCDW01 (sample SAMN15323449, study PRJNA562643) | freshwater metagenome | isolation source: river surface water | place: USA:Blue River Watershed | collected 2017-08-18
GATATAGAAAGGCCAATACTTCAGAACAATGGTATGATCGGTTGGCGCATTTTAGACCGCAGGGGAAAAGGTGTTATTTACGAAGGAACAGATTTGGAGAAGCTTCATAAATTGCCTTGGTCGAAAATTAAGTAAGGATAAGAAAATGTCGAATAAGAATGGTTATGTTTACATTACTGGTGTTGAATTGGATGAGTTGCTAAATCAAGCTAAAACTTCTAAATCAAAGAAGTTCAAGAATATTGTTGCAAATATCATGCAGACAGTTGAGAAGCAGAATGAAATTGATTCTTTGAAGTTCATTTCTGCTGCTGAGACAAAGTTTAGCAAGATTAAGCCTGATGTAAACAATCCTGAAGTTGTTTTGTTTGATGAGGATGCAAACATTTCTTTAATGAAGGATGGTGCATATGTTCAAGCTTGGCTTTGGGTTGACAATTCTGATATCAAGGTAAAGAAGACTACTCGTTCACGAAAGTCTGCTGCTGTGTAGAGGTAATAAATGAGTATTGCTAAATGGTATGCCGTTCATGTTTTTACCCAGCATGAACAAAAAGTGAAGACCTTAGTTGAGAAGCTTGCTAAAAAGCAGAATCTACATGACAAGATACAAGAAGTAATTATTCCTGTAGATAAAGAGATTAAGGTTAAGAATGGCAAGAAGACTGAATTGGAAACAAAAGTATTCCCAGGCTATATTCTTGTTAAAATGGTGATGGATGACAACACTTGGAATCTTGTCAAGCGAACTGAATATGTTACCAATTTTGTATGTGCAAATGGTAAACCAGTTCCAATCAAAGATTCTGAAGTTAAAAGAATCCTAGAGTCTTTGGATCCTAACCGTGGATTTAAACCTAAGAAAACATGGGCAAAAGACATGGTTATTAGGGTGAATGACGGTCCTTTCATTGATCTAACAGGAAAGATTGATGTTGTAGATGATGAAAAGCAAAGACTAAAGGTCATGATTAATCTATTTGGTAGAGAAACACCAGTAGAATTGACATATGATCAAGTGGAGAAGATCTAATTCAAAACCCCTCTTCGGAGGGGTTTTGTTTATAATAAGCTTATGAAATGGGGATTAATTGGATTAGCGTGGGGAGATGTAATGGCCTCCCTAGAAGTGGCAAAGAAAAAAGGCATAAGGAATATTATTTATGTTGGACCTTATGCTAATATCGCCACCTTTATTGCAGAACAAGATTTTATAGACAAAGTAGAGTTCAAAACATATGAGTTTGAAAAGCGATATGACTTTATGAAATATTTCTGTCGTATGGCTAATCAAGATTATGTCAGTGATCAAATAAATTATATTTATAATTTATTTCAGTTATCATCTATTTGTAAGCTTGAAGAAATAGAATCGTGTCAATGTGATTGGTCTGCTACAGTTGACTCTATAGATATGCCTGATGATTTGAACGTCCCTGAATCATCAAAGCAAGAAGCAATTAATCTTTTAGGTGATGTAAAAGATTTTATTTTAATTCAATCTCAAAGCAATCATTCAAATGCAGAAAATGCTCATTGGCCTTATTGGAATGATTTTATTGACTATGTAATTGAAAACAACCATGGAAAGAGAGTTGTTTTGGTTGGTGAAAATGCAGTAAAGGGAACTAATGACCCAAAGATTTTAGATTTAAGGGGTAAGACAAGTTCCGCTGATGTTGTTTTCTATTTAGCTGAATTGAGTAGTTTGGTTATTACTGTGCCAAATGGTGTTTATCATTGGTGTAATATTAAAGATTTAAATGCAATTAATATAAGTCAGAGATCTTTTCATCAATGTAATCCTTTTTATAGAACAGTTAATTCTTTAAACTGCAAAGATGTATTTTTTATTGATGGATTAGAAAGAGCAATTTATTTATATAATCATCAAGAAAAAACCAGACTTGAAGATATAAAGCCTGGCGAATTCATTCCTAAAAACTCCTATATCAAAAGAAGCGAATTAAAAGAGAGAATTAGCGATACAAAACTAGGGGCTATAGATGAAATATTTAAAATCTATAGAGATGAAAATTGGTGGTTTACTAAAGAGTTTCCAGTTCAATATATTTGGAACGGTCTGAAATACTTACCTAAAACAGAAAAGATTATATATCCATCTGTAATCATGTTGGATGAAACTGAAGATTTATTACAATTATTTAAAAAGAAGTTTCAGGATCCAAAAAGAGTATTAGGTTTGCCAGAAGATTATATTTTATTTACCAAGTATGCTTTTTTAAATGAAATTAAAGATGTTTTACAATATGAGAAAACCATTTGCTTTATTAATATATTTAAAAAGAATGAAGAAGTAGAAAGTATTTTAGAACAATACTTTTATTTAGAAGAAGTATCAACACATGAAGTTAAATTGTATAGGAATAAAAAAACCCTCCGTTAGGAGGGTTTTTCATCAATAAGGTTCAGCTACTGGTAATATAGAGGCAAATGATATGCCTGATCCAGCAATTCTGTTTACACTGAATCTCCACCAATATCTTTCAGGGTCATAGAACATTCCAATAGGTTTTACTTGACCAGCTGTTATTGAAACTCCTAATCCAGTCATAGGATCAAGAATCAATGTATTTCCAGTTCCAGTCAATCTGGTTTTTGTCCAACCAGAAACAGTTGTATTATTTTCAATGATTCCAGAATATCTCATTGTGTCAGAGTTTCCAGAAGAGGTATTGTCCATAATACTTACACCAGTTGCTGACCATGTAGATCCATTCCAGAACTCCATTGCTAAAGCAGCAGCAGTAGTGGCAGTTCCAGAAAGATTAAACTCAAAGTGGTCTAATTTATTTACTGAGCCAATATAAAGATAATCAGTGGTAGTTGCAAAACCAGCTTGAGATGCATTGTTTCCACCCTTTTTTGTTACAGCAGGAGTAATGTCGTAAATAACTCCGCCTGTTCCACCAATAGCAGATGCATTTTTAGCAATTAAAACTCTATAGGATTTGTCATTTACAATTGCTTGACTATCAGTGTCAACATAAGAACCACCTAATGCTTTTCTGCCAATAACTTGAATTGACGGAGTAATTGTAGTGGACCCAGTAGTAGCGACTAATACATTGACAAATGGTCTGTTGTATAGATTGTCTGAATATACAGCTGGTGTCATGGACCAACTGGCATAATAGGAATCTGTAGCAAATGTTTGTTTATCAGTTGGGTCTCTGTAAACTATTTGCCCCTTATTATCTGTGCTACTGTTGCGGTAATGTGCTCCATCATTTAAAATAAGCATTGCAGTAACAGTACATGCAGTTCCTGATGTGTTCCAAAATCTCACTTCATCGATAAGGGATTGAGGATACCAAGGAAGTGTAAAATAAAATAAACTTCCGGTTGTTGATGGCAAACTCACACTTGATTTTAATTGTTGGTTATATGATCCATAAATTACAGCCATTTATTACTCTCCAAGACAGAACGCTTATTTATTATTTTTCTGTTGCCCACTTTTTTTATCCTTGTAATTGCAGATTGACTCACAAAGGGTGTAAAATACTAATGGACCTTGTGTTGGCTCATTACCGTCTATCATAAAGGGAAGGGCGCTCTGTTAGTTAATGCAAGGTCAAGATTTTGAGGTTATCAATGAAAGTACAATATGTATCAATTCGTCCAACAGAATTAGCCGAAGAAAAAGGCTGTTATTCATTTACACCAGAACTGTTAGCTTCTGTGGGTGCAAGATATTCAAGAAACAACGAAGGTTTAGATGCTATTGCTTCTAAAATTGATCCTGAAAATCAAGACAAGTCAGTTGATAGTATTTTTAAAATGCTTGATTATGGCCATGCTTCTATTGCTGACATGACTCCAATTGCATTATTTATTGATGATATTACCCTTCATGCTGCATTTTATCTTTGGACAATGTCTCCTACTGCGGGTGGACAAGAATGTTCCACTAGATATATTAAGATTGATGAGTCAAGTGCTGCTACTGCGGAAGAGCTTGGAATGCCTGATAAATATGTCACTGCTTACAATGCTTTTGTCAAATCTTCTTTTGAAAACTATCGTAAATGTTTAGATGCTTGGACTAATATTGCCAACACAAATCCACAGGTTACAAAAATCCCTAAAGAATTGTTAGAAAGCAATGACACAAAAGTCAAAAAGCAAGTTGAAAGAATGAAACGCAATTATGCTTTTGACCGTGCAAGAGTTCATTTACCTGTATCTGCAAAAACAGGTGTTATGATGGTTCAATCTGCAAGAGCATGGGCATATGTTGCTTCTCATTTACGTTCACACACATTGAAAGAATTGGTTGTTTTAGGTTCAAAGATTGCAGAAGCCCTTGCAATAGGTGCTCCAAGATTGACTAAGCACACTCAACCTACAATGGCACATGGTAAGTGTATTGATAATGAGTTTGTTATTCTTTTAGGTCAAGCAAGTTTGTATGAGAAATCAACATCTGATTTCTTATTTTCAAATAATGACTGTCTTGTTCCACAGACTTTCCTTAAAGTTAATGATTTATTTGAGAACGAGGATGATCTTAAGAACTCTTTACAATTCCGAGAAAACCGTTATTCAATTTTTGGTAACGTAGCTCAAAGAATGTCAGTTACCTTCTCTTGGATGGGAATTAGTTTTGGAGAGATTCGTGACTTAAATCGTCATAGAACAGGTAATAGATATACGAGCATGGTTCCTCTTGGTTTTTATGATGCAGTTGATGAATTAGAGGGAATTAACAATATCTCTTGCGAAGTAATCAGAAATGCAAGTAATGATTGTAAAGAAGATTCTAAATACGCTAGAAGTATTTTGCTTAACAATTGTAGCCGTTATATTTATTTCACTAAGCTTGGCACTCAGTATTACTTTGAACATTCTACTCAGGTTGACAAGTTTATTTATGAGATGGAATTACGTACTGGTGTTGGCGCTCATTATAAATATGCCGAACATTGTAGGGAAATGCTGAATAGATGGTTTGAACTATATCCAGGTACAAAAGGCATGATTTTCGAAGGATCTGCTGAACCAGAGTAATTATCTAAATATTACTGCCTTAATTCCGTTTTTGTGATGGATGATTTTATATGCATTGGCTGGATATTTTTCTTCAGCTGTAAAATATAAAATCATCCCTTCTTTTGTCAATTCTTTCTTCACTTTATTTAATTCTTCTTCATTTAAATTATCATCAACCAAATAAAGAGATACTAAATCACTTCTAAGCTTCAAAGATGATAAAACAAGCCTATCAACAATTTCTTGATATTTAGCGATTTTTTTAATCATACTAGTATGTATCTTTATATTATCAATTGAGGTCACTTCTTTGATAGACTCTACAAAAGGTATTGTGTCTACTTCAATTCCCATCAAAGCATTGGAAATCTCAAGTCCCAAAAGCTCATCATCGTACTCTTGATTTTTTGTTTTTTCTTTGATAGTATTTAAAAAATCAAAACCATTCAAAACTATATATTCTCTTGTAAAACCAACCAAATTATCAACACTATAAAAATCTAGATTAATATTTAAATGATTAATAATTTTTTCAAAGTCTTCTTCACTTGAAAAATTACCATCTTTCAAATACAAAATGTTTTGGTACTTTGGGCTTGAATACATCAAAGCTCCCCTCAAGCAGATTTCAAGCCTATCAGTTTTCCTTGATATATTATTTAAGTTAAGAAAAATATCGTTTTGCTTTTTCCACTTAATTTTGTTGACATCCATACGCTCTTCAGTTAAAATGAAGCATCTAGTCAAGTTCGTAAAATGTGAGGACCATGCAGCGTATTCTAATGCCTGATAGTTTGAATCACAGATGAACACTAATAAACTTTGAACCATATTTGTTTTATAAGGTTTTTGCTTTTTTGCGTAAACCTTGATACAATACCTTACTAAACGCAGGAGATTGAAATGTCCGACAGCCACCGCCCAGGAACCTTTGACGCTATCGTAGGTCAAGAAGAGACCAAGCGTCTTTTAACTTTAAAAATTAAGGCCTTCAAAAAGACCAATACTAGTGTTGGTCACCTTTTGTTTTTAGGCCCTCCAGGTACTGGTAAAACCACTCTTTCCAATGTTGTAGCCACCGAAATGGGAGTTACATTCCATTCAATTATGGGCAACAAGCTTAAGAACTGGACTGATATCTACAACCTTATCAAGAATGTGCAAGAGAATGATGTCGTCTTTATTGACGAGATTCACTGCTTGACTGAGAAGAATCAAGAGTATTTGTATGGAATTATGGAAGACTTTACATATACGATTGAAAACAAGACACTGGCCCGTCCTCAGCTAATGAAGTGTCCAAGGTTTACATTGATTGGTGCAACCACTCATACTGGTGCACTCAATGGTCCATTTTTGAGCAGATTCCATCATATTGTGAACTTAGTGCCTTACACTGATGCACAATTGAGCGAACTTGTAATCAAGTCTTGTTATCGTCAACATCAGCTTGAATTACCTGTTCAAATAGCCAACACAATTGCAAAGCTTTCGCACAAGACACCTCGCTTGGCAAATATGATTTTGTCTAACCTTATAGAAGTAGGGCATGGCACTTATTCTGAAAAACTCAGAACAAGCCACTTGGATAAAACACTTCTTGAAGAAACTCTTAAAATGATGGGAGTTGACCCTCTTATCGGATTGAATAGAGCACAGCGTTTATATTTAAAGAACTTGCTGAAAGAATGCACTCCACATAGTTATGATGGAGAGACAATGCCACCAAATTGCAAGTGTTTAGGTATCAAGCCATTGGCAAACATGTGTAAAGAGCAACAAAACACCATTGAGAACTTTATTGAGCCTCCTCTTTTACAGGAAATCGAGTATGTTGTTCCTTTCAAAAATACTGTCCAAAAGGGCGCTTTGGTCAAAATCACTAAGTTTGGCCGTACACCTTTGCAATCTGCATGGATGTACATGAAGACAATGGAAAACTTCCAAAAGAAGCTCAATTGGTTCGAAACTGAAGACTTTACTATTTAGTAAGTGTATAAAAGAAAGTGGACGTTCGTTCACTTTCTTTTTCTCTATATTATTAAGGAAATTATATGCCAGCAAAACAATTAGTTTTTAATGAAGAAGCCCGTAGAGCTATGGAACGAGGGCTTAATGTTGTTGCAGATTCTGTGTCTGTTACTTTGGGACCTAAAGGTAGAAATGTAGTTATTCAAACTCCTTCAGGTCCAATCATCACAAAAGATGGTGTCACTGTTGCCAAGGCAGTTGAGCTTGAGTGCCCATATGAAAACTTAGGTGCACAATTGTGTATTCAAGTATCCAGCAAGACGAATGAGAATGCTGGAGATGGCACAACCACTGCTACCGTTCTTTCTAGAGCTTTTGTAAGAGAAGGATTAAAGATTGTTTCTGCTGGTGGAAATCCTATTAGCATTAAGCGTGGAATTGATAAAGCAGTGGATGTTTTGGTTGAAGCTATTGCAGAATTAGCAAAACCAATTGAAAACAAAGAACAGATTCAATTTGTTGCCACTATTTCAGGTAATGAACCAGAAGTAGGAAAGATTGTTGCTGATGCTATGGAAGCTGTAGGCAAGGATGGTGTTATTACAATTGAAGAATCTCGTGGACGTGATACATATCTTACGATGGTTGAAGGTATGCAATTTGACAAGGGATTCATGTCTCCTTTCTTTGTCACCAATCCTGAAAGAATGGAATGCAGACATAACAATGTTTCTTTGCTTTTAATTGATAGTAAAGTCTATGATGCAAAGGCACTGTTCTCATTCATCCAAAAGTTTGATACCAGCATGAAGAATCCATTGTTGATTATTGCTGATTCAATTGATGGTGAAGCATTGCAATTAATGGTACGAAATGTTTATCAAGGTAGAAAGCCATGGGTCGCTGTTAAGACTCCAGGTTTTGCTAATCAAAAGAAAGATTATTTATTTGATTTAGCAGCTTTGACTGGTGGCACTGTAATCACTCAAGACATGGGGCTTACACTTGAAGAAGCGCCGTTAAGTGTTCTTGGCACTGCTAAGTCTGTGATTGTAACTAAGGAAACAACAACCATTATTGAAGGCGAAGGCACTCAAGAGGGTATTGAAGATAGGATTGCTCAAATCAAAGTTCTTTTGGCTCAAGCAGAGAGCGATTATGAAGCAAAGATCCTTACTGAAAGAATTGCCAAGCTTTCTGGTGGTGTTGCAGTAATCAAGGTTGGAGCTTCTACTGAGGCTGAAATGATTGAAAAGAAGTATCGATATGAAGATGCTTTGGCTGCTACTCGTGCTGCTGTTGAAGAAGGTATTGTGCCTGGTGGTGGAGTAACTTTACTTAGGCTATCAAAAAAATTAAAATTGAAGCTAACCGATCCTGATGAGCAATTTGGCGTTGATATTGTCAAGAGGGCATTAGAGGAGCCGATCCGACAGATTTCTTACAACGCAGGTCTTTCTCCAGATGTAATTGTTAATGATGTATTGAAAGCAAAAGAAGGTCGAGGTTTAGATGCTCGTACTGGAAAGCTTGTAAATATGATCGAATCTGGAATTATAGATCCAGCCAAAGTAACCAGAAATGCGCTACAAAATGCTGCCTCAATTGCTGGACTATTGCTCACCACTGAAACTCTTATTGTAGATAAACCAGTGACAGGAGAAAAGGTTCTTGTTAGTGAAGGTATGATGTAATTTCCCTTTTAATAAACCCTGAAAGTATTTACTTTCAGGGTTTATTTTGTTTATAATACAAGTAAACAATTAAGGGGAAAATAGGATGGAAGAGGGCGAAGTGGATCCAGGTTTAAGAAAGAAATTGTTATCGGCTGGACTGATTATTATAACTCTAGCTACTGTTGCTGTTCAGATGTTTTTATTAAAGAAAACTGACAAGAAAAACACAATAAAAACAACAGAAGCAGTTATGGTCGATCCGAATAATTAGGTGAATTATGTTAGATTTTTTATATCATTACAAGATGACAGTTACCAAAATAGTGGATGGCGATACTGTTTATGGAGATGTAGATTTAGGTTTCAATATTGGTTTCAAAAAGATGGAGTTCCGTTTGTCTGGAATCAATACACCAGAAACAAAAGGTGCTACTAGAGAAGCTGGTTTGACATCTAAAAAGTTTGTCGAAGATACAATTGGTGGCAAAGAAGTAATAATTGTTACTAAGAAAGATGGCAAGGAAAAATATGGACGTTATCTTGCTGAGGTATTTTTTTTAGTAGGTGCTGAATGGATTAGTTTAAATAAAACTTTAATTGATAAGGGCTTGGCTGTAGAATTCATGGTATAGTGGGTACATGGCATTTTACAGGCGATTATTCATTGATTTTGATTCATTTTATGCGAGTGTAGAACAACAAGATAATGAAGAATATCGTGGCAAACCTGTAATTGTTGTTCCTGTTGTTTCTGATTATACTTGTGCTATTGCTGCATCATATCAAGCTAAAAGACTTGGGGTTAAAACTGGGACTCGTGTAAAAACGGCGAAAGAAAAAATCCCAAGTCTTTTTGTTTGTGAAGCTAGACCAAAAAGATATGTAGAAGTGCATAATCAGATTGTTGAAGTGTTAAGCAAGCATTTTAAAAAGATACAAGTGTTGTCTGTTGATGAAATGGCTTGTGAAATTGAAGAAGATGATGATTTTGAATGTGAGATGATTGCAGCACATTTAAAATTAGATTTGATGGATGCTTTGGGAGAACACATCACTTGCTCTATTGGTGTAGCAAGGAATGTGTTTTTATCTAAAGTTGCTGCTGACATGAACAAGCCCAATGGTTTTACAGCATTAGGTGAAGATGCAGAAGATAAATTAAAAACATTAGAATTAACAGATTTGCCTGGCATTGCTGAGAGAATGGAAACTAGGTTAAACAAATCTAGAATTAAAACTATTGAAGATTTATTTTCTATTGATGAACTAAAATTAAAGAAGGCCTGGGGAAGTGTCATAGGTGCTCGTTGGTGGCATATGATTCGTGGGTCTTTACAATGCGACTATGGTTTGTCCAATAATGAAATACCTAAGTCTTTTGGACACACACATGTATTGCCACCAAGTAAAAGAGATGATGCTGGTTCTTTTGAAGTTTTTGAGTCATTGTTATTCAAAGGACTAGAAAGATTAAACAAGAACAGAATTGGGGCTAAAAGGGTGTCAATTTATCTCTCTTGGCGGAATACAGAAACCAAGAGAAGGGGAACATATAAGAAAACATCCCCTATTGCTTTAGCCTCTTCTGATTATAAATATTGGACCGTTATTGCAAGAAAACTTTGGAGTAATCTTCCGTCTTTAGATCTCAAAGCTATTCCGTTGATTGTTGGAATTAGATTTACAAGAACAATCAAACATGAAGATATAAACTTGCAATTGTTCGACTTAAACTTTGAACCTGATTTTGATTTAAAAGAAGTTTATGAAGTTCCAGATCGTATTTCATTTGGAGATCCTGGGAGGCTTTTTGAGGAAAATGAGGTATAAAGCTAACTATGAAATTGTCAATTGAAATAGATAACATCACTGAAGCACAAGCATTAGCAATTGAAGATATTTTAGCTACATGGTTATTTTTAAAAGAAAAGAAAATGAGTATGTGGACTGCTTTGTTTGCTGATGGAACCAATGACTTTCAACCCAACATTACTGTAAATGGTGAAGAAGCAAAAAAATACATGGGTGATATTGGATGGAGAGTGGGAAAAGTTGGTTTTAAGCAAGATGATACATATTTAGATGATGAAATGTATTTGATGGACTATGAAAGAATCCAAAAGATTCTTGATGAACCCTCTGAGGATTAATTATTGGAAATTATTGAATATCCTGAAGCTGTTAAGGTCTATCTTAATAGAAAAAAAATCAGCATGCCTTTTGATAGTGTTTCAGCATCTTTAACTCATCAGGTACTTAGTAAAAATGCTAGAAGATTTGAAGGCGAACATTATTATATGCTCTTTGAATCTACAGTAATTGAAATTAAAGAATATCTAAAATATAAAATCGAAGAAGATCCAAAATATACACTTAACTTGTTTGGTGAATGGATGAATGATTTTATAGAATATCAAAAAGAGAAATCTAAACCATTTTCTAAAGATTTAATTGTTTCATTTTCAGATGGTAGTGAATGGTCTTTAAAAGCAATTGATATTTATGCTCTTGCTGAAAATATTGACATAGCTAGCCCTTCTGAAGAAATTACAATTGACAGAAGCAATCCATTATTTATAGATGAAGAATACATGTTAAAATGGGTGAGTGAAAACCTTACTTGGGAACAGGTTGAAGAAATTGCAGATCAAGTTAAAAGACCGCAAAACTCACCAGATTACAATGCAGAATGGAAAAATGCTGATAAAAGAATTGAGCATTGGGAAAATCCTTTAACTGTTATTGAAATGATTGCTCTTGATTCTGAAGAAATGGATGATGACGAAGATTGATAGATCCCTACAACATAACTAATTATAAGAGATCTAAAAATGAGCTTGAAGAGTTTTTACTATTTTGTATTGTTGTAGCTGGAAAAACTGCATACATTCAAGCTCGTAAATTAGATGAGTTTTTGAAATCTGTAAATACAAGATTGATGATGCCAGAAAACATCAATCCATTCCAAACAATTAAAAGTGCGGAACAACATGGGATTTTATTTGAAGAGATTAAAAAAGCAAAACTAGGACAATACAAAAAGATATATTCTGGTTTTAAATATATTTCTGAAAAAGAATACAATTTAAATAAAATGACACCAGAGATACTTGAAAAAATCCCTGGTGTTGGAATGAAAACAAGCAGATTCTTTCTTTTACATTCTGACATATTCTACACAAATAAGATTGCAATTCTGGACACGCATATTCTTAAGTTTATCAAAGAAAATATTGATGAAAGAGCACCAAAATCTACACCAGTAATTCCATTAACTTATAGATATTGGGAAGATAGATTTTTGCGTTGGTGTTCAGATAATAACAAAAACATGGCAGAATTTGATTTAGAAGTTTGGAAATCATATGCAAGGGTAGCTAAGAATGACGAAGCGTGAAGAAGAGCTTGAACTAAAACAATACGAGCCTTTAGTAAGAAAAATTGCCCACACTTATTATTTAAAGTATGGAAAGAAATACGACATAGAAGATTTAGAACAAGTGGCTAGAATGGGTATCCTTGCTGCTATAAGAAACTATGATCCACAATTTAAAACCAAGAAGCTAACTCACTATTACAATTATGCTGGTTTTTATATCAAGCATCATTTGAGAGCTGATACTGGAATGATTCACATACCAGCAAAACATATGAGCGATCCTAATTTTACTAAACCATCAATTACAGGTATTGAAGATTATCACACTATAAAAGAAGAACCTGATGAAATTGAGAATCTTGACCATTCTTTTGAACTTGAAGAATATTATAGCGTGTTAACAGATTATCAAAAAGAAATTATTAAAAAGGTATATCTGGATGGTTACACTTTTGATGAAATTGCAAAACAACATAAAGTAACAAGACAAGCAGTTAATTTAGCAGCAACAAATGGCATGAATAAAATGAAACAATATGCTAATGGAATTGCAGTAAAAACCAAATCTAAACCTAATACTTTATAAATTAATTGAGGCTTATATGAGTACAATTGACAGCAGACCACTATTTGATTTTGAATGTTTATCAGATTCCAAATTACCAGAAAAAATCTTAGCTCGTTATTGCTTTGAAACTGAAAGTGTTAAGATTCCTAACACTGATCTTGAATTAACAGTGGAACGAGATTACTGGCTATTTTGTGATGTTGAAAAAACCAATTTATATATTTTGAGCCATGAACTATTTGTAAAAACTTATGTCCCAGTCAACAGAAAAACATCTGCCTATTGTGATTTTATTCAAGACACTATTTTTAATGAAATTGAAATGACTAAGGTGGTTTTGGAAGAAGAAGATTTATTTCAACATAGTGATTTATCTGAAGAAATTGAGTTTGCCCATTGGTTTGGTTTACAGGGAGAAATATATCTAAATGACAATAAAAAACCCTGCCTTAATTTAGCTCATACTGTGGATATTAAGCCTTTGAAATTAAAAGACAGGGTTCTAATTGCTTGGAATATTTTAACCAACAAAAACTTCAAATTTGATAAAGTTTCTATGGATTGGGATTAATGTCTCATAAAAACTTCTTCTACAATTGGTTTTAATGTTGCATAATTAAATACAGACTCACCAGGATGTGCGTCAATCCAATCACTCAAATATTCTAAAACTAATCCTACTTCATCATCTTCAAATTGGTTCGTTCTATCCCAAAGCATAGAAATCAAATGACCTTGTTCTTCTGTATCAGTAAGATTTTCTACTTTCATTTGATCTGAATCTTCAAGCATAGAATTAAGATATTCAAATTGACTTTGTGCAAGCCTCAAAAGTCTCTCTGTAACTACATGAGCTTTGTCTTGACCTACACCTTTCATAAAATCAGGCAATTCAGTGTCAATTGGCTCATTTTCTTCACCCAATGCAGCTGTTCTTATTTCCTTCCATGCATCAGATAAATTAATCATAGAATTGGAGAATTTAATGTTTGAAGAATCTGAATGAGAAACATTTGATTTACCTCCAGCAGAAGGAGTGTATTTTGTTACATTTGGTTTCTTATCTGGGTTTGATTCTTTTTCTTTAGTTCTTTTTTGTCTCACTCTGTTTTTTCTCTCTTTATCTGACAAGTTTTTAGCTTTATTTACTGGTACACATACAGGCTTTTTACCTTTGGATGTATCACCTCTTCCGCAAGGTTGATATTTGCCTTTCTTTTTAGGTACATCTACTCGAACCCATCGTTCCTTATTAAACCAATCATCCAAGCCTCCATGATTTTTGGCTTCAACATCAGGCTTTTCTTCACCGTCATCCATTTTTTGCCAATTACTCATTTTTACTTCCTCAATAAATCACAAAAACTTTGAAATATATCTGCATCACAAGAATTTCTGCCTATATTTGCAGCCATACAGCTTATTACAACATTACCTTTTACATATCCTTTCTCAGAGTCAAGACGATCAAGAGATGGTTTTGCTGGATATCTGTGAATAATGCTAGGTTCTAATAAAACACCATACCAATAACATTTGTGATTTTGCTCTTCATAAAGTTTTAAAATATATTCCTCATCGATATCAAATTCTTTTCCATATCTTTTTGCATTGTGCCTAGAACTATTCACTAAATGTTTTGCCCATTTATCAACACGATTTATATTTATTCTAGCAATATTTTTTTCGCAAAGTTCTTGTTCTGAAAGTTTAATTCTTTCAGATGGAACATATCTATCACTTAAATATTTCTTTTTGCATTCTCTACAATATGGATAAAAATAACCTTTTTTGTCTTTTAAAAAATATTCTATCGAAGCAGGCTTGTGTTTATTGCATTTTTTACACATTTTCATTCCATCATCAGTCACTTTTACTCTATTAAGAGCTGCTCTTTTAATTGAGCAATTTTTACACAAATTAGTAAATCGATTTTTCTTGGGTTTGTTTTTGATTTCAACTTCCTTATCACAATCTAAACAAGTATAGCTAAACATATGGTTCTCCTTTTTATGTTGTTTAACTTATACATTCTTAAACCAATCATGTAATCCCTTTTACAGCTTAATTCTATAAAAAAAAAAAAGGAAAGTTTTTAACTTTCCTTTTCCAAATTACTCATTTGTTTTATCCACTATTTATTTTCGATAGGTCTGTAAGTTGATTCAAACTCTTGTCTAGCAATTCTATAAACTTCACCCTTTTGTGGTAAAGGAGTGACGATCATATCACCAGGCTTAAGAACCATTGGCTGACCCCATGAAGCTTGGAATGAAGTTTCAGGTCCGCTATAAACAACACCACGACATTCACCAATGGCTTGATAGATTCCATCGCCAACTTCTTTATATCTTTTAGCTAATTTATCTCCACTCAAGATATATTCCTCACCAGAACCGCCTAAATTAGATACAACAAAATCGCCTTGTTGAGCTTGATTCATTGTTTCTTTACCATCAGCAGTAACAGTTTCGATCATTTCACCCGGTCTTGCTGGTCTTGCTTTAATTTGAGTAAACTTTTCAAAATCTGTGCCATTAGATTCAATTTCTGGCATGAACTTTGCAATAGCTTCTTCTTGGCTCATTACCTTAGCTTGCTCTTCTTCTTCCATTTGAGAAACTTTGATAAATCTTGGCTTCCCAGTTTTTGGAAACAACTTCTTAACTTCAATAACATGTCCTGCAAATTTAATCATTTTTTTTAATCCTTTTTTTTAATCGTCTGCCCTTTTAATTCTTCTAGTTTCATCAGAAGGGTTTTTATGTAATGAATCTAAATGATGTTTTGGAATCATATTCATTACTTCTACATGATCATCTTCTTCATTATAGAATACAATATGGTTATCATCTACTGCAGCTGGTTGATGTAAATCTGCATCTGATAATTCTTCTCTAAAATCTGAAATTGGTTCTGCATCTTCCCAACTACCTTTTTGATCAACAGAATATGTGCCTGAATCATAGTTATTTAAAGCATCGTCAAGGTTCATAGGAAACTCTACTTGATAATGGTTTTTAAACTCAGAAGACAATTTCATGAATAAGTTGTGAATCATAATTGCCTGTCTGCTTTGGTTATTGTTTTCCAAAGATGTTGCAATTCTATTTAATTGTCTTAAAATATTTGATTTTTTCATTTTCTTTTTCTTTTTTCCTTGGCAATGGGCTCTCTGAGAAAAACCTTTTGGGTTGCTACAGTCAATTGAATCTTTATATTTTTTTGTCCATTTAGATTCTTTTTCCATGTTATTATCCTATTACAATATTTTTCTCACCATTTGTTTGAATTACAAATGGAGCTTCATGTGTTGCACTTCCTTCAGCAGCCATATCTAATTTTTGGAATAATGGTGAAATTGCCTTTTGTTTCTGTACTTTTTGTTCACGTTTTTCTTTACCAATTGGACGCTTATATTTCAATCCAATTACTAAACCTTCTCCTGGCTGTTTCATTCCTTCAACATCATCCATAAATCTTAAATCGTGTCTGTCTCCATCTATAACACGATAAGTTTTTCCATGATATGTTAATGTTTCTGGAATCTGATCAAATACAATAGCAACATTTCCGCCTCTTTCTAAAAATCCTAAAGCTTCTGCTCTATTTGATTCAGACCTAGAGAAAGTAATATGATAATTAGGGGCAAATGGCTCACCTGTATATGGATTCTCACCCTTTAAATACATATCCATAAACTTAGGTACTTTGGTGTAATCATAGAAAGCAACATTAGGAAATTTTCTATGTAATTCTGCTGCTTCTTTTGCCCAGTTGATATCAGTTGTTCCATTTAATCGAACAACTGGCTTTACATTTAAATCAAAGACAGTATTTAAGTTCTCACACAAAGATATAAGATTTCTAATATCAACTTCAATTAATTTCATTGCATAATTTCTTGTATTAGGATGAAACAATTTGCTGGTCTTCATTTCTCTAGCTGCTTGAACATTATCAATACCACCTCTACCTGTGTGATAAATACAATCCTTCAAACAAGTAGGTGAAGCATGAGTACAAGTGGTTTTGGTAGAATGAGGTGCAGTTTCTTGTTTAAACCTTTGCCATAATTGAGTTGAATTACCTGATTTTTTATGCTTTTGCTTATATTCTTCAAAAGCATCAATATCATAGATTTGGGAAGAACCTGGCTCAAGATATAAAATGCCAGTGATATAGCCAGATTTTAAACCTTTAGGAGTTTTAGCATCATTACCAACAGAAAGCATATGGAACTTTGTAGAATCAATTAATTGTTGGATTCTATTTAATTGCATTGGCTTGATATCTGGATCGGTTAAATCACTTTTGACATCTTGTTCAATTTCATTTAATTCTTCAGGAGTGTCAGATTGTGCTATTCTGCTAAACAAATAATCAGAATAATGATACAAACCTCTCTTTTCAATCTCTGCTAATTTCTTAAATAAAGTGTTCATAGTTTTGCTTGCCGTTTTTGTTGATAATTTTCTTCTAAATGGATTAGAACCTTCATATCTATTTGGTAATTCTTTTCTTGGATTCATTCTTCCAACTTCTTTCAACGGAGCACCGGGAGCCCATACTGTTGAAGGTATGTCCCAATTTCTTAATTCATCTCCAAGCTGATCTAATGCATCTTCTTTTACTCTTAATGCATGCAATCCAGCTCCGCCTCTTTTCTCAGATTCAAATAGTTCTGGAAAATTAATTGTTTCTAATTCTGCGCCTGGAATTATGTTTCCATTATCATCTCTCATTTGATGATGGTATGCTGGAAATTCTCTTTGTAGTCTGAAATAATCATCTGGATCATTGATGTGATATGCTCTAGTCAATTCTGGATCTGGTCTTAAAATTAATCCACTGTCCCCTTCAGGAATCCAACCAGGCATATTCTCTATCATCCATTCAAACCAAGGAGAAGTTCTGTTTTCAGCATCATAATCAGAAGTCCATAAACCACCCTTCGGCTTTGGAACTCCTCTCCAGTTTTCTACAGGTCTAAATCTTTTTGGATCAAACTCTAATTGGTCAGGTTTCTTTTGAACTGAATCTGATCTAGGTATAAACAATTGATCTGGGATTTCTTCTTTTTCCCATCC
>JACCDW010685856.1_pt1 | contig 17698 bp, 15 predicted proteins | sample 7449781 | NCBI WGS metagenome assembly JACCDW01 (sample SAMN15323449, study PRJNA562643) | freshwater metagenome | isolation source: river surface water | place: USA:Blue River Watershed | collected 2017-08-18
TGCAATGCAAATGCATGAAATGAAGCTGAATCTTGGTCCTGCAAAAGGCAAGGATTTTGCTACAACACTTGGTCCTTGGCTAGTAACAGTTGATGAACTCGCATCAAGGAAGATTGATACACCGAATGGTGCGACTTATGATTTGGAAATGACTTGCACTTTGAATGGTGAAAGAGTATCACTCGGGAATGTGAAAGATATGTCATGGACATTCGCTCAAATCATCGAGCGCGCAAGTTATGGAGTTACATTGCATCCAGGTGATGTGATTGGTTCCGGAACATGTGGAACAGGTTGCTTCCTTGAATTGAATGGTAGCAAAGTCTATGATCCGCCATTGTGGGTGAAAGAAGGTGATACAGTTGTTTGTACTATCGAAGCACTTGGTTCTTTGTCCAATTCAATCAAGGTACAACGCTGATGCCTCGCATACTCATCACCGGTGGTGCAGGATTTCTTGGATCACATCTCTGCGAAAAATTTATTGATAATGGGTATCATGTCATTTGCATGGATAATCTCATTACTGGATCACCTGAGAATATTGCACATTTGATGGGTAATGAACGATTCCATTTCATTCATCATGATGTAACTGAGTATATATATGTTGATGGTGATTTAGATGCCATCTTACATTTTGCATCACCGGCTTCTCCAGTTGATTATTTGCGTTATCCAATTCAGACATTAAAAGTAGGCTCTCTTGGTACGCATAAAGCATTGGGTTTGGCAAAAGCCAAAAAAGCTCGATTCTTGCTCGCAAGTACGAGTGAAGTGTATGGTGATCCACTTATTCATCCCCAAGAAGAGTCTTATTGGGGTAATGTGAATCCTGTTGGTATTCGTGGTGTATATGATGAAGCAAAACGATTTGCTGAAGCTATGACAATGGCTTATCATAGATATCATGGACTTGAAACACGTATTATTCGGATATTTAATACTTATGGTCCAAGAATGCGCATTGAAGATGGAAGAGCTATTCCAGCTTTTATGTCACAAGCATTGCGTGGTGAAGATCTCACTGTTTTTGGGGATGGTTCACAAACCAGATCTGTTTGCTATGTGGATGATTTGGTAGATGGGATTTATAAACTCCTACTTTCTGATGAAAGTAATCCAGTGAATATTGGTAATCCCGATGAAATTTCAATGCTTGATTTGGCTAAAGAAATTCTCGAAATCTCCGGTTCTGATTCAAAAATTTCATTTAGAGATTTACCACAAGATGATCCAAAGGTGCGTCAACCAGACATAACAAGAGCTAGAGCAATTCTTAATTGGGAACCACATGTTCAGCGTCGCGAAGGATTGCTTAAAACATTGGAATATTTCAAAAAAGCACTTGGGAAAAATGCATGAATCAAGATTTAATTATTCGCGTTCAAGAAGTTATAGATCTTGAAATAAAACCTATGATTGAAAGAGATGGTGGTAGCATCGAGCTTGTTTCGGTAGATGAGCAAGGTATTGTGAAAGTGCGACTCAGTGGCGCATGCTCGAAATGTAGTGCTTCTTCCATCACATTACATGGTGGTATTGAACGTATACTACGCAAACGATTCCCTGAAATTAAGTCAGCCGCACTTGCTGATGCATGATGAAACACCATTCAGCATTCTCTACCGAGATGATGATTGTATCGCCATAGCCAAAAGACCTGGCATACATGTTCATCATTCCACACTCTCTCCACATGAAATCTCCTGCATGCCAATTTTGCGGGATCAGATTGGGACATATGTCTATCCAATACATCGCATAGATCGAGCAACAAGTGGTATAGTTCTCTTTGCACTCAGTCCTGAAGCCCTAAGTTCATTTAATGAAATGATGTGGGCAGGCGGTATGAGAAAAAAGTATCATGCCATAGTTCGAGGTTGGATGGATGATATTATTTGTGATTCTCGGATTTCCATCGATGAAAAGATTCACGAGGCTGAAACTCGATTCAGGAGTATCACTAAAGCGGAGATGGAATATCCATCGCAGAAATTTGCTACCACTAGGATATCACTCGTCGAAGCGGAATTGATCACGGGGAGAAGACATCAAATCCGAAAGCATTGTGCTCATCTTAGGCATCCCATTGCAGGCGATGTACGCTATGGTGATGGTAAATTCAATATGCTCTTTAGGACTCACTATGATTTACATAGATTAATGTTATTTGCCACAACACTGAATTTCATCCATCCAATTACGCAACAAGAAATCAATATCAATTATAATCCCCGTTTCGAAGATGAAGGACTGGACAGATTTTGTGAGAAATATGGTTTCAAGTTTGATTGAATATTATTTTTCTATCAATGTTCCTGTTTTGAAAAATTCAGACCATTCTTGAATCAACTTTTTTGACAATTTCTTTTCTTTAACAGCCCTGAAATTTCCATAAATGGTTTCTTTTCCCTTGACTATATGCCATAATTGTGATTCGGGTTTATTATGATTGGTAGTTTTGGGTGCTTCCATTGCAACAATTATCCATGGAGTTTGATCTTTCTTACTCTGTTCAATGATTCGCATGGTTGCCTTCGGCGCGCGATTACGGAATTCATCGCGGACATTTAGAATGAAGTCATGTAGTGTAGTGTTTTTGTCAAATCCACGAACAGTTAACATTGCGCCATATTCTGTCCAAGTATCAGGATTCTCATTATTCTTTAAATATTCAATCATTCGAAAAGTTGAATCCTCGGAGGAAGATTGCATACTCCAACCTTGTTCCACAGGCCATTTGAGAATATACCCTTCGGTTGAATCCCACCTATTTCCACAGTGTTTATGATAAAAATCGGCGCCTTCCTTGTCACCCAATTGCATTGCATGAAGAAAATCGGTGCAACCTGAAACAGTATATCCAAGATATGATAAGATTTGTCCACGCAAGGTACGATTCGGAGGATAATCCGGATTGATTTGTATTGCTTTGTCAAGATGTGGCAAAGCACCAGTATGATTATTTTCAGAAAGGTAGGTAATCGCAACAGAATAGTATAAATCGAGATTCATGGGGTCTTTATCGAGATATTTCAAGTAATCAGCCCTTGCAGCTTGCTGATTTCCTAAAGACATATAACATGTTCCTCTTCCGACATAGACTTCCATTTGATTAGAATCTAATTCTAATACTTTTGTATACTCTTCTATTGCCCCTTTTAGATCCTGCATGGCATGTTTCATGGTAGCCGATGTAAGATGTTCTTTTATTGTTTTCTGGGCTAGTGCATGAGAAGTCCATGCAAAGAACAATATGGTCAAAAAGATTGTTTTCATGTTGCATTTCCAAATTAGAATAGCAAAATACTAAGGTTGATGGAAATGATGAACAAAGTATATTTGTAAGCACTTCGCAATGGCCTGCCGTGATTCTATATGATGAACATATTCCACTTTCTCAATACTCCGGTATTCTTGCCGAAGAATTGATGCCAGTGAATGGTAGAAATATCACAAAGAAATTATTACTTGAAACAGGTGCGCGTGCATTGTTCATCCGATCAGTAACCCCAATCAATGATGATGTTATTGCCGGAACTTCCATTCGATTTATTGGTACTACAACCGCCGGATATGAACATGTGGATATTCAATCCCTGCGGAAGAGAGGAATTTCCTTTGCATATGCTCCGGGTTCGAATGCAATGCCTGTCGTGGAATATGTATTCTTTGCTTTGCATCAATGGATTCAGTCGAGAAATGAATCATTGAAAGGCAAAACGATTGGCATTATCGGAATGGGTGAAATTGGAAAAAGGGTTGCAAACATGTGCAAGCAATTGGGTATGCATGTGCTTGCTTCGGATCCACCTCTTGAAATATATGGTTTGATACAATTACAAGATTATGAATGGTGCTCACTCAGCAAGTTATGTAGGGAAAGTGATTGCATCACAATACATTCAGCATTGACATATTCAGAATTATTTCCATCAATGAATTTGCTTCAAGATTCACATTTTTCATTGATGAAATCAGGCGCACTATTGATTCAAGCATCGAGAGGAGGAATTGTAAATGAGACTTCACTACTTAGAGCTTTGAATACCAATCATCTTCACTTAGCAATTGATGTTTGGAATGGCGAGCCACTCTGGAATGAACAAATCGCACAGCATCCAAAAGCATTTATGACTACCCCTCACATTGCTGGATATACAGGTTCTGCTCGAAAAAGAGGAATTGAAATGATTGTAAAGCAATATTGCGAATTCAATGAAAAAGAATGCAATATTCAATATGCAGAGCATCAGGGAATATCTTTTCAGAATCCGAATGCAGTTTCACTATTATGCGAAAGACGATTCACGAAGGAGAAGATGGAATGGCTAAAATATAAAGAAGTCAATCCAGAAATCTTTGATGCAGGGAGAAGGGAATTTATGTTTGATCAAGAGACTCTTTCCGAGATATCACTTTCTTGAGGCTAATTGTATTCCAAGAAATTCTAAGGCCGATAATCCCATTACTTTCTCTTTGATATCTGTTGAAAGATTCATTGATTCTATGAATGCACCATGTTCAAGATCACCAAGTGGGAATGGATAATCTGTACCATAACAAATTCGATCTGCACCAATCATATCAAGCAAAAATTTGAATGCCGGCTCATCATGTGTAATCCCATCAACCCAAAAGGCACCTGCATACTCCCTTGGATCTTTAATTGAATGCACATCGCAAAGATCTGGTCTTGCATGCCAGCCATGTGATATTCTTCCCATCGTGAAAGGAAATGAACCACCGGCATGAGCAAATAGGACTCGTAATTTGGGATACTTATCAAATACACCGCCAAATATCATCGATGTTATCGCGAGTGTTGTCTCAGCTGGCATTCCAACAAGCCATTCCTGAAAATATCTTTTCATGCGATCTGCCCCAGCCATTTCCCATGGATGAACCATGATGCAAACTCCCAATGCTTCAGCGGCCTCCCAAAAAGGATGAAGAGAAGGGTCGTCCAAATTCATTCCATTGATATTTGAACCGATTTGCAATCCCGGCATATTGAGTGTATTCTTAGCATATTCCATTTCTTTGATAGCAAGATTAATATCCTGCATCGGGGCAGTGCCAAGTCCAATGAAACGCGGAAAATCTGAACATACTTGCGCAAGATGTTCATTGAGGAGTCTCGACCAATCAGCTCCATGCTCTGGCTTAGCCCAATAATTGAATAAGACAGGGACGGTGCATAAAGTCATATAATCAACATTGAATGCATCCATGTCTTTGAGTATCGCTTCAGGATTCCAACAATTTTCCTGAATCTCACGAAAGAAATAGCCATCATCTCGCATCATTTTGGCGGATCCTTCGCGATAATGATCAAGCTCAATGAATCCTCCATATCCATAGCGCTCCTTGAGTGAAGGCCATGTTTTTGGAAGAATATGTGCATGTATGTCAAGCTTCATCATATCAGTATTCCAAGATCATTGAAAAGTGCGTGTACCAGGAATTGATTCAATCAATCTGCGGGTATAATCATTCTTAGGAGATTCATAAATTTCTTGCGCTGTTCCCAATCCGATGATTTTTCCAGCATTCATTACAGCAATGCGATCGCTTATGAATTTGACGACGCTTAAATCATGAGAAATGAAGATATATGTCAATTTGAATTCTTCTCTCAATTTCACGAGTAGATTCAGAACTTGTGCCTGAACAGATACATCCAATGCAGAAACAGATTCATCGCAAATCAAGAAGGAAGGTTTGAGCGCAAGAGCTCTAGCAATACAAATTCTTTGTCTTTGTCCGCCGGAAAACTCATGCGGATAATTACCATAATGATGAGGCTCGAGATTTACTTTTTCTAGGAGATAGTGAATATATTCTCTGCGTTGAGAATCATTGTCCATCACATTGTGCACTTTTAATACTTCCATGATAGCACTTCCTACACTCAAGCGAGGATTCAGTGAACTATATGGATCTTGGAAAATGATTTGAAAATCCTTGCGAAGAGCTTTGAGAGCACCTTTTGAAAGACCACGGATGTCTTTTCCAGCAAATTGTATATCACCACCGGTGGGTTCAACCAAACGCAAAATTGCTCTGCCTGTGGTTGTTTTTCCACAACCTGATTCACCCACAAGACCAAGCGTTTCACCGGGATATACATCAAATGAGATATCGTCAACAGCCTTAACCACGCCTTTTGTCTGACCAAATACATTTCCGGATCTAATCGGGAAATGCACTTCAAGATTCTTCACTGAAAGAATTGGTTTTTGTGCGCTGAGCTCTAGATTTCGCTGATTGATAGCTTCACGAGAAATAACATTGCTTTCAATGACATCATCAATTGTTGCTCCCGCCAATGCTTTGGGAGTGATAATTCCATCAGATGTTTCATCCATGAAATCACGAACAGTTGGGAGGATATGAAGTTTTTTATCCATGCGTGGTCGACATGCCAATAGACCCTTCGTATATGGATGCTGAGGATTGTCAAAAATTTCTTGCACACTTCCTTGTTCTACAATTTTGCCTTTATACATCACGATGATATCATCAGCTATGTCTTTGATTACTCCCAAATCATGCGTAATAAACATCATGCCCATATTATGCTTCTTTTGGAGATCATGCATGAGGTCGAGAATTGTTGACTGAACAGTAACATCCAATGCGGTTGTTGGTTCATCAGCGATAAGCAAAGCCGGATTACATGACATTGCCATTGCAATCATCACGCGTTGCTTTTGTCCTCCCGAAAGTTGATGCGGATATTGATTCATCATATCTTCTGGTCTGGGCAATTGCACTTCTTTCATCAATTGCAATGCTCTTTCTCTGGCTTCTTCTTTTTTGATGCCTTCATGCAATATGATCGATTCCATGATCTGGTCACCGCATTTGAATACAGGATTTAATGATGTCATGGGCTCTTGGAAAATCATGGAAATACGATTTCCACGATATGAACGCATGCGTTCCTCCGGAAGAGCAAGTAAATCGGTAATGGATCCATCCTCTTCATGAAAATGTATGGAACCACTTGCAATTCTTCCAGGAGGATTTGGAATCAGTCGCATGACGGAGAGTGAAGTCACACTTTTTCCAGATCCTGATTCACCAACGATTCCGAGTGTTTTTCCACGATTAACAGTAAAACTGATGGAGCGAACCGCTTGATGTACGCGATCTTCACTACGGAATTCTGTGATCAAATCCTTGACTTCCAAAAGAGTTGTATTCATATTGCAATTCGATTGATGAAAATGTTGACCAAAATACGACTTTTTTCGGGGTGCTGAACAGTTGAAAAATGAGACTATAATTATCTAATTTGTGATCGATTATTTTCTCATCTTCGGACTTATACCATGAAAGAACATGTTTTTACGGATAAAGCACCTGCGCCGATCGGACCATATTCACAGGGAGTGAAAGTTGGCTCTATGTATTATTTCTCGGGTGTAATACCATTATCAGCAGATGGACAATCCATCATTGGTGCAGAAATTGTCGAGCAAACACAGCAAGTGATTGCAAATTGTACGGCTCTCTTATCTGCTTGCGGGCTCAATGCTGAACATGTTGTGAAAACCACTGTTTTCTTGAAAAACATGAACGATTTTTCTGCTATGAATGCTGTATATGCTGAGTTTTTTGGAATATCAAAACCTGCTAGAAGTACAGTTGAAGTTAGCCGCCTCCCCAAGGATGTTCTCGTTGAGATCGAAATGATTGCATCGCAATCGTAAATTCATACGATATATCCCGCACCTTCTCTTGGTAAGATAATCCTGATATCGCCGTTGAAATAATCAAATGTTTCAGCGGCGATTTGTTCTACGGAGTCTGTTTCTCCGTGAATAAGCACAAGTGTTTTTGGCCGAATATCTCTGATCAATCCAATCACATCTGTTTTTTGGGCATGAGCACTCATGCGAACTTTTTTCACTGCGCATGATCTCTCAATGCGATGACCGGCAAACATGAATGGAACTTTTGCTTCGGAATTGCTAAGCGCATAACCCGGTGAGTCTGGTTCCTGCCAACCATTGAATAATATTCCATAATTCGGCTTTTGCATCCATTGTAATGCCAGTTTATAACTGGTTGTTTTTGCATGCATCATTCCACTCGATGCAATCACTATGGAAGGAGTTCCAAAAAAAGGTGCTTTGCTCAAGGACTCATATGGAATGGGATGTTGAGGAATATCAGATAATTCAAATCCTGGATTCAATCGAGGGGAAGTATAACAATATCGATCGAGTAATCGTGAAATCTTGGTACTCATGCCTCCCGTATATATTGGCAATTGTGGAATCATTCCTTTCCTTTGCATCTCATACAGCATGATAAGGGTTTCTTGCGTTTTTCCAAGTGCAAAACACGGAATCAAAATACTTCCATTGGCATTTGAAATATCATTGATGAATTGTGCGCACTCTTTCATGATGGAATCTTTTGTAGGGTGAGAATCCTCAGAACCATTGGTGGTTTCACAAAACATTATATCTACATGATGTTTTGGAAATGCTGCTTTGGGGATAAGCCACTGATCTTGTAAACACATATCGCCGGTATGAAATATGGATGTACCATTCCATTCTAGCATAATGCCCGATGATCCAGGAATATGTCCAGCATCATGAAATGTACAAATGATTTCAGACAAACCTCTTTTGCCTAGAATCTCGAATGATTCACCATAGAGATGTGTTTCAAAAACTGTTGATATATATTCTATGATTTCCTTGTCATACAGCGAAATCGCATCATGCATTTCTTTCGAATATTCAATTTGTTCATTGATGAGTGATACTGTATTCTTTAGCATGATTGATGAAATATCACGCGTGAGTGCGGTGGTATGCATTGAAAGATAAGGATGCTTTTTAAGCAGATATGGCATACCGCCAATATGATCGGTATGAGCATGTGTGATGAGCAATGCATCAAGTTCTTCATGTTCTAGAGCAGCTAGATTTGGAAATGCCCTTATATCCCTATACTTTGGATGTAGTCCTGCATCAATTATGATGCCTGTGCCACCAATAGAAAGATGAATGCAATTTGCGCCGATTTCTTCAGCGCCACCAAGCACTTTGAATTGTATATTGGAATTCACTCCATCCATACCTTATGCCAAAGTGCTGCATTCAGTGCTGAATAGAGAGCTTTGCCATGTTTGCCACGCTGCTGTTTATGATCATTTAGCATTACTCTGAAATAGGCATTATTGAGTAAACCTGATGTCATGAGCGGAGATTGCAGAATGGTTTTAACGGTATAATTATACCAAGGACCTCGAATCCATTCAGCAACAGGTGCGGAAAATCCTTGTTTTTTTCTGTAGATGATTTCATGAGGAAGTAATGAGTCAACTCCTTTTTTGAGAAGATATTTTGATTCATTATATGATTTGTGTTTCAGTTCGGGCCTGATACGCATTGTATATTCAACAAGACGATGATCCAAAAAGGGTACGCGTGCTTCGAGTGAATGCGCCATCGTGATTTTATCTACACGCATGAGCAAGAGTTCAGGTAATCGATGAGCCAATTCATAATTAGCAATACGCTGCGCATAATCCTCTGGATGAGCTTGAATTGCTGCGATTTCTTTATCTAATCTGAGAGGCATTTCACTTACAGAATCAGCAAGATGCTTATAGGCGGGTCCAAGTGCTTGCTTCAAATGTGATGGTGTATAGTCAACTGCTCCCCCCCAATACAAAGGATGACCATCAATCGCTCTGCGCATATAATCCAAAATGAGATAGCGTTTTGATGCCATGAGAAATGGTTTTACCAATTCATAGATCATTTTTTGTATAGCTCTGGGATAGGAGAGGAACCGCTTCCACTCTTTTTCATAAAATTTGAGATCGCGAATCATCCAAGAATAGCCGATGAATTGCTCATCGCTTCCTTCTCCGACTTGTATTACTGTCGTTCCGGATTCTCGTGTCAATTTGCTGAGGAAATTCAGCGGAATGCATACAGGATCACCATTTGGTTCATCTTCATGCCAAACTAATTTCTCGAGAACGGGAAGCGCATCATTGTGATCGATTACAATTTCATGATGATTTGTATTGAATGTTCTTGCGATAAGTCTTGCCTGTTCGAGCTCATTGTATTTCTGTAATTCTTTGAAGCCGACTGTAAATGTGTCAACAGGACGATCCATGAGTTCAGACATCAATGCAACATTAGTGCTTGAATCGATGCCGCCACTCAAAAAGACACCAAAAGGCACATCGCTCATCATGCGATCTTTCACAGCTTGGCGGAGCAAACGCATGATTTCATGCACAGTGGTTTGTTCATCATGATCCCAATATTCGGCACCTTTTTGCAGTGGTTGCCAATATCGATGCTGATTGAATTCACCTTTTTTCAATATACCGAAGTGACCAGCAGGTAATTTATGAATGCCATCAAACATTGTGTGAGAATCACTCGACATGGAAAATGTGAGATAATTCGCAAATTCTTGATGATTGATATTTCGAGAAATCGAGGGATGTTTGAGTATTGATTTGATTTCAGAACCAAAAATAAATCGACCATTCGCATGATGATAATACACGGGTTTAATGCCAATTCTATCTCTTGCCACGAACAATGTTTGTTCATGTTCATCCCAAATTGCAATACCCCACATTCCTATCATTTTATGAAGGAATTCTGGTCCATACTCAGCAAAACCATAGAGGATAGTTTCTGTGTCCGAATGCGAACGATATCGATATCCTTTTTTCTCAAGATCTTCTCTTAATAGCACATGATTATAAATCTCCCCATTGAATACAATCGTGAATCTTCCATCGGGAGTTGACATCGGCTGATGTCCTGCGGGTGTTAAATCAATGATTGCCAATCTTCGAAAGGCAAAACCGGCTTTTCGTGAAGGCGAAATCCATTGTCCTTCATCATCCGGACCTCGGTGATGAATCACATCGCTCATCGACCGCAAAAGGTCTTCATGAATTCCGGATTCAGATATCGCATATTCAACTATGCCCGCTATTCCACACATGATTTGATGCTCAGTAAATTCAAGAAGATTTTTTTGCAACAGGGAACATCCCTGATTGCGAAGCGATATTAAGTAATATTCCTACTGCTGAAGCAGAGAATAGTACAGCGGTTCCACCATAACTTAAAAATGGTAATGGTAAACCTGTTGTTGGAAGAATGCCACAGTTCACGCCGACATTCACAAATGCATAAGCTGAAATTGTGATTGTTATTCCAAATGCAAGCATGCTCCCAAATCTATCGGGTGCGAATCGGGCTATACGTAGTCCACGATAGAGAAATAACCCAAACAATGTCATCATGATGAGAATACCAAAAAATCCATATTCTTCACCAATGATAGAAGAAATGAAATCACTATAACTTTCAGGAAGGAATTTGTCACGCTGATTGCTCTGTCCGGGACCAACACCAAAAAAACCGCCATTTGCAAAAGCAATGAGTGCTTGCTGCAATTGATAATTACCGTCTTGATTATCTCCCAAACCAAGAAATGACATAATCCGCTTCATGCGATATTGTGCTGAAATACCATATATGCCAAGTAGTGAAACCGCACCGCCAAATACAATGAGGAAATAATGCAATTTCACATTTCCAACAAATAGCATGGAAAGAACAATAATTGAAATCACAAAAGCAGTGGAGAAATTGGGTTGCAATGCTATAAGTCCAATCACCAAAGCTCCCGCACCTAAAACAGGTAATAACCCTTTTTTAAAATCATTCATTTTGTTGAAATTGTCTGAAAGCCATGCGGAAATGTACATTACCAATGCATACTTTGCATATTCTGATGGTTGTACGCTCATGCCTCCAAGATTCAGCCATCTCACCGCACCTTTTGTTTTTGCTCCTACAAACAAAACAATTATGAGCGCTCCAATACCAATGAAATACAAAAGTTTTGAATAGTGCTTATATCGATGATAATCAATTCTCGAAAATGCTATGATGCAGCCAAGAGATAATCCTACACGTAAGATTTGTGACATCACTATTTCTTCGCTTGAACCAAACTTTTGTGAAGCCACATAAGCACTCGCGCTATACACAAATGGTACTGAGAATAAAAGCAAAGCTGTTGCGATGAAAAAAATCAACCAATCAATTTTTCCAGGAATTTCAGTGATCTTCATTGCAAAGCCTTTTCAAGATCATTGATGATATCATGAGCATCCTCGATGCCCACACTGAATCTCAAAAGCATATCATGAATTCCAAGTGCATTCCTCTCCTCGATACTTACTATATAATGAGAGGTTTGCGTAGGAATGGTAATTGTTGATTCCACTCCTCCCAAGCTTGTTGCAATTGAAATAAGTTCTAGCTTTTGCAAGAATGCATCACGATATTCGATGTCATTACCTGCTAGTTCAAAAGACATCATCCCACCGAATCCGGACATTTGTCTTTTCGCAATTTCATGTCCGGGATGTGATGGCAAACCAGGATAATGTACTTTTGAGATTCTTGGATGATTGCTTAACCACTGTGCAATCTCCAAAGCATTTGCATTTTGTTGTTGTACTCTTATGCCGATAGTTTTTATACTTCTTTCTAGCAATGATAAGTCAACCGCATTGAGAGACATACCATAGATTGCCGAGAGTTTTCTGCACTTCTCTATATATGCTGTATTACCAATCAATGCACCGGCCATCAAATCGCTATGTCCAGCCATATATTTTGTTGCACTATGCATGATAATGTCACAGCCTAATTCCAATGGTCTTTGATTTATTGGGGATGCAAAAGTATTATCTATCATCGTGATAATGCCATGATCTTTGGCCCATTGTGTAATTGGCACTATATCAATGATTTCCATCAGTGGGTTTGTAGGCGTTTCCATGTAAAGCAGTACTGATTCTTTAGTCACATATTGTGCTAGATTCTCAGGAGTCATGGATGAAATCAATGTAACATTGATATTATGCTTTTCTCTTAATATGTCCACAAATGCTCTTGTGCCACCATAAATATTGTTTTGCATGAGAATATGGTCGCCAGGTTTGGTAATTGCTAATATTCCTATTGCAATTGCAGCCATCCCAGTTGACACAACAAGTGCGGATTCTCCACCTTCTAATGCTGCTATCTTCTTAGAAACCGCATCATGATTGGGAATATTAAAATTTCGAGGATAAGGAATATTGCCATTTCCAGTGAAATACTCTATGGCAGTGGATGATTGTATGGGAGTATTCACTCCCCCAAATGCATCACGAATAGTACCCGTATGAACGGCAATAGAATTCAGGCCAGTATTGTTCTGTTTGTATTTGCTATCGGACATTGAAGTATTTGCAATGAAAGAGGTTATGCTGCAAGCAAAGATACGGGAAAAAAAGCACTTTCTTGGCTTGAAACATAGCCGTAATTTGCCGAGAATATTGAGTAGAATTACATGAAAACAAAGAACTTCGCAATCCTTGCTTTCTCTATATTATGCTTGACTGCATTATTTATTACAGGATGCTCAGAGGAATCTATTGAAAAATTTGATTCAAAACAGATTTCCACGGCAAATAACAATAAGCATCCACTTAGAGAAAGAGACGATACCTTGATGATGCCTTTGGCGCCAAATTCTGCATGGTTTTTTGATATTTCATATCAAGATGTACATACAGGCAAATTTCTTGAACCAAATGCGGATTTTCCATTTCCTTCGGGAGATACTCTCTATGTGCATGGTTCTACAATGCTGGACAGTAACCCATGTTCACTCATTCGAACAATCTCCACTCCAAAAGGGGGGACTTGGTATACAATAAGAGCAAAGGGTATATATAGCTGGCCTCAAGACCCCGAAGACACAACAGAAGTTCCTGTCTTTAGTCTCACTTATAAGTATCCTGCAATCAAAGGGGAAACCTATAAGGCAAATGGTGTAAGGGTTGAGGTGAAAGATATTGAAGCCAAATTGACTGTTCCAGCAGGAACATTTTCTTGCTATTACTATGTCTCATTGTTTAATGCGCCAGGAAATGTCTCATTCGAGAATCATGTATGGTTGTCAAAAGGTATAGGAATGGTAAGAAATGAGTCGATTATGTATCAAAAAGGTGTTGAACCAGTCAGACGGATTGTCTCATTAAGAAGATTTATTCACGGTACTGATCAAAAGCAATAATAAGCGCTTTCGTATCTTTGCATTCGTATTATTCCAATTGGATCACATATGTCAATTAGATATTTCCACATTCTCATCCTATTCTACGGCTCCATCATAGGATTGCAAGCAAAACCCCATGAGGATTTGATGCGCGCAATGAGAGATGAAGCCAAAAGAGCCTTATCTGAGTTACAAGTTGAATCATTGCAGAAGCCCTATTATGTGGAATATACACTTACAATGCGGAATAGTGAATCCGCTAAGGCATCACTAGGTGGAATCATTAATACAAGAAAGGGAATGTCGGCTGTTTTGACAGTTGGTATTCGAGTTGGTAATCCGAAATTTGACAATACCAATTTCTTTGATGTAAGCTTGGGATTTTTTGGTAGTGGAGATGACGAAGAATCATTCAGAAATAGACGCATTCCAATCGAAATGGACTATGCATCACTTCGCCGTGAATTATGGCTTGCAACAGATGCTTGCTATAAACAATCTTCAGAATTACATGCAAAAAAAGAAGCGGCTATAAAAAACAGATTGCGTACAGATACCACTCATGATTTTATACCACAAGGACCTTCTGTTTTTCAGGATTCTGAAGAATTTGCCCCCTTTGATTTGGAAAAAGTGCAATCGCTCGTTAAGGAATTGTCATCATCTTTTCTCAATCATCCATCCATTGCTTCAAGTTCGGTGAGTATTGAAAATCTACCTGAAACTGTATTGTATGTTAATACAGAAGGGAGAGAATTCATCAAAACAAAGCATATGACAGGTATTGAAATCATTGCTTCGGGTCAATGCCAGGATGGAATGCCTATTGCAGAAACATATACCGCTTATGCACGCTCATTCGGTGAATTACCTATAAAGGATTCATTGTCAAAAGCCACAACATCTTTGATTCAGTCTTTTGAACAAGCATATGCATCTCCAAAATTAGAAGAAGCATATTCAGGACCTATTTTATTGGAAGGTCAAGCCGCTCATGAGATCTTTGCGCAAATATTTGCGCCACAATGTATAGTGCAAAGACCACCTCTAACAGATCGTGGGGTGCAAGACAATGATAGATATACAGCGTTTCAAAATAAGATTGGTGGAAGAGTATTGCCAGAATTTTTGTCAGTGACAGATAATCCTTCATTGCAGAAATATGATGGCACATCATTAGTTGGACATTATTCTATTGATGATGAAGGTACTCCTGCTCAATCCGTGAATCTTGTGGAAAAAGGATATCTCAAAACATTGTTAGCTGGCCGTACACCAACAAAAAGAATTCGTTCTTCTAATGGTCATTCTCGGGGTGGTGCTCCTATATATGGAGTGATGCAATTGACATCAAATGACAAGAAAAAAGAAGCTGATTCTAAAGCAATGAAAGCAAAGATGATGTCTCTCTGCAAAGCCAGAGAATTACCCTATGGTATTATCATTCGGAAAGCACTGAACCAGAATATCCTGTATACGGTTCTTTATGAACAAACTTCCGGTGAATTTCCATTTGCTCAAGGAGATTCAAAATTGACTGTTCTTGAAGCATATAAAGTGTTTCCAGATGGAAGAGAAGAGAGAGTCCGAGGTGGTGAATTAGCAGGAATCGGTCCTGCATCTTTCAAGGATATTCTTTTGATTGGGAAGAAAAGTAGGGCGTATAATCTTCTTGCTTCATCTGTGGTATCATCATTTTTGACTGGTGGATCTCAATTTGTGTCTGCCTCACTAATTATACCTGATATACTCTTCGAGGATATAGAATTCAGACCTTTGGAAAGTGATTTCCCAAAACCTCCTCTCATAGCTTCGCCTATAGAGAAATAGTGAACTTTTTATGATTGGGAGGGGTTACAGCCTCCCAATGCTTTTTTTAGGATAATCATATGTCAAGTATCAAATCACCCCGTGGTTCCGAGCTTCATTGCGCAAACTGGCAAATAGAAGCAGCATATAGAATGATTCAAAACAATTTGGATCCAGAAGTTGCCGAGCATCCAGAAAAATTAATTGTATATGGTGGATATGGTAAGGCTGCCAGAAATCAAGCATCATTACAAGCAATTTTGGATTCATTGCAATCAATGAATCCTGATGAAACTTTGCTGGTTCAATCTGGTAAACCCGTAGGAATTGTACCCACACATGAAAATGCCCCCAAGGTAATTATAGCAAATTCAAATCTTGTTGGAAATTGGGCCAATTGGGATGAGTTCAGAAGATTAGATGAATTGGGACTCATGATGTATGGTCAAATGACAGCCGGAAGTTGGATTTATATCGGAACTCAAGGTATTGTGCAAGGTACGTATGAGACATTCGCTGAATGCGCTAAGCAGCATTTCGGTGGTGATTTATTTGGTCGATTTGTTCTTACAGCCGGTCTCGGCGGAATGGGCGGAGCTCAGCCCCTCGCTGCAACATTCAATGGCGCAGTTGCATTATGTATTGAAATCGATGAAACGCGTATAGATAAGCGCATTCATGATGGTTATTGCGATGTTAAAATGCATAGTATTGATGAAGCATTGCTAAAGGTGAAAGAATGCATGACAGAAAATAAGGCATTATCCATTGGTCTTGTTGGAAATGCTGCTGAAATCCTTCCTGAACTAGTGCGCAGAAATGTGATTCCGGATATTGTGACCGATCAAACTGCTGCACATGATCCTTTGAATGGATATTATCCTGCCGGACTCTCTAAGGAAGATGCTGATACATTAAGGAACTCTGATCCTGTGACATATTTGGAAAAAACTCATCATTCAATTGGCGAACATGTCAAAGCAATGCTTGCCTTTCAGCAAAAAGGATCAATTGTATTTGATTATGGAAATAATTTGCGTGGTGTGGCAAAAGAAAAAGCCGGTATTGAGAATGCCTTTGACTTCCCCGGATTTGTTCCTGCCTATATCAGACAATTGTTCTGCGATGGAAATGGACCTTTCAGATGGGTTGCTTTGTCAGGAGATCCAAATGATATTGCTGTTACCGATCAGGCAATCATGGAATTATTCCCTGAGCATGATGGGCTTCATCGTTGGATTAAAAATGCTCAATCAAGAATAGGATATCAAGGTTTGCCTGCAAGAATTTGCTGGCTGAATTATGGCGAAAGAGCAAAAGCAGGAAAAATGTTCAATGATCTTGTAAGAGATGGTAAAGTATCTGCTCCCATCGTTATTGGTAGAGATCATCTTGATTGTGGTTCTGTTGCCTCGCCATTTAGAGAAACTGAAGCAATGCTTGATGGTTCTGATGCCATTGCAGATTGGGTATATCTCAATTTTGCATTGAATACCCTCGGCGGCGCTACTTGGGTCTCCCTCCATCATGGCGGGGGAGTTGGAATGGGGCTTTCACTTCATGCTGGTATGGTGATTGTTGCAGACGGAACCTTTGAAGCAGAAAAAAGACTACAAAGAGTGCTTACATATGACCCATTAATGGGCATCCTAAGACATACAGATGCAGGTTATAAGCGGGCTCTGGGGAATGCAGAAAAGTTTGGCATAAAAATTCCTTTATACCCCATAGTCAGAGATTAACGATTGAA
>JACCDW010797044.1_pt1 | contig 17697 bp, 21 predicted proteins | sample 7449781 | NCBI WGS metagenome assembly JACCDW01 (sample SAMN15323449, study PRJNA562643) | freshwater metagenome | isolation source: river surface water | place: USA:Blue River Watershed | collected 2017-08-18
CCAGGGTGCCAAGCATCAGTAAAGATGAAGTGATCATTAGGAGCCACTGATCCACTGCAAAACAGACGGCCCATTTGTTCAACTTGAGCAGACTTATATATATTGGTGCCACCAAAATTAAGGAAAGCACCAGGAGTGGTCGCACTAGGAATATCTGTAGGACCAGATATAATTTGAACATTGTGTCCCTTTTTTCGTAAAAGAGCCGGTACGTGGCTTTTCCACTGCGCTGTGTAGCGTGTTTCTACCGGCTCAAGATCTACTAAGTAAATCGTCATTGACGATTAGACCTGTAGTTATTTTGACCTCTTGGCTTCCATTCCTTACGTTCAAAGCGTTTTGGACGCTTTGAAGCCTCGTAGGCCTGCCAGACTTTACTCTGACGGTTATATAAATCTGCCGGATTATATGGCAGAAGCTCAAATCTGCAAAAGTCTTGCAGTGCGTCAAGATCGTCAAAAATCTTAACAACTTCGGGTTTCATCGTAGTGTTTCCTTTAAGTTAGTATTTGATGAATGAACCATTTTCTCCGTCTTCGGAGACCTCAATCCAAATCTCTCGATTCGGATACTTCTTGCTAATGATGTCATGTAAATCATCTGACATCATTTCGCAACTCTTATAGTCAAGGCTTAGAACGGAACCTTGACCATTATACAGCGACTCGAGCCATCGTTTGAATTGGATGAATTCGATGTCCCTGTCATTGTGTTGCACACTGATCCACACCCTGAAATGAAAAATGTGGCGATGGGGATAACCCAAAAACGACACGTCATACTCGTCTCCTGTAGCAAGATTTGGATCTGTAATTGCCGCAGGATATTTGTGAATACCCTCCTTGCGGAAAGTAACCCATATCATTTTGTTTGGTCTTACGTCTTGTCTAATATTCATTTTATTTCTGTATCTTGTGTGTACTGATCCCAATGAGTATACTTGTCTTTACTCATCAAGCTCTGTAGGTGATGTGTCCACACACCTGGATTTGTAGCACCCCAAGTTCGGTCATCCAGTTTAAGTGTGGCATTATAGTTGAGTTGATTAATGTAAGGCAACTTAACACTAATCATAGGAACAAAGCGAGGATATTCGCAATAGCAAGATTCTAAAATGCCTTCGATATGTTCAACACCAAAGTCTAAAGTTACCCAGTAGCCTGCTTTTAGGCATCCAATAATAACTTCATCCCATGCTTTGTATTCTTCGTGACTAATACTCTTAGGATTAAAACTCTGACTAGTGCCAAAGTAAATGTGTTTAATACGTTTGCTTTCGTCCAACAATGCTTGTGTGTCATCAGTCTTACGCAAAATTTCTTCAAGCGGAGGAGTACCTACTACGAACAGTGTAAACATACCATAACAAATAGTATGCTCGACTTCGTAACCGGTGAAATAAACAACACCTTGGCGTTCTTCAGTGTTTAATCCCATTTAATATAACCTCTACTGTAGCCATTTGGACGATCCGCACCATCCGCAAATGCCTGTTGCCATTCTATGTTACGATTATAACCTTTTGTCCAAAAATTATCAACCTCTAGATAACCGTTTTCTATCCAATGCTTGGCAAAATACATACAATTAATAAATTCTGGATTGCGTGGACTCGGAAATGTCATAGTACATGATTTCCAAAGTAAATTTGAAAAATCTGTTGTGATAGTTTTTTGACTTCCAAAAATAATTAATGCATTTTCTCTTAGAATATCTTTATCAAACACATCAGTCTTACTGCTCAAATCGATTACAACGTCGTAGTTTGCTGTTGTTTCGGACTGTAAGATGTCTCCCCACAGTTCTTTGTTGCTAGAGCCAACTACATCGATGTGATAGAAAAATCCATTTAATCTCATAGTATGAAAAGCAACCCACGCTAAAAATCCACTACCTAAAATTAACATACGTGAATAAGCGCCTTGTTTTTTATCAATTAGTTCTCGTGCTTGATTAATTAAATTAATACCGCAGGCAACTGGTTCTAAAATGTATTTAGGTTCTAAACTAGGAACAACGACAAATTCGTTCTTTTTAACATTGTAAAAATCTGCGTAGGCTGGCTCCCCTCTCGTAGCAACGAAATCTCCAACCTTTACATCGAACATTTCTGCTCCAACTTTGGTTACAATACCCAGTCCTTCATGACCTTGCATCTCTAAAGGAAGTGGACCAAAGTTTCCTTGCATCATATCTATGTCGCTACGACAGACACCAGTTATAACTGCACGTACTTCAATTTGATCAAACGTAGGTTCGGGCTTATCGTATTCTACTTCCCTAAATTGTCCTTGTCCAACAGTTTGTAAACATTTTACTATCATAGATTTTCTATTTGTCTGTGAATCCACATATCTTGTTCAAGTTGGTTATTCCAGAAACTGTTATTATTTAGGTTTTCAATAGCAGTTACTATCATTTTTTTGTATGCATGTTCTGGACATAACCCTAATTCATGACGAACTGATGAATTTTTTGCAGAAAATGCAATACTACTGTCGTCATGATCTAAATTAGTTTTCCAGTTAGCAGTCAATATCCATGTTATATTGTTATTTTTGAATTCTAAATAACAGTAGTCGTCGACATCAAACGTACCGTTAGGATTTACAATTCCGTAATCTGTAGAATGGATATCTTCAAGACGATTATTTTGTCTTGATTCTGCTTTTATTAATTCTCCGTTGGTAAAATTAGTCAGTATACAATAATAACTGAGCATGTGCGGAATTAAATCTCTGCTGACGCCGCCGAATGCTAGATTTTTAGTAGTAAACCAACTACCAGGACTTGGTATCCTATTAGCATTATTCCACCGAACATATATCTTTTCGCTTTGTTCGGCTCGCTCTTTAAACATTTTGATTTCGTCTCTATACTGATTATTTTTTATCATCATGAATCTAGTATTGGGAAAATCTTCAACTAATTTTTTCCAAGTGTTGCTATCTTTGACACCCGGTTTTTCGATAAAAACTATTTTGCTAAACGGTGCCACTGATCTGGCTAACGACTCGTGTGTAAAGTTTGGAGTACAAATATGTACAGTATCAAAAAGTCCGTGTATTAGTAATGCTTTATCGACAGAATCGAAATCTGCACCTTTACTACTATCCTGATCCGCAGTAACTACTTTGTGACCAAGTTTTTCTAGAACAGTTTTATACAACTGTCCTATACCCATTCCTACAATTAGGCTTTTCATTTATATGTGGGGTTTTTATTTGAACAATAAATGTTTGCACCGCTTTCACCGCCGGCAAATGTGTGTAATTTATACTCGCCGGAATTCATACATTTATCATAACTTTTAAAGACTTCTGAAAGTGCAATAGTATTACCCGAAGTAAATTCCATAACAACCAAATACTCGTTGGATTTTAATCCCGATTTACTAAACGCCATCCCAAAACCAAATAGTCCAATTACGCCTATAGTTATGAAAGATACTATGTATGATTTCATTTTATTTCCTCTTCGAGTTGATCAAGTTTGGCAATTTCGTCTTCAGTGAAGTCTTCACTGTGTCCTAATTGTACACTATCTTCTTCGGGTTTGTCAACTGATTCATCGAATAGTTCAAAAAATTTGGTACTGGCATTAACCGTTTTCTTACCAACTGCACCTCGTGTGCCAATAATTGATATCCAAAATTTATTATATTCTTGAATTATGGCTTCTGCTTCACCTCTATTACTAGTGGCAAAAATGGCTTCTACTACATCTTTGAAAAATAATCTATCAAAACGTTCTTCAACTAACATAGCAGGAACTTTACCCAAATCGTATTGACGATTGGCTTCTTGCACCGCATTCAAATGCATCCAAACATTGTGACCCATTAAAATAGCATAACTAAAACTGTCCCAAGAAGTCTTACCTTCCTTACCAATTTTATTCAAATCACCGGGACCGTATATGCACACATCTTTGATTTCTACCCCGTCGATGATTGGACTGTTATCGAAGTTTTTAAAATGACCGTCTTGCACTACTGCATCTCGAAATAGTCTAGTATCTTGACTGTATTTTTTATTATCGATACTAGGCAACATTCGATAAACCCACTTAGTTCTATCTTCGGTTTCTGTTTGAACATACACCTGTCCGTTAGCAGTGGCTAGGAAAGGTGACGCACAGTCAAAACTGATTGTAAAATTAGGATTATGATATTTGCGCACAGCACGTTGAATGTCTGTTAATAAACATGCCCATTCTAATTTACTTGTGCCTAAGAAGTGCATCCAGTCTTGCTGACCCTGTTCGAGCAAGCCATCGAATCGCAGTGCCACTAATCGTCTTAAGACTAAGTGTACATCGCACATATTTTGTCCGCCCATGGCCCAGCCGTTAAATGCACGATCGCCATAGACTTTGGGATCACAGTATTTCTTCATACGATCATACCAGTCGTCTGCATCACTGTGATTTTCGCCTTGTAGAACGTTTAAGAATTTGCAATTACCATTGCGATTGTTTACAAACCAGTCGTTGTTGATATACGTGCCTTGTACTGCTTCGGCATAGGTAGTGATACCGGTGGCTTTTTGACCAGCAGGACTACGGGCTACCCAGGCAGGAATGTCCAAACACATGCCATAGTCCATAAGTGCATCCATCCACTTAAGAACTTGTTCGCGTTTCTTTTGTGCTTTAGGACAGTTAGGATTTTTCCAATCGCCTTCCCATACACCTTTACCAATTTGGAATCCGCCAGAGTCTCCTAGTACCCAACTTGTTGAACGATTACGATTGCGAAACATATCTTCGCTGTGATCAACTTTATTAAGATCTAAGTTGGCATGACCTGCACTGTACAAACAATGATCGTAGTAAAATGCACCTTTGTCGGGTTCCAAGTAGTTTAGACTTTCTACTCCGTTTTTAAAACTCTTAGGAATACGAGTAGGATCTACATAATTTCCATAACGCTGTTTGCCTATGAAAGTACTATAGAAACCTGACGTTGCCGGCAAGAAGTATGCGTAGTCGTTTTGTGTTGCTGTTAGATTACGATTCAATTCGACCCCACTTTATTTTTAACCAAATTCTTTCGTGTATATAGTAATCAATACTTAAAAGAATATGTAATGCTGTGGCAAAGCCAGTGGCATTACCTATGTCACCAGTAAACAAATAGGTCCATGCTATGGTGAACAACCAGGCAGTGATTCTATAAGTTATCATCCTGGTTATAGTTCTTTTTTTAGTTTCCATTATTTGCTTTGTGCTGGCAAGATGTAATCATAAACAGCAACACCGCTATCAACTGTAATCTGCATAGCACCTGCATCTGCAATCTTCATAGTAACTTTGCCATCAAGATTTAAAATGCTCTGTACTTGTGCAACAGGCCAAGACCATGTGTGCTTTAGTTTACCTCCAACATCATGTTGGAATACAAATGAACCTGCGTGTGTACTAGCATCTCCGAAGAAGAAAACTAAATTGCCGTCTTCAGTCCGAACTTGAAATACTGTCTCCTCGCTGTGTGCCGCACTTTGTAATTTCAAACGACTAATAGCCGCAACACTTGGTTCAAACTCTACTTCCCAACTTGCGCCTTTAAACTTAACTGATTTTAATTTTTCATTAATAAGTTCTGCGGCCATAAAGCGATAGTCGTTTTGGAAATCGCCGGCTTGATTTTCAAAATGTAGACCTACCGGAACCGAGTTACCATTACGCTCGGCTTTGACAACATCAATCTTTGCGTTTTCTTTGTACTCTGGATTTTTCAAATGTAAACTTAGTTTGTCTAAGTTAGGCATACCAAATGTACCATCAAATTCTGCCACAGGCTTGTGTGCAACTGCGGTAACGATTACACTACGGTCTTCAGCCATAGATTCGATAGTTGTTGAGTCTTTGGCACCACTGATTTTAACCAAAGGCAAAAAGCCAAGGCTGTGTGTATGTGCTACGATGTCTGTTAAAATGTCCTTAATCATTATAGTTCTCCTTAATGTTGATTATATTTAGGTTTTTGGTCGAAGTCAACCTATTAAAATTCAAATAATTTATTGAATGTATTTTTTTCTTCAGTGGATTTAATATCCCAATTTAGTACGCCAATGAGGTTTTCTAATTTGTTATCGATGATTGTTGCTTCCATCTCTGCGTCATCAAATGGTAAATCCATAAACCATTTAGGTAGACGTAGTTCGTCGACTGGATATGCTACCGAAGTATAGCCCAGTGGATTCTGTTTAAGTTTACAGACAATAACTTTGGCACCGTCTGTAACCTGCATACTGTATTTGTCTGAATTCATTTTACGCAGAGTGTTCCAATTAAGACTTGCACGAACATGTCCGGGCATATTAGTCTTACCTGCTTTCTTTTCTTTAGCATCATATTCCGTGATGTTGTTAGCACGTTTGGGCGAACCTTTCTCCCAACCGGGTCGACTTTTAAATTCTGTTCTAAATGCAGTAATAAAATCTAATACTTCCTGTTCAGTGGCACCAGTCAATACTTTTTCAAGTACATCACTTAAGAAGTCTTGGATAAATGCTGGAGTATCACTGCGTTTAAGATCCAAGCCCATGGCCTTGATCTTACCTGGCTTACCATCAACGTCTGCACGTTTGCCTTCTTTGTCGTAATACAATACAGCATAACGTTTCTTAGTAATAAACAAGCCTTTACTAGCAACAATTTCACGTCCTGCTTTGATAACTTCACCTCTTGTCGGAGGACAATGAAATGCTTCTTGCATAAACTTTACAAAGGTACCGTTTACTTCCTCACCAATTTGGTCATAGAGCGCAGTAACGTTTTCTTTGGTCCATGGAATAACTCCAGACTCGATATCTTTCTTCAGTGTAGTGTACGCTGAGAAGTAGCAAGAGTCTGTGTCACCGTATATAATTGCTTTACCGCGATAGTCATATTCACCTGTGATAATTTCGTTAACTTTACCAGCCATGTGTTTGACGATTTGTCGACCAGTTAGTGTAGTACTCTGTCCAATACGTTTATCAAAGAAACGACAACCTGCGTTAAGAATAGCACCATACAAACTGTTCAAGTTAATCTTCTTAACCAATTGACGCTTGTCCCAGTATTCTTCTTCGATCTTATTTCCACTGGCAATACACTCTTTTAATTTAGCCTGCATCTCTTTACGTTCAGCATACCAACGCTTTAGCAGTCCAGGAATGACACCTTCTTTTTCATAGGTAAAGATTGTACCATTAGCAGATATAATCCAAGGTTGATTACTGTCAAAGATTAATTTGTAGACTTCTGCGGCACTGTGTACAGTTTCGTTGCCATCTTCCCAGTCTATGATAATTTCTGTATCTCTACGTTGCTCCATAACAGCAGTATATTCCATACTGCCAAACATTCCTTCCCATGCACCTGCAAATGATTTTTTCTTAAGAGTAGTCTGTTCGTGAATATATGCTTCGGTGTGCGTTGGACGTAACTGCCCAACGATAGTCTCTGGACCCATGTTCAGGGCACGAATCGCCGACGGATACAGACTGTTAATGTCTAATGAGCCAATCCAGTCCTGCAAGCCTTCTTTGGGATATGCAACATAGGCACCTGCCGCCGCGGAGTTTTCATCGTCATCTCGTTTAGGACGATTAGGGACTTGAAAGCCTCTGCGATGTGCTTCATTGATAATAGCCTGTTCAGTAACAGCCACAGCACCCATTGTAGTCTGTAACAATACAGTACATTCGTGTGCTAGTTTATTAGCAAGATCAATAAATTTTAATTTGTCATCTAATTTGTTTAATAGTGCAGTGTCTTGTCTATTATAGATAATAAACTTTCGAAAATCATTATTGTATAGTTGATCGAGTGTACCTTCATAGACAGTTTTATTCTCACCAATCTCCATCTCGCCAATGGCGTCTAAGCGGTATGTATGGCGTTCTTCATATGTGTACTTGCGATATAGTTCAAGACTGTCTAAGTGTACACGACCATGAAAGTCATATGTTACAGCAGTCTTTCCATATTTTTCATATTCACGTCTTTTAGGAAATTGATCCCATAGACAGAATCTACGTGTGTCTTCTTTACTTAATACCTGTGTGACACGGTTAACAGTATATGGAACGTCATAGCCTTCGCTGTTCCAACCACTGATAATGTCTGCGTCTTGAATTAAGTCTAAGAATGTTTCCAGCATGTCTGCTTCGCTGTCAAACAGATGTGTGTCTGGAATATCTTCTAGTAATTTTTTAGCATCATCCATGTTCATACCTTTAGGAGGTATGGCTAATGTAATTAATTTGTCTAACCATTTGAGGTGGACAGTGATCGCCGTAATTGGCATGAACGCATCTTCTGGTGTAGAATAACCACGTTCTGGATCGAAGTCCACCTCAATATCGAAGAAGCAAATGTTTAGTTTAGGTGCATCTTGATTTAGATAGTTTTCGCTTAGATGTACAAAGATTGGATTGATATCACTTTCATAAAGTTCCTTGCCACTGTTAATGGCCTGTTCTTTACGAAAGTCTTTGGTATTTTTACAAACTACCCGTGTCAGTGGATCGCCATATATTGAAGTAAATTTACCTCGGGGATCTGGATAGTAGAATGTGTAGCGTACAGGATGTTCTTTAAAAACCCTTTCGCCTTTGTCGTTTCTTTCGACGACTTTGATAATATCATTCTCTCTATCAAAGAGAGCGTCAACGTAACTCATTTTTCTCCTTATGTCGTTTGTGGCCGACAAATACCAAAACAGCGACTTATGGCTCGCTAACCTTTCTCTATATTAATTAATTATCATTCTTATAAGGCCGATGCTGTCAATACTGACTAAGAGCAAGTAGTTAGCCAACATGCCAAATGATTTCCTAGTATAACTAGCCCACCCGTACATAGCACAACCAGTAATCCAAATAGGATACAAAACCATGAGAGGTGGGTTAGGGACTGTAAAGGCCATTGTGATACTACAGCCAATACTAATAGCCCAAGCAAGAAGCTCGACAATAAAACGAAAAGGATAACTAACATAATCTTCTTTGATCCATTCTATTGTCGGGCGAAAAATGTCATTAATCATTTATCCTTGCCAACTGTAACTAAGATTGTTTCTAAATCGTCAAAGTCGCTGTAAACTTCGTTCCAATTACCTTTGTGTGCAATTTTAATAGCCTTGGTAATCAGTGCAGGTTTGACATTTAATTCTTCTGCCACTGCCTTAACAGTTTCTTTTAGGCCTTCTTGTAGACTTTCTACTTCATATTGAATTTGAACGCCTTCGCTGATAAGCCTTTCTAGTTTGGCTTTTTCTTCTGGTCCATAGGTTCTGTCGCCCATGTAATTCTCCTAAGTAATAAATTTGATTATATATGTATGCTTAATAGAAGTCAATGATTATTTTTTCAAAAGATAAAAAAAGCGGCCGAAGCCGCTTTTTAATTGCTAAAAAATTTAAGTGCCACCAAATTCAGGGCTAACTCCTGGAGTCGGCGGTTGAGGCTGAGACGCTGGAGCCTTGGCTTTGGCCTGTTTTAGTTTTTCTAAATTCTTAATTATTGTGCTTAGACGTGCTTGAACATCGCTTGGTAGTCCTTTAACAATCTCGGGGTTTTTGCCGTATTCGTCTATAACTTTAAGATGTTTCTGCAATTCTGCTAAATCGGCAGGATCCATTTGTATAGCATTGTTTCCGCTGAAGGCCGCATATAAACCTCCCAATGTCAACGCTCCCGTCACTACCGCAGTTGCTGCCTTTGCTCTACCACTAAATGCACCTTTGAATGCTTTTTTTGCCTTGTCAAGCCAACTAAGTTTTGGAGCATCACCTGGAGCACCTGGAGCACTACCAGGAGCACCCGGAACACTACCTGGAGCGCCTGGAGTACCGCTTGCCGGCAACGGAGGTAAACCTTGTCGACGACGTCGAATGTTTTCTAAATCTCGTTCTGTAGCACTTAAATCTTTTATACTTCCTGTTCCAGGTTTTGGAGGCTCGGCACCCGTAACTGGAACCCTAGTGGATTTTGCTACATTGGTTTCTAGTTTTTTAATTCTTTCCATTTCCTTAGGAAACAGTTTCATTAATTCAGTACTAGATTGCATTTTGCCTGTTTTATTTTTTAGAATAATTTCACCAGTAGTTGGATTTTTGGAAACAACTGTCCATTCGTCACCACCAAGTTTGAATGCTTCCATGAGTGCATCTTCATCGGATTCAATTATAAATTGTTTCATAATTGACATCTGTTCAGATTCAGTAAACATTTTAATATTAGACATAACATATGAACGTAGTTCATTTTCAGTCATAGATTCTAAATCTTCTAAAGTAACAGATTCAGATATTTTATATTTTGTTAATATCTTTTCTATAGCAGTCATAGATTGAACTAATTTACTACGTGCAATAACATTTTTATCTGCTAATAGTTTTTCTAGTTCTGGAGTAATTTTTCCAGTTTCAGGCACTCCTGCTAATTTTTCAAAGGCTTTAATAGCATTAACAGTTTCATCTCCCATTTTACCGTCTGCGCCGTATTTAGGCAAAGGAATTCCAAGTGCAATTAATTGTTCTTGAACTTTTTTCACTCTTGGATCAACACCACTGGGTTTTTTGTCGTCAGGTTTCTTTTCGTCAGGTTTCTTTTCGTCAGGGTTAGTTGTTGTGACACCTGGCTTTTCATCTGAGCTCCATACTGCTGGAAGGTTAAGAGCACGATTTGTCAAACTCAAAATTTCAGGATCATCCCCAAACTCTTGTTTTAATCCTGCGGCAATAGTCTGTAATTCTTGGTATTCTGCTTTGGTTAATTCTTCTTGTAGTATATCTGTACCTTCAGCAATACGTCGTATACGAGCCATCAGTTCACTCATGCTTTCAGGACGAATACTTTCTTCAAAGTCGTATTTTGTATTAATAACTTTTGATTGTCCTGATGTATTACCTGATGCTGAAGATGCAACTTTAGGTTGATTAGCCTTAGCCAGTAATTCTTTTGCTCTAGCCAATCTTTCTTCTTTAGATTTTTGAGATCCGTCTTTGTTGTAATCTGCCGGAAACTTTTTCTCAGGCTCAGGTTTTGTTAGACTAAAGTCAACTTTTCCTTTTGTAGGATCTTGATTTCCTGGTATAGCAGGTTTTGAAGCATCTGCTTTAGCCTTGTCAGCGTCTGCTTTAGCCTTGTCAGCGTCTGCTTTAGCCTTTTCCTGTGCGGCTTTAACAGCATTAACAGCATCAGCAATCTGCGGTCTTATTGCGTTAAGTTCTTTCTGTGTGTCAGGATCTCGTTTTAAAAACTCAGATTGACTGTCAAATTGTAAAATTATATTATTAAGTTGATCGATTAATTTTTTAATCTCTTCATTACCTGGTTCAACTGCTACTTCTTCTAAATCAACATCTAACATTTCGTCTTGAAATTCATTTACTAACGATTCGTAAATTTTTGATTCACGTCTGTATTTGGATGCATCAAGGCCAAAAAAACTGCCACTTGAACTTGTGCTAGAACTTGTGCCAGATCCGGCTGTTTTCATTTTTTCTACAGCGGCGCTTAACTGTGATGCTAGATCTTTTAATTTTGGAAGATTTTCTGTTTTAAATTTTTCATATTTTTGCTGAGCAACAGCACCTTGACTTCTAGTTCTAAGATCTTGATCGTATTGACCTTTATCGTCTCCTCTAAAGGCTCGTCCTAGTGCTGTAGAAGTTTTTGCATTATCAGGAATTAGACCTAGATCGGCTAGTGCTCTGTCTGATCTTTCACTGCCAGTGGCAGCAATACTGTATCGTCCGCCCATAGCCCCGCCAACTGGCATGCTTTGTTTGCCAACGAATCCTCCGCTAACAGGATCGTATAAACCTGGCAGTTTATGTTTCCATGCTAGGTCATTAAGGATGCCTGCACGTTCTTGTTCGTCTTTCTTGCCAGCAACAGCAGCCTCAACGTCCTGTAATGTAATTGCTTCAGAAAGCATCACATTATCTAGTTTATCTAATATTGATCTAATATCCATTTTTGATCCCCAAAATCTTATATAATATTTATCAGTGCTCACTTTAAATCTTCAGGGTAGCGAATCCGTTGATTAGGCCAGCAGCCGGCCACATAACCCCAAACGGTCCTAGGGTATGTTCTTTCCTTCATAAAATAAACCGCCTAGACCGCAGCCTAGGCGAGCTAAACATTCTATGAAAGTATCTAAAAGTTCTTTCATTTTAGACCAGCAATTTGACGCATACGTTGTAATAACTGATTATCTCTTTCGTGATATTCGATGCTTTCACGTTTTGTACGTCCAGTCTTTGGATCCCATTTACCGGGTCCTGGATATGCTCCTCTATTCATCATGTTTGCTGGGTTAGCCCTCAACCAAGCAAATTCATCGTCAGTGGTGCTACCCAGTGGGGTTCCAGAACCAGTTGTCCAAGTACTACCGGTACCTGATTTAACCGGAGGTGCTACTGTACTTGCTCCTGTATCTGGATTGACTTGAGCATTAGCACCAATACCAGTTCCGGTAGGATTGGCTTGGGCAGTTGGACCATTTGGAGTAGAAGATCCTTGTGCTGTTGTAGCACTGACTAGCCCTGGGGGCTGTTGTTTCTGTGCCTGAGCAGGTGCTGGTGTTGGAGCAGGTGTTGGTTCTTGAACTGGCTCTGTTGGTGCGCGACTAACATCAGCCTGTGGAGTTTGTTGTCCAAATGCACCGCCAGCCTGTGCTTGTACTCCTAACGCATTTTTTTCTGGAGGAGGAGTAACTGCTGGAGTTGGTGCCGGTGTTGGTGTTGGTTCTTGCGGTGGAACAGGATCTGGAGTGGTGCCGCTGGATGCCTGTGCTACACCTACTTCCGGAGCAACTCCGGGAGCATTTTGACCTGTTAGTCCGCCGCCCTGTTGCGGTGCTACCTGTACTGGCGCAGCCGCTGCCTTTGGTGTACCATCTGGATTATGAGTAGCACCGTATTTTTTTAACCATGCTTGACCTTTCGGTCCAGTTGATGGCTTACCATTTAATGTTGGTTGAGGCGGGACCTTACCTGTTTTTTTATTAGCGGCTGGCGCCTCGTTAATCAATATATCTGAAATTTTCATTTAATGTTCTCCGTATGGATTAGTTGGACGATCATAACCATCATCCTCTGGGAAAACTTGATACTTTTCTTCCTTTGGCGGCGGTTGATTTGTGTCTTTTTTTAATTCTTCTTGAGCACGTTTTATATAGTCTGCTAGTGTTTTATCTAAAATCATTTTAGTGTGGCCCTTAACATCCATGAGTGTTTTCTGTGCGCATCTTGTCGACCCGCTAAAAAATCTGCTAGGCCGTGCTCGCCTTCTCGTTCAGCCATGGCAAATACTATTTTAAAAATACCGGCCATTTTTTCAGAATCTTCTAATAATACCGAAGTCATGCTCCTAGCATCTAGTATTTCTGTTTCGTCGTCAATTTTTGACAACATTGAAAATCTTTCAAAACTTCCAGGAGTATAACTGTTTGCTTTGCGAATATTTTCCGCAAAGTCGTCAATACTCCCATATACTTCTTCATATATACCACCAAATAGTTCGTGATATTGTTGGAAATTTTCGCCTTCTACATTCCAGTGAAAATAATGTGCTTTTAGATAAAAACTAAATTCACTGGCAAATGCTATTTTAAGTGCTTTACTAAGTTCTTCCATTTAGGCCACCTGTGCTACTGCATATACTGCCGTCACTAACATAGTTTTTAAATTTATATCATCGGCTTCGCTTTCCAATTTATCTGTTCTAACTAGATCTAACATTAATTCTTTAAATTCATCGTTGCTGAGCTGTCCCTGTTGAAATGCTTCGCACATCTGTAAAGCCATTGTGGCTCTATCGGAAGCCCAAGGACGACCACACTGTGTTAACTGCTGTAACTGTTCAATCATTAGAATCTCCCCAATATAGCACTAGCGGCTTTTTCTGCTTGGGTAGTCATTAATTTCTTTTTAATTTCACAGTAGGTTTCGCTACCCTGTTTTTCATTGCTACGTTTATAAAAGTCATCGACGGTTTCTTGCATGGGTTTAATTAACTTAAGAACATCATTCTGTCTCCACCCTTTGCTGTCGCTGTAAAGTTGAAACCAATCTAAATTATCTTTGATACGTTTGACCTGTGGTGCGTGTGGCTGTTTGCAATCTAACTGTTGAACGTTTTGACGCACATCTATAATACGTGCAGACTGGTTAGGGTCGCTAAAACTAGGAATCCATTCTTTAACAGTGGCGCAACCTGTTAATGTTAGTGTTAACGCTAAGACAAGTGCTTTCATTATTATTCCATTGCACCCTGAGATGGTGTTTTAGCCGCACGTAAACCGGCTTCAAATGACTGTATATAAGTTACATACGCTTTGTCTAATTGTTGAGCATCTATACTTGCGTTAAGTCCAGCAGTTGGAAATTGAATTTTTGCTTTTGCTAATGCCTGTTGATTGGCGTCGCCTAATGCCCGTTTCCATGTTTTTTCATAGACTTCTTCATCAGCAGGACAGTGTTTTAAAATAATTTTTTTAATTTCAGACATTAAGAATTGAACTGGATCACCGTAATAAGATTTGCCTACAATTCTTACATTAGAAGGAGGTTCTAAAACTTTAAGAGCACTGTCTAACACATGATTAATTGCTCTCTGAGCCCATGGACGATCTTTTACACGAGAACTTGTACTCTTATCCATAACAGGTACAGTGTTTTTATGTCTAAAGTCTGACACACTTTCTTTTGGTACGCAGTTATTAACCCTTACACCGCCTTTGACTTTGGTCTTAGGATTACCTATTTTCTTTCCAGACCAGCATTTAGGATCTAAACGTGTTTTAGTTGCTTTGGCTTCTGCTAGTAAACCTTGCTCTGCTTCTTGTAAGTAATCTAAGAAAGATTTTTTACCTTCTGTTGCTGGAGCATTGACCTGAGCCATTGCTCTATTGTAAGTTGCTTCTTTGTCTTTGTTGCCCATAGCATACAAATCTTTGCCGCTTGGTGCATTATTTGGATCTTGGGTAGTCATACGTTTAGATGTTATACCTTTAGCGTTTTTATTCATGCCTACGGTAGTGGTGCCCATGTTATACTCTGCGTCAGTTTCTAAAGGTTTACCAGTTTTATCGTATGTTTGAGAAGTGTTTAGTGGCCCAGCCATATATCTTACAGTGATGTTTCCTGTAACTAGGTCATGTTCTTGACTTAGTCCACTAAAACTAGGGCTTCGATACATGATTGGTTTGTTATTTTTGTCAAATTTAAACAAACCTTGACCGCTAGCATGTTCTTTAGAACCGTCGGGATTAAGTTTAATTGATACACCGTCTCCCATGTCATTAGCACCGGGCTGTAGTTGTACATTGGGCAATACAGGTGCTGTAGGAACTTGAAGATTAGGTTTAAAACCTGGATCCCCTGGCTTACCTGCTTCTACAACGGGAGTATTTAATGCACGTACAGTGGATACGAAACGACGCATATCATCTGCGCCTTCTACTTTGCGACTGGACGCTCTGTCCAGTACTTGTAAAATTTGTTTCATATCCACGGTATTATAGACCTGATAATATTTTTAGACGAGATAAATTAATAGATTCAGCAATCATGCTTTCTTCCATTGCACATTCTTTCATGCCGTGTACTGGGCAAGATTTTCCCTTTGGTGACTCGTTGCACTTACCTGAAGATTCTTTAACTTTTTTACCGCCTTCTTCGTCTTTGCCTAAGCGACCAGCAATGACATCGCCTTTGGTTACTTTGTCATATGGTTTGGCATTGTTGGCTAAATTACCGTCGCCTTTCTTCTTTTCAGCAACAACTTTTCTAACAATACTCTTAACTAAGTCTTGATCTTCTTTGAAGTTTGGATTTGTAGGACCGGGAGTTTTTTCACTCCACTCTTTACCTTTGTTTGGACCAGAAGTTACTTTAGGATACTTGCCAGTCTTTGGATCTTTCTTAGGAGCGGCTGTAGCACCATCTGGTGGACTCATCTCGTTTGTTGGCTCAGGTGAATTTAACTCGATTTCGCTTTTATATTTTCCGGCTTTAGCTCTTTTTGCGTAGACATCGTCATCGGGTTTTTCACCGGACTTGTCCTTCTTCATTAAATTACTGACACCTTTTCCTATTTTTCTTCCTAATTTTGAAATAGGATCAGTTGGTTCAGGCATCTTAAATCCGCCAGCAGTTCCTAAAGATTCGTCAGTTTTCTTTTTCTTTTCTGGAAGACCTTTGTGTTTTGTACTGGCAAAATCTTCGGCATCTTTCTTGCTCATGCCTTTAGCGGCTTTGGCAACTTCTTTGCTGGCTGGCTTTTCGCCTTTCTTGGCAGAGTGTACCATACCCATAAATTTTTGTTGTGCTTTGCTTACAGCCTTTTCAACAACAAGCTCAATGGCTTCTCGGACCATTTTTTCTTTGACTTTCTTTGCCTTGGCTGCTTTTTCTACCTTAGCAATCTTTTCTGCGGCCTCGTCAATTTCATCTTTGACACGAATGCTGGCCACAGTCCAACCTGGATTGTCACGCTTCATACGATCGCGTACTTCGCCTTGGCTTTCGCCTTCGTCGGCAACAGTAGTAACGCCACGAGTCTTGTTATCTTTTTCAAGTTTAACAAAGTATTGTTTACGTTCTGATTTATCAACTTGACCTTTCTTTTTGTCAGTTGCACGTACACCAGATGCTTCTTTAACTGCGCCTTCTAACAAGGCTTTTAGTTTTTGTTCGTATGTAGTCATTTCGTCAATTTTCCCCTCTTCGTCATCCATGTCAGACACTGGTTCGTCGCTTGGTAGCTCTACTTCAGCATCGCCTGTAATGTCGTCGATGTTGGATGCGTTGCTGCCATCGCCGAACTTAACTTGATATTCCATGTAGTGATAGACACTATCTAGATAATCTGCGGATTTGGTGATTTTAGCCTGCACCCAACCTTCTAAGTCTTGTCCATCTTCTATCATTTGGAACAGTTTCATAGAATATTTGGCAGCTCTGTATAGTTCAGAACGGGCCATAGAACCTTCGTGGTCATCCACGGGTTCAGACATTGTTGGTCTCATTTCGTCATGCATGGTTAAAATCTCCTGATATTGTATTTATCGTTTTGCTATACTGCCGCCTGTTAACAGATTTGCCTTCATGTCCAGTGCGTTTTTAGCAGTACCGTCTTTGTTTTTGGGTGTTTTTCCCTTTGTATTCTTATAAACAGCGCCAATTTGAAAATTACCAGAATTAGTAGTACTGGCAGATGCTTCTTCATCAAACTTTTCAATTCCACGGCTTTGTATACCGCCTCGTTTACGTTTAGCGGCCAGTTCTTCTAAACCATGACGTACCTGTTCCAAATTCTGTTCTAAACCCATGAACATTCCGCCTTTGGCTAACTTAGTAATTTGTAACCACATGCCTAAATCATCGCTTTCGGCCATCTGTGCTAGTTCCTGTAACTGTTTACGTGTTTGTAAAATACGTCCCTTTAGAGTCATGGGATTGGCTTTATTGTGACTGTGTATCATGGGATCCATAGGGTCATCGGTGGCAGAAATAGGCGATTCCAAAGTTAATTGATCTGCCACCGTTTCCTGCATCTGTGCCATTTGTACGGCTTGAGCAGCCAATCTAGCAGGAATACCTTGTTTAACTAATTCTGCCTGTGCTTGTTGCTCGCTCATACCCTTGTCGAGCAAGGCTTTAGCACGTTTAGCCAACGCCATCATATC
>JACCDW010266199.1_pt1 | contig 17695 bp, 15 predicted proteins | sample 7449781 | NCBI WGS metagenome assembly JACCDW01 (sample SAMN15323449, study PRJNA562643) | freshwater metagenome | isolation source: river surface water | place: USA:Blue River Watershed | collected 2017-08-18
ATCGTCAATCATGCACAACAGCTGAGACAACTCCTGAGCAGCGCTGATCACCTCTGCCACAGTGATCGCGCTCACACCGACAGCGGCAAACAATGCTTCATCATTCTTGCAGCCCAGTTTACGTGCGAGGTCTCGATAGTTGGGGTTCGCAACAGCCAGTCTTGAGAACTCTTCGGTAAGCATGGATTTTCCATGCGCCACATTCTGATCACGCCCCTGTGTTTTGAACCACTGAATGAGCTTGGCTTGTGCACGTGGAGTATTCGCGTATCCCAAGCCTGGTTTTAGCCAGTCACGACTTGGTGTGCTGTTTTCGTCAGCCAGTACCTCCACGCGGTCGCCAGTCTGCAAAGGATAATTCAGCGGAACTGTCTTGCCATTGACGCGCGCGCCACAGCACTTGTTGCCCACTTCAGTATGAACATAGTAGGCGAAATCAAGCGGGGTGGCCCCTTTCATCATATCCACCACATGGCCTTCGGGAGTAAATACATATACCCGGTCAGGGGTCGTGGACTCGCTGCGCAACTGCTCGGCAAGACCACCGACCATGCCCATTTCGTCGTGCCACGCCAGCAACTGACGCAACCAGGCAATCTTCTCGGTGTAACTATCCTTATATCCGGGATCCTTGATGCCTTCCTTGTAGCGCCAATGGGCACATACTCCCAGCTCGGCATCCTCGTCCATGGCAAACGTGCGAATCTGTATCTCGAACACTTTGCGATCAGGACCAATGACGGCCGTATGCAACGATTGGTAGCCATTCTCCTTTGGAGTAGCGATATAGTCGTCAAATTCGTTGGGGATCACCCGCCAGAGGTTGTGAACGATCCCGAGGGTCGCATAGCAATCGCGAATTTCAGGCACCAGAATGCGCACAGCGCGGATGTCATATATCTGCGTAAAATCCAGATTCTTGGCCTGCATCTTCCGCCATATACTGTAGATATTCTTGGCCCTGCCAGTCACTTCGGCATCGATGTTCGCCCTCTCAAGCTGACGACGCAACTCATCCGTTACCTCGCTGACAAAACGCTCCCTGTCGACACGGCGCTCATCAAGCAGTGCGGCGATGCGCTTATAGTTCTCTGGCTGCAGATAGCGGAATGACAGATCCTCCAACTCCCATTTAAGCTGCCCTATCCCCAGTCGATGTGCCAGAGGCACATAAATCTCGAATACTTCACGCGCAACGCGTCGGCGCTTCTCTTCCGGGGCACCTTTTACAGCACGCAAAGCGCAAGTTCTCTCTGCGAGTTTGATGAGGGCAACCCGCACGTCATCGATCAGTGCGAGCAGCATCTTGCGAACATTCTCCACTTGATCATCACTCTGCCCGAGCACCCGCGTCCTGGTGGTATCCATCTCGCTGATGGCCGCCATGCGCAGTACACCTTCAATTAATTTAGCGACACCCTCGCCAAATTCAGTGCGCACGAGGTCCAGACTCAAGCGCGCCTCACGAACAGCACGGTAAAGAATTGAGGCAATCAGAGTCTCACTGTCGAGATGCAACTCTGCCAAAATCTCCGCCATGTCCAGCCCGGTGATATAACTGCTGCTTCCTGGCGACCAGGTGTTATGAGCTGCGATGGCCTTCTGCTCGGCTTGCCAGCTCAAATCACAGGCACGACGGATTTGTTCGTGCCTGTCGAGACTGCGGTGAGCTTGCAAGGTCTCCAGCCAAGCATCAAAACAGATACTACCGTCTGGGTTGAACGCGTGTTTTTCTCTTACCTGGACCATTGATCAATTCACCTGGCGAGGAATCGTGCGAATGAGAACGCCTGTGACTCAGGGCTTGACGAGCACAAACTCGGCCATGGATTCCACGTGCGAAGTGTGTGGAAACATGTCCATTACACCGGCCTGTGTCAACGCGTAGCCATGTTTGACCAGCTCGGCCGCGTCCCTGGCGAGAGTGGCCGGATTACAGGAGATATAGACAATCTTATTTGCTCGCAACGCGGCAAGACGTGGAATAATTTCAATCGCGCCGGAACGAGGAGGATCCAGCAATATCTTGGTGTATTCAGGTCTCGCCCAAGTAGACTCGTCAAAATCCACGCAAAGGTTGGCGGAGTGGAAAGACGCATTGGCAATGCCATTAGCGGCGGCATTTTCCTCTCCTCGGCGCACCATCTCATCACTCCCCTCCACTCCAACTACGCGTGCGCAGCGCGTCGCCACGGGGAGAGTGAAATTTCCAAGTCCGCAAAACAGATCCAGCACGACGTCATCGGACTGCAGATCCAGCAAGGCAAGCGCCTGAGAAATCATGCGCCTGTTTATGCCACCGTTGACCTGAGTGAAGTCACTGGGATGAAATGCCATACGCAGACCGAATTCCGGCAGCGCATAATAGAGACGATCGACTCCTTCTTGCGGCCAGACCTTGTGAACAGAATCAGGGCCTTTCGGTTGCAGATAGAGATCGATTTCATGACGCTGTGCGAACCCCAACAATTGCTCCTGATCGTGCTGTGAAAGTGCTTCAAGGTGCCTGACGATAAACGCAATCTGGTAACTGACAGGCAGTTCCGGGTCAGATTCCTGCACCCTCTCGCCCACAGCGACTTCGATTTGAGGAATATTGAGTCTACCTTCAAACCCGAAAAGCAACTCACGCAATGGAGCAATAAGATCCGACACCTCCTTGACGAGTACCGCACAGCTGCTCATCTGGGCAATGAATGAGCTGTTTTTTTCCCGGAAACCAACCAGCATCTCTTCCTTCTTGCCGACGTAACGAGCGGCGAGGCGTGCTTTGCGACGATAACTCTGCGTCTCGCTAAGCACCGGTGGGAGGTGAGCGTACTCCGAAAGACCTCCGATGTGCTTCATCTGTTCATGCAAAACTCTTTCTTTGAGAGCAACCTGAGCCTGCGAACTGATGTGCTGCATTGAACAGCCTCCGCAGATGTCCGCATGCACACAGGGAGGAGTGACACGATCAGGAGAGGCTACCAACACCTCCTGAACCTTGAGTTCATCGAACTGGCTGCGCCGACTTGTGAATACAGCCGTCACTGTTTCGCCAGGCAACGCGCCATCAACGAAAGCAATTTTGCCATCAATACTTGCCACACCGCGCCCCTCATGACTGAGACGTTGTATGCTGATTTCCACTGCAGCAGTGGGAAGTTTGTGACGCTGTCGTTTGGTTTTCTTCATAGCGATATCTTGTAAATGAGAATGAATGGAACAGGCAGTTGCCTCTGCAAGGTCACTGCCTGGTGACGGCTACGACAACTGAAATGAGAGAATTTTCGAATGAGGTCAGGCAAATACCCCAGTGGACAGATAGCGGTCACCGCGATCACACACGATGGCAACGATGACGGCGTTGTGAAGTGTCTTGCTGAGTTCCAGAGCCGCAAAAACCGAGCCTCCGGAAGACACCCCACAGAAAATTCCTTCCTCACGCGCCAAAGCCTTCATGGTGCGCTCGGCATCACGCTGATCTACATCCATCACCATGTCCACTCGGGATGCGTCATAGATTGCCGGAAGATATTCCACTGGCCAGCGCCGGATGCCTGGAATTTTTGATCCTTCGCGCGGTTGCAGACCGACAATGGTGACACTAGGATTCTTCTCCTTCAAAAATCGCGAGACACCCATGATCGTGCCGGTTGTCCCCATTGAGCTTACGAAATGAGTTACCTGCCCTGCCGTATCACGCCATATCTCTGGCCCTGTGTGCAGGTAATGAGCATTAGGGTTATCAGGATTGGCAAATTGATCCAACACCTTGCCGCGACCTTCCGTGCTCATGCGGGTAGCGAGATCCCGCGCCCCCTCCATGCCCTGCGCTTCAGAGACAAGAATCAACTCCGCCCCATAGGCAGACATTGAGGCCTTGCGCTCAGCGGACATGTTGTCCGGCATGATCAAAATGAGCTTGTAGCCCTTCACGGCACAAACCATTGCCAGTGCGATTCCTGTATTGCCGCTCGTTGCTTCGATCAGCGTATCACCTGGTTTGATATCTCCGCGTGCCTCCGCCTGTACAATCATGTTGTAGGCAGGACGATCCTTGACTGAACCAGCGGGATTATTACCCTCAAGCTTGACCAAAATGGTATTGCTGGTCTGACCAGGCAATCGCGCCAGTCTGACAAGCGGGGTGTTGCCAATCTGGCTTTCGATCTGAGAATAATGTGAGGACATGAAAGCTACCATAACGAGGTTTTTGGCAATTTTACCCTGTATTGCCAGCGGCTGAAAGCAATGCAGCCCAACGCCGACAACAGTGCAGGAACATGCCTCAATTCCATGTAACAGTTTACGACACGGGTTGACGTAAAAATAATTCGCGACTTACCAAGGGCGCTTCACCCAGAAGCGGTTGCAACGCAAGGCGCGTCAAGCGCCTCGCCGCACTGCTCATTGACTTCTCAGATAGCTCAAGAGATTTAAGTGCCTGAATCTCGCGCCCTGAGAAAACTGACTTGTTTGGCGTGCGCAACGCCACATTCGCAACGCGTTCAAACCCGACAGCAGGATCAAACAGATAGTCAGCGTCAGACTCAATTGGCAAACCGGTTCCGCTATCATTTTCCATATCGATGCCATAACCGAGCTCTTCCAGAAGACTCAGCTCGAAACGGCGCAAGATGACATTCAAATCGCACTCGCCCTGCAATGCAATTATTGCCTGCTGGTACGAGTCATAGAGGGCGGGATGGCTCTCCTGCCACTGCAGCAACCTGACCAGAAGCTCATTCAGATACAGGCCGCTGAATAGCCTGACACCTTGCAGATTGAAGGCATTCACACTTCCCTCGACGTGATTCAATGTCTTCAAATCGGACCTGCCAACGAGGCTGATCAGGAGGGGTTGAAAAGGTTGCAGGAAGGAACGTGTGCGCGAGGTCTGACGACGCGCGCCCTTTGCAACGGCACGCATGCGCCCATAATCGATACAAAAAAAATCCACCAGCAGGCTGGTGTTCTGATAGGGCTGTGTATGCAGAACGTAGGCAGGTTGCAGATTAATCCGAACTGCCATGACCACCACCTCTGATTTGGGCTCGCTCGATAGAGGACTCAGTCCTGGTGGTAACCAAGACTTTGCAGCGCGCGCTCATCATCTGCCCAGCCACTCTTCACCTTCACCCAGAGATTGAGCATGACTTTTGATTCGAAAGCCTTCTCCATATCCAATCGGGCAGCACTTCCGATTAACTTAAGGCGATCCCCGTGCTTGCCGATGATGATCTGCTTCTGACTCTCCTTGTCGACAAGAATCAAGCCATGAATGTGCACTATGCCGCCCTGAATAGTGTACTTCTCGATTTCGACTGTCACTTCGTACGGCAGCTCATCGCCGAGCTGACGGGTGATTTTTTCACGAATAATTTCCGCTGCCAGAAATCTTGAACTGCGATCCGTCACTTGATCCTCAGGAAAAAGGAAAGGCCCCTGCGGGAGAAACTTCAAAACGCAGTTTTCGACAGCATCAAGGTTATGTCCCGCCAGAACTGACAGCGGAATAATCTCAGCAAAATGCCGCCGCTTCGACAAGCGTTCCATGTGTGGCAGCAGACGTTCCCTGGATTCCAATTGATCGCATTTATTGATGAGGAGCAGAACCGGCACTTTGACCTTGCTCAATGCCTCCAGAACCATTTCATCTTCCTCATTGAAGATGAGCCGTTCAGTGACGAACAGCACGACATCGACATCGGCAAGTGCGCTGGTGGCGGTGTTATTCATCACGCGATTGATCGCCTTTTTCTGAACTTTGTGAATGCCGGGAGTATCGACATATACAAATTGATTCTGACCTACCGTCTTGATACCAACTATGCGGTGTCTGGTGGTCTGGGGCTTTCTCGAAGTAATACTGATTTTCTGCTCAAGCAGATGATTGAGCAAAGTGGATTTACCCACGTTCGGTCTCCCGACGATCGCGATAAAACCACAGTGCTGCTGCATTTCGACACTCTTCGTTTCCACACTCTGTTCTTCTGGCATATTACTCTTCATGAAGATTATATTTCACAGACAGCGTTTTCGCTCTGGCATTCCAAAATATTGTGCATTCCATACTAGAACCCTATAAGCCAAGCGCTTCCAGGGCCTTGCTGGCAGCCTGCTGCTCTGCCACTCGGCGGTTGACACCTCGACCGAAGGTGCACTCACTCAGGAGCCCGATTTGACAGGAGACAAGGAAATCCTGTTCGTGCTCCTCACCATCTATCGACACGACCTTATATACAGGCAATGGCATACACCTGGCTTGCAATAATTCCTGCAATCGAGTCTTGGAATCTTTGGCGGTGACCGCAGACAAATCATTATCAAGAAGATCACTGTACAAGCCCAGGACAATGGTTCGGCAAACCTCCAATCCACCATCAAGGTAAATTGCGCCAATCACTGCCTCTACCGCATCGGCAAGAATTGACTCGCGTTTTTTGCCACCACTCTTGAGTTCCCCCGGCCCAAGCAAGAGAAGCTCTCCCAGACGCAACCTCGTCGCAAGATCAGCCAATGTCTGCTGATTCACGAGAAGAGATCTCTTGCGACTCAGAGCGCCCTCAGGGGATTCCGGGAACCGCCGCAACAACTCGTCCGCAATCAGAAAACCAAGAATGGAGTCCCCAAGAAATTCCAGACGCTCGTTGTTGGCACGGGCGGCACTACGATGGGTCAGGGCCAATTCGGCCAGTGAACGATCAGCAAACCGATACGAAAAATGCTTCTCTAGCTGACGGACGCTGTCGGCCATCTATTCTACGCGGTCATTAAAAGAGACCACGATATCCACGTTGGAGAACAACGGAATGCGCCGTTCATATTTGATGGAAATCACCGAATCACCGTCACTGATGGAAGTGGTGATGCTATTGATATCGAACTCACGGACATTGTTGATTGCTAGGCCACGACCAACCTCTTCACGCACCTCTGCCTGCGTCATGCTCGACGCACGTCCGCTCTCGACCATATCCTCTGCAAAACCTTTGACAAAATTGTGATCTATATACACAGGCAGGATCTTCAACCCGAAGGTCAGGAAGCAGACCAGAACAATCAAGGTCATCAACAGGCCAAATTTGGAGAAGCCCCGCTGAGCCACAGGCAGAGACAGATTCTTCATAGCACCGACAATTCTACCGTCATTAACACCGCTCATAACACCACCTTTTGTCTATGGAAATTGAGCAATGAAGAACCGTTACTCATTGCCCAGTGGGTATTCTAGTGCTCTTTCAGTCAGTTACCGCGATGCAGTCGGCGTTTCAGCGAATCAGACCATTGCGGTCAAAAGTCGGCAGACCCCAGCCCGGCTCCTTGTGCATCCAGACCGCAAATGCTTTGCCTACGATATTCTGCTCGGGTACTGGGCCCCAGACGCGACTGTCAGCACTGTTGTCCCGATTGTCTCCCATCATGAAATAATGTCCTTCAGGCACTACCCAGACATTTCTTCCGCCATCTCTCGCCGGAGTGCTGACAATTTGCGTCTGATGCTGAACTTCGCCAAGCGTCTCGTTCAAGAGGATCCCCGACTGTTCCATGCCATTGGGCATTTCGATCTGCACGCTGCCGATGGTCTCCGACGTGATCTGCTCGCCATTCACACTAAGGACTTTGTTTTCGTAGCGTATGGTGTCACCCGGCAGACCTACAATTCGCTTGATAAAGTACCGCTTGTCGTGTGGAGGAATGAATACCATGACCTCGCCACGCTTAGGCTCGTTCATTTCAACAATCTTGGTTCCTACAACGGGCAGTCGTAGACCGTAGGTGTATTTGTTGACCAGGATGAAATCGCCCACTTCCAGCGTTGGAATCATGGAACCGGAAGGTATTTGAAAAGGCTCGACGAGAAAGGAGCGCAAGACCAGAACAATCAACAGAACTGGGAAGAACGATTTTGCATATTCGACAACGACGGGCTCTTGCTCTGCTGCAGCAATCGCCTGTCTGATAGCATCGCTTTCGACAGTCTGTGCCTTGCGCAAGCGATCCGCAGACGCCTTGCGTGGGCCGGCCAACACAAGCCGATCATACAAAGCTACGCATCCAGAGATAGCGACCAGGATCAGCAATACCAACGAAAAATCAATATCCATCAACTGTCAACCTTCAGCACAGCGAGGAATGCTTCCTGGGGAACTTCGATGTTGCCCACTTGCTTCATTCGCTTCTTGCCAGCCTTTTGCTTCTCCAAGAGTTTCTTCTTGCGACTCACGTCACCGCCGTAGCATTTGGCGGTCACATTCTTGCGCAAGGCCTTGACGGTCTGTCTTGCAATGATCTGTCCGCCAATGGCAGCTTGAATGGCAACATCATACATTTGCCGCGGAATCAGTTCCTTCATTTTCTCGACCAGCAGCCGCCCCTTGTGATGGGCCTGATCTCGATGCACGATAAGAGCCAACGCATCTACGCGATCACCGTTAATCAACACGTCCAGCCTGACAAGATTAGCTGGCTCGAAGCGAATGAAATGATAATCCAGAGATGCATAACCACGACTGGCAGATTTCAGTTTATCGAAGAAATCGAGCACCACCTCGTTCATTGGCAATTCATAGCGCAGTGACACCTGCCTACCAATGAATTGCATATCGCGCTGCACCCCTCGACGACTGATGCAGAGATTTATAATGTTGCCGAGATATTCATGAGGAACCAGGATGCTCGCAAGCACAATCGGCTCACGCATCTCATCGATAGAAGTCACTGCTGGCAATGCCGATGGGCTGTCCACGCGCACGGTCTTGCCATTGGTCAAAAGCACTTCGTATACGACCGTTGGTGCAGTGGTAATCAAAGAAAGATCGTATTCCCGCTCCAACCGTTCCTGAATGATCTCCATGTGCAACATGCCGAGGAAACCACAGCGGAAACCAAAACCCAGCGCATCGGAACTCTCGGGCTCATAGTACAGCGACGCATCATTGAGCGTGAGCTTTTCAAGAGCATCACGGAAATTCTCGAAATCGTCAGAGGAAACGGGGAACAAGCCTGCATAGACCTGTGGTTGTATCTTCTTGAATCCTTCCAGTGCGTCTACATTGGGAGTCGAAGCATGAGTCAACGTATCACCAACAGGAGCGCCCTTGATTTCCTTGATGCCCGCCACGACGAAGCCCACTTCCCCGGCTCTCAGTACGTCAGTCTCTAACCGCTTGGGAGTAAATACCCCGACACCGTCGACCAGGTGCGCTTTTCCGATAGACTTGGCAATAATCTTGTCGCCCTTTCTAAGGGTGCCATGTTTAACACGGACCAGAGACACGACGCCCAGGTAATTGTCGAACCAAGAGTCAATTATCAGTGCCTGCAATGGCGCATCAACATCTCCAACGGGAGGCGGAACCAGACGAATCAATTCCTCAAGAATGTCGACGATGCCCATACCGGTCTTCGCGCTTGCGCACACTGCGGCAGACGCATCGATTCCAATAATTTCCTCGATCTCCTGACGCACCTTGTCAGGCTCAGCCTGAGGAAGATCCATTTTGTTCAACACAGGTATGACTTCAAGTCCCTGCTCAATGGCTGTGTAACAAGTGGCTACGGATTGAGCCTCAACCCCCTGCCCAGCATCCACGACCAATAAAGCGCCTTCGCAAGCGGCGAGAGAACGGGACACCTCGTAGGTAAAGTCAACGTGGCCAGGCGTATCAATGAAGTTAAGCTGATATTTGCGCCCATCTTTTATGCTGGTGTAGTAGAGCGTGACGCTTTGCGCTTTGATGGTAATACCACGCTCACGCTCGATATCCAGTGAGTCGAGCACCTGCTCGTTCATCTCACGCTCTTCCAGCCCGCCGCAGGTCTGAATGAAACGGTCTGCCAGCGTGGATTTCCCGTGGTCGATGTGTGCAATTATCGAAAAATTGCGAATACTGCTTAAATCACTCACTTGATAGGATCACAACTTGAACAAAATTAATGGGGGCTGACTTTCCGGATTAACCGTCAAAAGCACCTCGAAAGGCTCCAGATAACCGGATTTGAGCTGAAAATCAGGGCGCAAGTCTACAGTATTAGGTCAGGACTGTCAGTGGAATTTTAGGGGAAGCGCCGCAGTGACCGTTTGAAAAACATGGTCGATTTCATTGCGATCCGGCGCAAAATCCGCTGCTGGGATTGGCGCCGGGGCAACAGAGTTCAGTGGCTTATTCGAGCTGCAGTACCAAGGTAGTACCACGCCCTTCTCTGACAATGCGTATTGGAATAAAACCGGACCTCGGCAGTGCATCTGCCACGCGGGCGAATTCAGTCATGTTGGGCACGGCTTCCTTGTTAAGCTCGACAATCACGTCTCCAACCGCCAAGCCGGCATCGGCAGCCGGGCCATCCAGAAGCTCCTCCACCCGAACTCCTGATACCCCTGAGACTTCCTGCGCCTCTCTACCGAGTTCGCTAACTGAAATACCCAGACTGTTGGTGCTTGGCTCTTCCTCAGGGGTTCGGGACGCAGTGACACCAGTTCCTGGCAAACTTCCAACGACGACCGGCAAGGTTATAATTTCACCGTCGCGCATGATGGTCAGCTGCGCTCGAGTTCCTGGACGCACCTGCCCGACATAGAATGGCAACATCGAAGACGCTTCAATTTCGCTGTCGTTGAAAGCAATGATGATATCGTTATTCAGAACTCCCGCCTCTTCGGCAGGACTACCAGGCTGTACTTCGTCGACAAATGCACCGCGCGGGCGCGGCATCTGGAAAGCCTCCGCGAGCGCGTAATCAACATCCTTGATCAGGACGCCCAAGAGACCCCGGCTTACTGTGCCGCTTTCGCGCAGTTGTTCTACCACATTGAGGGCGACATTACTGGGAATTGCAAAAGAGACCCCGTTGGAGCCCCCAGAACTGCTGAGGATTTGCGAGTTTATCCCTATCACCTCACCATCGAGATTGAAGAGCGGCCCTCCAGAGTTTCCTTGATTGATAGCGACATCGGTCTGTATGAAGGACACGTAACTAGTCTGGTTACCTGGAACAGTTCTCCCTTTGGCGCTGACAATGCCTGCCGTCGCAGAGAACTCCAATCCGAATGGAGACCCAATTGCCAACACCCACTCTCCCACTCTGACCCGCTCCGAATCTCCGAAGCTGACTGCAGGAAGACCGCTTGCCTCGATTTTGAGAAGCGCCATATCCGATAACTCATCGGTGCCTATGACCTCGGCTTGAAAAACCCGACGATCATTCAAAGTCACCGTGATTTCATCGGCATCAACGACGACATGATGATTGGTAATCAGGTAACCGTCTTCGGAAATGATGAAACCTGACCCCACGCCACCGCGTGGACGACTTGGAGCCTCTTCCAGATCTGGGGGAACGTCGCCATCGGGACTCAGGCGACGCAACAGCTCCTCGATGTCCCTGTCACGCCCACCAGCACTTGGCTCCGGACGCTGAATTGTCGCTATGTTGACTATCGTAGGTGCATTCTTTTCGACGAGATCGGCAAAGTCCGGGAGAGATGCCGCTGCTGCCCCAGTTGCAGCAAGACCGGCAATCAAAGAAAGGAGTAATAGCGATACTCCTGTGAACGTCGAACTTCGTCGCAAATTTTTCATTTCTTCACCTTCTGATCGCAGAACAACAATATCTTGAGCAGCCCACACAACTCATTGTGCACCGGGGGTAAAGTACAGCGCACAATCGTACGGAGCAAGCTTTGTCTGCATGACAAAGAACCAGAGTGGATAATTCAGACGCTGCAGGAAGAGTTTTTACGGATTGAGATTGGCGAAGCAACAAGCGACAAGCCTGTTGTTTCGCACAGTAGAATTAATTGCCGATCTGATTAACCTGGCGGATCAATTGAGAATCCTGGAGGATGTTAAATTGCGGCACACCTGCGGCTTCGTCACGATATTGAATCGATACACTGCGAATATAGTCGTCCAGACGCTGCTGCGCCTGCGCATCAAAACCGCTCGAACTTTCAAGCCTGGCTATACCGTCCGCGGACAGCATGGAAGACTCGACACCGGGACTCTTGTCTGCAACGGCTTGCTGCGGCAAAGGGTCAAGCAGGACTGACTGCAGCCCAAGGAAGGCAACCAGCGCCACAGAGGCGGCAATCGCCACGCGGCCGGCAGACTCCCACCACTTTACCTTGTCCAACCCCTTCTCTTTATTGAATGGCAGAGCGCTCTTCCCAAGGTAAGCAGGTTCCTCAGCGATCGCCTCAAGAATTCGAAGGGAGGCAGCATGAGACAAGGGTTGCATTTCTTCATTATGCAGCACCGAACGAGCTTCGTGAAAACGCCCCCAGGTCGCCAATAACGAAGGGTTGTCTGGCAGCTCCTTTAATAATCTACGCAACTCAAGATCGTCTGCTTCGTTATCCATCAACGCTGACAAAGACTCATCGAAGCTCTTGCTTTGACTATGATCCAAGTTCATGCATAACCTCTGTTGACTTCACACCTACATCAGTTGAAATTCCGGCTGGAAAATCTCTACTCAGATTTCCATTTCTCCCCGTTTGACCACGGATTCTCAAGATCGTTCCGGCTTTATTTACAACAATTCTCTAATCTTTTTATCGATTGCTTCACGGGCTCTGAAAATTCGAGATCTGACTGTCCCCACAGGGCAATCCATGATTTCGGTAATATCTTCATAACTCAAACCAGAAAATTCACGGAGCGTAAATGCAGTCCGCAAATCCTCCGGGAGGTCTTCAATGGCCTGGTTTATAATTCTCTGCAGATGTTCTCTTTCCAGATTGGCGTCCGGCGTATCGATGTCACGAAGTGCCGGTGTATCTTCCGCCAATTCTGCGTCATCCATATCGACATCGAGACTGGGTGGGCGCCGCCCTTTGGATACCAGATAATTCTTCGCAGTATTGACAGCAATTCTATAGAGCCAGGTGTAGAAGGCGCTCTCCCCGCGGAATAGATCCAGCGCACGGTAAGCTTTTATAAAAGCCTCCTGCGATACATCTTCTACCTCGTGAGGATCCTTCACAAAGCGAGCAATCAGTGCTGCTACTTTATGCTGATAGCGAAGCACCAGAAGGTTAAACGCAACCTTCTCCCCGCTTAGAACCCGATCCACGAGCTGCTGATCAGTATCGTTCTTCATACAGCCCCACTCCGCAACGAAGGCCGGCGATCAAGCAGAATGGATTTTTGCTTCTTCAAAAGACAAACCAGAGGGATAATCAAATTATTCGCCATTTAAGCAGTCGAGGCTGATGCCGGAGCAAGGCAATCAGTCGTGATGGCACACGATGCCAACCACGCTGTAAGATGAGCCCTTTACTTATATCTGCCAGATTCAGACCGCAACTTGTCCACCACAACAGTGAAAGAACCATTGCCACTATGAGCGCAAACAATAGCACATCCTTTTACGACTACGACATACTGATAATAGGCAGCGGTGCTGCGGGGCTTACACTTGCATTGAAGTCGGCGGACTTTGCCAAGGTAGCGGTCATAAGCAAAGGGCAACTAAGTCAAGGCGCGACGTACTATGCACAAGGCGGGATTGCCGCTGTCCTTGATGATGAGGACAGCATAGAAGCCCATATAGAGGATACTCTGAATGCTGGCTCGGGCTTATGTCATCTCGATATGGTGAGCCATGTCGTGGAGAACAGCGGCGAATGCGTGCGCTGGCTGGTCGAACAGGGGGTCCCCTTTACAACTATCGCCCCAGACGAAGCGAAGGATGGTCCTGCCAGAGAGCCTTTGCAGCCTGATAATCTAGCCCCACTGCACTTAACTCAGGAAGGAGGACACAGTCACCGACGAATCATTCATGCGACCGACGCCACCGGAAGAGCGGTGTTTGAAACACTAGCCTGGCGAGCCGCCAACAACAGCAATATCACGTTGTACGAAAACCGAGTTGCAATTGACCTCATCACACGCAACAAACTTGGCCTGGAGGGGGAGCAATGTGTTGGCGCCTACATCTTCAACCCGCAGACAAGTGCAGTGGATGTCTTTCGAGCAAAATTTGTCATTCTAGCCACAGGTGGCGCCAGCAAGGCCTACCTGTTCACGACTAATCCCGATGGCGCCACGGGCGATGGAATCGCAATGGCCTGGCGAGCGGGTTGCCGGGTTGCCAATATGGAGTTCAATCAATTCCATCCCACTTGCCTGTACCATCCGCATGCCAAATCTTTTCTTATCACCGAGGCTCTACGCGGAGAAGGCGCCGTCCTGGAACTGCCAGATGGCAGTCGCTTCATGGATAAATTCGACAGCCGGGGTGAATTGGCGCCGCGCGATATTGTCGCCCGGGCAATAGATCACGAAATGAAACGGCTGGGGTGTGATTGCGTGTACCTGAACATCACACACAAGTCTGCAGATTTCATAAAGGAGCATTTCCCGACAATTTACTCACGCTGCCTGAAGTACGGCATCGATATCACCAGGGAGCGCATACCCGTTGTGCCAGCAGCACACTATACCTGCGGCGGAGTCATGGTGGACAAACAGGGGCGGACCGATCTACCCAATCTATATGCTATCGGTGAAACCAGCTTTACGGGATTGCACGGTGCCAATCGCATGGCCAGCAACTCTTTGCTCGAGTGCTTTGTACTGGCTTTCAGTGCGAGCGATGATATTCGCAGGAAAATTGCCACCACCAGCACTCCCGACGAAATTCCCCAGTGGGACGAAAGTCTCGTCACTCGCTCCAACGAAGAGATCATCGTCGCTCACAATTGGGACGAGCTGCGCCGATTCATGTGGGCCTATGTCGGTATTGTGCGCAAAGACGAGCGCCTGCAGAGAGCCAGGCGGAGAATTCAACTTCTGGAGCAGGAAACGACGGACTATTACAAACACTACATTGTGAGCAAAGACCTCCTGGAGTTACGTAATCTGGTGCTGGTCGCCTCGCTGATTGTGGAGTGCGCAATTCAACGCAAGGAAAGCAGAGGACTGCACTACACACTTGATTATCCGCAACTTTCTCCGATCGCAGAAGACACAATCCTTAATCCGCCCAACTACAAGCAACATAAAATTCATGATTAGTCTCGCGGCAGCAACTGACGACCTCGAGCGAAACGATGCCAGCGTAGAAGAACGGCAAGCCTTCGACGCGCATGACCAGGGCAACTGTCTGGCAGAATAATTACGCGGTAATGCTTTGCGCCAAGCCGTGGGATTGATATGGGCAGCGATACTGAATCAGTGAGCGAAGGATTAGAGGAGGTGCTCGTCAGCGCAGGCTGACGCAAACATTCACGAAAATGCAGAATCTGCACCCAACTTGTGCAATAGCATTCCGACTCCAGTACAACATTGACCTGGTAATCCTGGAAATAGAGACGAACCAATTCATCAGAAATCAGCAAGGCAACCGGCTGGTTATCGCTAAACCGGGAAAACAGGGCATTTACGAATATCCCCGATGCCAGAACCCAGAAAAGCCATGTCGGGATATCGGCAAACATCAGACTGGCGAGTGCCAGCAGATGCGACAAAACAATCCCCGCGAACAACAGGCGGGAAGGTGCCAGTTCCACTCTGAACAGCATCTGCTTTCCTCCTTGAAAGCCCATTGTGCGCCGCAAAACATCTCTTGGTTAAGCTGCTGCACTTTCTCTGATCAAACTTACCATTCTCTGCAACTCAGCATCAGGCGCAGGATGACGCAACAGTAACCAGGCAAACAAATCCTGATCCTCCTCGGACAGCAGCCGCTGATAGAGCAATTGATCCACGCCGCCCAATGTCGGCAATTGTCTTTGCACAAAAGGCAAAAGCAACAAATCGAGCTCCAGCATTCCTCTTCTGCTATGCCAGGCAAGTTTCTTGTACTCAATTTCTGTTAACATGTAAAAACCTGAAGTACCCATCAATCGGTACTTCATGATATCCCAATTCGCTGATTTTATCCGAGCTAGATCCATGGCAAGCATGCTGACTGACCTGAACAATTTTGATCTGATTGCCGTCAAGGGCGCAGATGCCGCCACGTTTCTGCAAGGACAACTTACCGGTAATATCGATCACGTAACACCAGCAATGAGCATTGTTGCCGCTTACTGCGATATCAACGGCCGAATCATTAGCGACATGCGCGTGATTGGAATGAATGGAGATCTCTACCTTCTTTGTGCACGCGGCATGGGTTATGCGCTGAAGAAAATTCTCGATAAATATATCGTCTTCTCCAAAGCAAGCACCAGCATCGAGACCAGTCAGTATCAGCGGTATGGCGCTTATGGCGAAAAAGCACGAGAAACATTGCTGTCCTTGTTTGAAAATGCCCCCGAAAATCGGGGTCAGGTTATGCAAATCGAAGGAGGTGTTGTCTACAGACTCCCAGACGCCGAACCACGCTATGAAGTGCTTATCTCTGCCGACCAGGAGGAGACAATCGACAAGCTGGAGGACTTCGGCGTAACGGATGATTTGGAAGAGTGGGAGTTGGCCGATGTCCGTCAGGGCATTGTCCACATAACCCCCGCAATTCAGGACACCTACACGCCGCAGGTGCTGAACTATGACCTTAATGGGACTATCGATTTCAAGAAAGGATGCTACACCGGTCAGGAGATCGTAGCTCGAATGTACTATAGAGCCGCCGCCAAGAAGCGCTTGTATAGGATTGCGGTAAACGGCATGAGAGTGTCGCTGGACACCACAGTGATGCACAAAAGCGAAGTTGTCGGTGAAATTGTCAGTGTGGCACGCACAGAAAATGGAGCTTATGAACTCTTGGCCATTTTGCCGTGCGAGTTAGTAGATCAGAAAGTTTCTCTGGAATTGTTCAATGAGCCCGGCGACTCTCCGAGTGACAGGCAAGACAAGGCCGTAGCGAAAGTCCTTACTTTACCGGATCTCGCCGCACAACCACCCGTGAACTGAAATTCGGGCGGCGGGATTCTGAATAAGACATGCCTGCCAACTTCAGCAAGCCTATGAGCTACAGGATAAAGTTGATGCCCCTGGCTTGTTGCGAGCCCACTCAGGGCGCTTTTGGCCATAGTGAGAATAGCCTGGTTGCTCCGCATAGGGCTGCATGAGAACTTTGTGCAGCTCATGCAACATCCCATAATCCCCGACGTGCGCTTTATCGATGACTTCCTGCGCCAGATAATTACGCAAGACAAAGCACGGGTTGACGCTGTTCATGCGGCTCCTTCGTTCTTGCCAGGGCATCTCGTCTCGCAATAAACGTCTTGCATACTCCTTTCCCCAGGCATTGAGTGCCGCGCCCTCTTCTGAATCTGGTGCGACCGGAACATATAACGCACTGGCTATGGCGTTCAGCAAGCTGGCATCAGATTCTTTCGGATCAAAATCGGCTAGTCCGCGATAAAACAAAGTCATGTCGGTTTCTTGTTGTTGCAGTATCTTTTCAAGGCCAGCAAATAAATCCTCATCCCCTTCGTCCTTGTCAAATTTTCGACGACCGAGCTTGGACGCTAACATGCTTTGCTTCCCAGTCTCGTAATAACTGGAAAACCGCTTCAGACTCATCTCTAGAGCCCCTGTATCGCCAACGACACCCGCAATCGAGTTTGCCAGCTGCCAAAGATTCCAGTGCGCAATAACCGCTTGGTTACCATATCGATACCTCCGCATCCCCGAATCTGTAGTATTGGGAGTCCAATTCGGATCATAGTTGTCCACCCATCCATATGGACCATAGTCGATGGTCAAACCAAGAATCGACATGTTGTCGGTATTCATTACTCCGTGCACGAAGC
>JACCDW010419311.1_pt1 | contig 17695 bp, 28 predicted proteins | sample 7449781 | NCBI WGS metagenome assembly JACCDW01 (sample SAMN15323449, study PRJNA562643) | freshwater metagenome | isolation source: river surface water | place: USA:Blue River Watershed | collected 2017-08-18
ATGCCAGCCTCAGCCATAAGGCTCATAGTAGAGCGAACCAGTGCGGTGGTCATGTGTTCCCCCTTGCGCGGATGCGCTGCGCGATGATGGTGCCCGCATCAGGGTCGCCGTCGCTTGAGTACTCCTCCGCAATGTCAGAACACGCCTCCCGCGTCATGCGGATGATCTGTTCTCTATCCATGCTTTGCTCCTTTACTTGTTTGCTGGCCTTGTCATCCTGACGGTCCAGCACTTTGCACACAACCATTTCTCCCTGTTCATCTGCACGCCACCTTCAGGGGGTCTTTTCTCTTTGCACTTTCCACACTCTTTAAATTGATGAAGCGGTTGATTGCTCTTGACGTAGCTGTTGGGCAATCTCAGTGTGTTGTTTACAAAACTCATTTACGAGCCTCAAGCATTGCGTCTGCATATAGATATGCAAGTTCAGCCGCTTCTTTCGGGCCGTTGTTTTCACACGCAGTTACTAATACCTTGCTTGCAAAATAATCACGCAAAGTCATTCCGTGCTCGTTCTCGGTTAGGTCGTAGTGGTTTGCAGGGAATGCAAAACCACCTGTTTCTTTGCTTTCCATATTCAATTTCCTTTAGACATAGTTCTACCAAGGGTGGATAGGTATCCTGCCCGCTCCATAAGGCTTAAAACAACCAAAAAGCCCTACCAAGTGCGCTTGACGGATTGATTCGCTTCCCACGTTAAGTCTTGTTCCACCATGCCTTAACGGGATTACCAGTCGCTCAATCAACGCTGGTCGCCTTTTGCACCGGGGTGTATCGGTGTGCGGTGTTTTTCGGGTTCTGCCCATGCAGGCCATTTGCTAACGCGCCCTGACGGATGGCGTGGCAGAAAACAAAAAAGCGGCTTGAGGAGGTGCCCGGTGGTAGAACCCCTTTTGGGGGTCAGGCACTTTCTCAAACCGCTTCATTTGCTGTCTACCACGACAACGTTTGTAATTCTCTACAAATCCGTCACGCCGTCAAGGGGGTACGGCGCAATTCTTGAAGTTTTTTTCGAATGTGATCCGGCATCGGCACCGCCTTCTTCGCATCTTGTTCCATTCTTACAACAACCGGGTCTTTAACCGGCGTGTTTGGCACCACATCAGGCACCTCCGCTCCATCCCACCGGGCTTGGTTGATGTACACCAGGGGAGCAGGGATGAAGTGCCCGTTATCCTTCTTCCACGCCTCCTGATCCTTCATCCACATCACATGTTTAATGATCTGATCGGCCTGCTTATCCAGATTTTTTGCTTTCCACTTTGCTTGGCAAATTGACTTGCTGGCCTTGCGAAAATGCTTGGGCCAGACATTCCAGAAATCTTCAAACTTTGCGCTCATAAACTTCTCCTGCTTCGTCAGACACAGATTCAATCAGGTAGTTGTTTTCTTTGCTTTGCTCGGCTCGCTCTATGGCCCTACCAAGGGCGACATGGACCTCTAAGGCACTTGGTCCATCACCCTCCCGGTAAAACCAGTTGTAGGCCATTTTGGCGGCTTGTAGGAGGCTTACTTCTTGTCCCACTGGTGCTTGCATCGATTGCACTCCTTGTGTGAAAACGGATCACCATCCTTGATGCCACGACTTGTATGGAAATCCAGACTACCACAGGCGGGGCAAGATTCTTTAGCAAAAATTGCGTCCCAACGCTCAGAGTATTCTTGGTTTGACACTGAGAATGGACGGGGTGTAGATCCTTTGCTCATCACGCCTCCTACAAGTAATCAATATCAACAATGTGACCACATTTATCGCACTGCTCAATCCATACGTCCATGCCGTGCGAATTGCCAATCCCCCCAGAAATTTCATCACAGCCGCATTTTGGGCATACGTAATCGGTGGGCTGCTCAACAGAAGTCTTTTCTTCAACCATATTCAATCCTTAAACATCTTGCGGCCATGCTGCGCGATGTAGCTCATTTGCGACAAATGCACCATGTCTTGTTTACTCATGCTCCTTAGCATTTCTCTGCATTGGTCTTCGTGCATCAAGAAAACAAACTGGCTCGTCATTGCCTGTTCGTAAAAACCATCAACAGCATTCATCCACATGTCTGCCAACCACTCGTCAGCCCGGGAACAAGTAAACAAATACTCAATTGCCTTTTCCATTTACAACTCCTTAAAATGATCTATCGAGGGGCTCTTCTTGAGGCCTGACTGTCACTCAAACCAATCGGGTTTAATCAACATCAGTTGCTTGACTCGCTTGGCAGGGATCTTTCCTGACTTCTTCCATTTGTAGGTCGCCGGTGCGCTGATCTTGAGCAGCTTGGCAATCTCGTACAGGCTGGCCTTCTTCATCAAATCGTCTAGCGTCATTGCTTCTCCTTTCGTTAATGACAGGTTTATTGTCGCCATTGCGGATCAGAACGCCAATTGATTTTCTCTATTAAACCTCAACCTTCCATCAGGATAAAGTTGTTGAACTGACGATCTTGAGGTAGTACAGTAGCTGCCATGCCATCCCGGCATACAGGAGCAAAGCATGAGATTTATATGGAATTGGCTCTCAGGAAACACCTACACTGAAACAACCGACTCGCTTATCAGCGAAACAGGCGAGGTCTTCACTAAGACCGCCACGGGATTCGTGTCCCAGGATGGGACTGCCATCGAGCGTGTGAACAACCAACTGGTGAACACTCAGACGGGCCAGTGGTCGGCGTTCAACGATGTGTTTAGCAACAATGGTTATTGAGCTGTCTGATCGCTCGCAGCACCTGATTAGCTGCTACCTGTACGACCTGTACATGTTTATGACGGTGGACGCATCTGCCGACATGAAGAATAGACTGCTCAACTCTGCCAGCGCGGCTCTCACTTCCATCCTCACGGAGAACGGCATGGCAACTGGTTATAGCGAAGCATTGAAAGACATAGCAAAGGAGTTCATGCAATGATCAAACCCTCTCACTTTGAAACCCCACGCAGCATGAGTGAAGCCATCTGGCTCTACAACTGCGATCCAATTGAAAAGCACATTGGCACTCCAGCAAGCCATGTGCATCTGGCTGTTGCCGCTCTCGCCTGCATTGCAGTGTTTTCAGGTGTTTTGTCTTTCTTCATGCTATGACTCAGCAACAGTTTCACGAAACAGTGGCCCTGGAGTACGAGTTCATGGATTCATGGACGAAAGAATTCCTGAAGGAACATGCGGAAGACTTCTTCTGCTGGAACTGTCTGGAGCCTAAACAACAGGACGATTGCTGCACAGCAAAGCATTTCATTCGCTTGAAGGACATGCCCGAGCTTGTTCAGCGAAACATTGTGAATAACGAATACGACAAGGCATACGGAAAATGAGCATCGAACAACTTCTCAAAACCAACGTCAACGAACACGTAGAGAAGAAAAACAACCTATCCTACCTGTCATGGGCATGGGCTTGGGCGGAGGCTCTTAAAGCCGATCCTGCTGCAACGTTTGAGGTCAAGACGTTTATGCATGATCAATACACAGAAGTGCCCTACATGACCATTAATGGCACGGCAATGGTTTGGGTAACTGTCACCATGTTTGGTAAGCCTATGACCTGCCAGCTACCGGTGATGGACTACAAAAATAAAGCCATCCCCAACCCAGATGCCTTTGCAGTCAATACCGCCATCATGCGATGCATGACCAAAGCCCTGTCGCTGCATGGCCTGGGTCTGTATATCTATGCCGGAGAGGATCTGCCCGAGATTGATACGGGCTTGATTGACAAGATCGTAGAAGCAATTCGCCAGCACTATGCGGCAGACGATCATGCGGGCATGTACGGAGAATGGGAGTCGATCACCGACAACGAAATCCGTCTGCGCGTATGGGAGCAGCTAAAACCTGACTCCAAAATCCGTAGCGCCATCAAAGCCTACAAAGAAAAATTGAATGAAAAAGAGGTTGCATAAATGGAAGTCACAGTAGTCTGGAAAGACGGTAAATATCCCTCCTTTAACTTGGGCCTAGCTAGCAAGGCAGGAGCAAAGCCCTTCATGGAAATCAAAGGATGCAAGCTGATCGAAGGGCAGAAAGGAACATTTGTTTCCTATCCCGCCCGCAAACAAGATGACGGGAAGTATTGGAACCACGTATGGGCCTCTGATGCATTCAATCAAGTAGTGATTGAAAAGGCGAAGGAATCGCAGCCTGGGAAATCCAAAGGCGGTTCAATGGAAGATCTGGAAAGCGATATCCCTTTTTAATCTGAGGAAATTGAAATGAAAAAACTTATTACTATTGTTATTCTGTTTGCTTGTGGTGCCGCCGCAGCATCGTGCCCGATTAACAAACCGTATCGATGCTATACCGGGATGAACGGTAAGCAAATCTGCGGCTGTTTCTGATTAACGGGCCGAAAGCGGATGCTGGCAGGGCGACCTTGCGTGAAGCGAGAAGTAATGCAGACCAGACGCAGCGAGTAGGCTCACCTTTATGGGGCGAATTTCCGGGCTGTCGGATAAGGTCCATTTGTTGCTCGGACCAAAAGTGAGAGCAGGGGATCAGCACCTGCCGCCCCACTATTAATATGTCAAAGCCACTAAAAATTCACACTATTGACTCTCTTAAAGAGCGCACTATTGAAGTTGGAGATTGCTGGATTTGGCAGGGCTATATGGCAAATGGAAGCCCCCAGGTCTATTACCAAGGCAAAGTAAAAACAGTTCGTAGGGTAATGAGGGAATTGATTTCAGGAGTCGCCCCCGCCAAACATCTATCTATTGGCACCAAGTGCGGCGATCCAAAGTGCATCAATCCCGACCACTTCATTTGCCGAACACGCCAGCAACACATGTCACACATGGCTTGTCAGCTAGACCAAAAAGATATTGGTCGCAGGATCAAGCTTAGGGAGGCGGCAAAAAAAAGAGGTCTTCAGAAACTGACTGACGACCAAATTAAAGACATTTTGGCAAGCGATCTATCTGGCGCAGAGCTAGGCCGCAGGCTAAATGTAAGTAGAGGCTTGATCGGCCTCATTCGTAGAGGCAAGAGCAGGACCATTACTGCTCAAACTAACAACCCATTTGCAGGATTGATGAGATGACTACCTACGCATACCTTGAAGGCGAGATTGTTCGTTGGGCAGAACAGCGCAAGATCATTCCCAATAGCACCCCCCAGGCTCAACTTCTAAAGACGATGGAAGAGCTAGGTGAGTTGACCCGTGCAACCATCAAGAATCAGCAGGAAGAAGTTATTGATGGCGTGGGCGATGTAATGGTCACGCTCATCATCTACTGCGCCCTGAAGGACATTAATCTAGTAGATTGCATGGAAGTGGCCTACGATGCTATCAAGCATCGTAAAGGCACACTCAACTCTAACGGCGTGTTCGTTAAGGAGAGTTAACGAAATTGCGGGGGGTTCACGAATCCCCTGCCAGCACCAGCCCGCTCCTTCATGCGTTGGGTTTTAGACCATTCGGTGTCATAGTACGGGCTTCCCAATAAAGCAGCATTTTCAACGTACCCAGGCGGCAAAGTTCCGGGGACAACGGTTGTTCCTGTAAATGCTTGCTTGGCGGCAGCAACACCAGGAATAAAGTCCGTGGCAACATCAGCGCCACGCATGGCAGCTTCGCCATAACGTCCTTGCTGCGCGGCAAGAGCGGCTTCAGCAGCGGTAAGCAGCGTACCCGCCACGCCCCCCACCTTGACCGCCCGACCTAGACCACCAAAAGAGCCAAATCCTTGATGCGGAACACCTTGAGCAATACGCGCTTCACGGCTTAGGATTGTCTCGGGAATTTGCCCTTGAACCGCTTTCCAATATTCGGATGTAATTTTAGAAACCCGATCATTTACATCAGGCGCATTACCGAACGGCTGTCCTTTATTCAGCAAATCTTTTGCATTCTGGCGGTGCTCGGGGCCAAGAATGTTAAACAGGGCTCGGTCTACGTTACCAACATCAGCACGGAAAACCATGCCCGCAGGAATATCTGCCGCACTCTTAAATGTAGATTTAACTCGATCTTTAGGAGCTACGGGTTGAGTGGCAGTGGTAGCAGCAGGGGTAGCACTGGGTGCTACAGCAGGCGTGGCGCTAGGCGCTACAGCAGGAGTTGTATCAATTTGCTGCGCAATATCTGCTTGGACTGCTTTTGTTACGTTACCGCCTTGAGCAAGAGTTTGCGATAAAGTTGGAACCTCTATCGGCGCAACAGGGGCAGGGGCGCCAATAGGAGGCGCAACAGGTCCAGCGGTCATTTTCTGTTGCGTCACTTGCGCCGACTTCTCAACCATCGGTCGCATTTCCGGAGGGACTTCGCTCAAGTTTACCGGCCCACCAGCAGTCATTACTGTTTGCGTGGGGGCGGGTGCAGCAGTGGTAGGACGAGCAATAGCATCCGTTTCTGCGGGGCGATTAAATTGAATATCGGAATCTAGGATGGACTTGGTTTGAGCAGGAGCACCAGCTTCTTTAAATGCTTTGTACCCGCGCCTTACGACTTCCGCGCCGGCAATGGCAGCGGGAATCTGCCACAACCCAAGGATGTTATCCATGAAGTCTTCAGTGGGAGATGCCGCAACCGGCTCAGGCATATTTTGCTTTACAACATTTGCCGCAGCCGCAGCTCGCTCCGCCGTTCTAACCGCATCCGGCTTGAAAACAACCGAGTCAGGCTGTGAAGTTTTTTTGTTCGTAGCAATCGGCGCAGGTATAAAAGCAGGAGCGGCCTGTGAAGGAGAGGCTTCTGTAGGCGCGGCTTTAGATGTTGAAGGCTCGCTAGAAGGTTTTCCTTCTAGAGCATCCCAAAAATTATTAGCCATTATTTACCCTCGCCATAACGAATGATGCGATTAGATTTATCAACAAGGATCGTGCCTTTAGACATTTCAGGCATCTTTCCGGTCAACTCAAACCTCAAACGAGCACCATATGTGTTGTTGATTGCTTTGAAAATATCGGACTTTTGAAAATCTTCGGAAAGCTTTCCCATGTCCAAAGCTTCGCCAGTTTCCGCAATTTTCCTTTGTGCTTTAAATACCTCGTTGGTCCACGCAGCAATCAAGGCATTGTTACGCATTTGAGTAACACGGTTGCTTACCGCGCTTTCAAAGCCACTGACTCGCGGATCAACTTCAGGAACACTCACATAACCAGGAGGTAGCGCACTTTTCGGAACCGAACGGTAGACCTCTTGGTTTGCAGCATCCAATGCAACGTATCGGCCCAACGCCTCGAATTGCTTGCGGTCCTTAATAACACCCTGCAACTCACGCATGATTGCAGTCTCGATGTTCTGCTGCTCTTGCAGGTTTTGGCTGTTAGAAATATTAGTAGTGGCGGCCTCACTGGCCGTTCCACCACCGCTAACTTGACCAAGAGTTCCAACGCCAGTAGATACTCCAGCACTTAGACGGCCACCAGATGGAGCAATACCTTGCCCGTCCGTGGTGCCTTGTACACCCGTGCCAGCAGTACCTGAAACATTTCGAGTTGTTTGTCCAAGCGTCCCCGCCTGAGCGCCAGTACGTTGCTCAGTGCCTGCCTGCCGGCCTTGACCAATAGCATTTAGACGACCGTAGTATCCAAAGATACGCTGACGATCTTCAGGCTTAAGAGTGCCAATGTAATCAAGAATCGGCCTAATGTTTTTGCCGATATTGATTTGCTCTTCAATGTTGCGGTTAGAAGAGGTTGCAGTACGAGCCGCTTCAAATGCATTAGCTTGTGCTTCAAAAATAGGCTTGTTCAGGCCCAAACGAGCAAGCTTTGCGTTTTCACCAGCAGCCGACCAGCCGGCAGTCTGAATTGCTTTTTTGTCAGAGTCGGTAATTGCGCCGCCACGAGCACTAAGTTCCTTGACCTCTTGCTCAGTCATCTCCCTGCCGTCACGGTGACGATAGGTGTTGGTAGCGCCGCGAGCGTTATAAGTTTTGAAGCCGACTTTATTGCCGACCGCATCAACCATCTCTTCTTCTCGCTCAGGGCCGCCGTTGTAGAACTTCCAAGCGTCAGAAAGGTTGCCCCTAAGCAAAGAAATAACCACACCTTCCCAAATAGGGTTCGTGTTAATTTTGGTGGTTTTCTTCTCGCTTGCTTCTTTAATAATTTCAGCCGCACGATTGCGCTCTGCATTACCAGCGCCAGGGCTTACAGCAGCAGCCAACTCAATCAGTTGCCGAGGCGGTTGATTTTGACTGTCGGCAGGAGCGGGCCTTACCGCGGGCATAGGAGAAGAAGCGGCCTCCACTGGAGGGACAACAGCCTGCATTTCGACTACAGGCTGGCGCTTAATCTCAACCGGAGACAGGGGTACAAGTTGATCGGCCATGTTTATTGTCCAACCCTAGAGGTGTAATCGTAATCGTCAACAACAGTTGGAGTGACACTAGGAGCCATCGGGGGCTTAGGCGCACTTGGGGGTGCAGCACCAGGAATTACACCACCTTGAGCGGCTCGAAACCCACTTAAAACATTGCCCTGAGAAAATTGTTGCGTTGCATTAGAAATGTTTGTGCCCAATCCAGAAATTTTGGACTGAGTTTTATCAATTAATTGCTGCCCCATTTCCGCGAATGAAGAAGGAGGGGCAACACCAGTAGTAGCTGGAGCAGAAGCCCCGCCGCTATCACCCATAAATGATTTGTTAGGGTCCATGCCAGCATATTGCTGCCAATTACCAAACTGATTGGGATTGCCATAAAAGTTACGGAAATAATCCATATCAGCCCTTCATATTGATCCCAAAGCCCTTACTGCTTCCAGTTTGACCTTGAGTGCCAGCAAAGTTAGGTGTAGTAGAAGCTTGGGGAACGCCAAACACCACAGAAGCATATTTGCTGTACAGGTCCTGAGGAGCGCCGGCATAACCAATCCTAGCAGCGGCAGCTTGTTGTGCGCCCGTCAAGCCTTGATTACCAGCACCAATGAGGCCGGCATACAAAGAACCCGCCTGACCAGTGGCTGCTTGGCCCGCGCCGAGAATACTTTCAGCAGCACGCTGACGTTGTGCTTCCACGTTGGCAGAGGTTTGCGCCGCAGCAGAGTACAGACGCTGCTCTCCAAGTTGACGCAGGTTTTCTCTAGCCAAACCCTCACGAGCACTGCCCAAAGCTCCAGCGGCTCCAAATGCAGCACGTTGCTCACCCATCTGCTCACGAATAGCCTCACGAGCGGGCTGAAGCGAAGCGTAGATTTGCTCTTGTTTAAAAGCAGGATCAAACAACGCGGCAAGTTCAGAAGCGCCAAAACCGGTCATTCCCTGGCCGGCGCGCTCTTGATAGCCTGCTACATCGGAAACACCACCCGTACCAGTTAGATACGATGCGCTTCCAAGCGCTTGTTGCAAAGCGCCGGCTTGGCTTGCCACATCCATCGCCGTTTGTGCTGTTCGCACAGTAGGATCATAGGTTGTGCCCAGAACGTTTTGAGCGCCGCCTACAGTCTGCGTGTACGAGGGCAGGAATACATCCCGCAATGCATCACGTTGTAGAGCAATTACATCTTTTTGTTCAGGAGTGAGTTGAACTTGTGTAGAGGATGAACCTTTTCCGAAACCCATAACCTACTCCTTAGACAGCTTTTTGCTGGCTTTTAACATAATCAAAACTGGCATTAAAGTCTTTTTGAATTTGCGCCGGATCTTCACCAGCGGCATAACGACCTTGCCAATACTTCATTCCTTCAGGGTCACCAGTAGCACCACGAGAAGCATACAAAGCGTTTGCAGAGGCGGGCTTTATATTACGTAGCGGCGACTCAATAACGGGCTGTTCTTGTTGCACCTTTTGAATTGCTTGCTCGACCGGGCCGCCCTTGCCAGACCCCTGTGCAGGGTAACCAACGCCAGAAGGTGCAACTTTTCCACCCTTACCACTGCCAATAGGCCGTTGGCTAGGGAACAAAGAGGCGTTATCAAATCTAGAAAACCCCACCGACCGATCGTATCGATTAGGCACACCAAAATCAGGCTGTTTGTTTGATTGAGGAGAGCCGTCGGGCAAAGTGCTTTGTCCGTATACCGGAGCGTTTCCGCCTTTGCCGTTTGCCTGACCAACCATGTTTGACATTGCGCCCATATATACCTCGTACCGAGATTATGTTACACCTAACTATTAAAAGATAGCCCTTAGCCGCACAAGTAAATGCACGCAATTTGTTTAACTTCTGTTGGGCTGGCAAAGGTTATTGACTCCCTTGCTTTTGCAACAGTGATTGACCGAACAACATCGTCACTTTGCTTCATGCCTTTGCCGGGCATGGACGATGCAACAATTAGATCTCCGGCCTGAATATCACCATTTTCGCCGCAAACATTAACCTGACCTTCGCCAACAGCATTAATTTGCACGGTTTTATAAGTGGCTTGCAACTGGGCCAAGTCAAAACCAGGACGAAGCTCTAGTTTATTTTCTACAACATTAGGTTCAGCAGGATTTGGCTCATTTACAGCAATCCATAACTGTCCTGGAGAACTAACTTCCACTGGTTTAACATCACATACAACACCAATAACCCTTTTTTGGTTTGGAGCTGAAGTGCGAGTTACTTCAAATAGTACGTTAGAAACATCAGCTTTAAATACTAAAGATTGATCGGCAACAATGTCACCAATATCTACTGATTCATTAATATTAAATAACCCCTCATGGAAGCCAGTAAAAGGGCCGTTTCCATCAACTACATAAATTTTGCCGCCGCCAGATGGACTATATGCAGAATATGCTCCAGGGGCGGTCCAAAACTGCTTAGAAGCATTATTGTTAAAAAACTTTGCAGCGCCAGAGCCAGAGTTATTTGATGCTACATATAGGGTAATGCCACCATTTACGTTACCAGAAAAACCCGCAGCGTAAGAGTGAGAGGCACTAGAGGTATCGGCAACATAAAAGGATTCTGTGCTTGCTGACGATGTGTCGTAAACATAAAGAGCAGGTACAGAAGTAGAACTTGTCCTATTAACTTGAAGAATAGTATTTGCGCCAAGAATTTCCAAGCTTCCACGAGAGCCAGAAGCAGGAATGGCCGTCAATTGGTCCATGACAACAGAACCATTAAGACGGACTACAGAACCGTTGTAGACAACACTTCCGCTTGTGTTTCCCAGAGCAAAATACCCAGTGTTGCCTTCAATTACAGCACCAGATCCAGAGGAAACAGTTGATCCACTTCTAACAATGTTTCCAGCCTGCAAGTTACCTGTAACAGTAAGAGCACCAGTGTTAACAGTGATTGCCGACAATGTACCAACCCGCAAACTAGAGATGTACGGGGTGGTCCAGGTGGTGATATTTGTAACGGGATCGTAGGAGCCTTCGGACTGATACAACGAATCAGTGCTAGACGGGCTAGGGTCAATACCAGACCAAACGGTAGAAATGCCCCACACGGACGCGGACTGCCCAGAAGTAGGATAGGACGCCGAGCCAGAAGTTTGAATTGTGCCGCTAATGGGCGTAGGGTTGCCCGGTATACGAGCAAATGCCAGCCTGCTCGATTGCCCACTGGTCGAAAATGTGACCTGAATGCTAGCCGGCGATGCCTGCGAAACTACACCCGTGCTACTTTTGTAGCGAACAGGAACAGTAATTAATGCAGGAGAAGCCGACATTGCAGTGGGCTCGGGCCACTGAGCATATCCACCACCATCCGTCGGACTGCCTACAGTAATGTTTGCATAAGAAATATCGGCATTGCCCGTAGTAGAGCTATTACCAATACGCCACGTATTGTTAGTAAAGCTTGCATCCGAGTCGGCTTGCGCTGTCGAAAAATTGACATAGCCTTGGCTGTTTGATGCATACAGCTTGGCAACCACGCCGGTAAAGTTAGGCGCAGTGGTGTACGGAACTTGCAGCGTCGAAGGTTGGAAGAAGGCCACGAAAGTCGTGGACAGCACCGATCCTGACGTGACAACATCAAGGTCAATAGATCCAGAAGGAACCGGAGCCCACTCAACAGCAGGTAGGGTTGTGTCTACGCGAAACTCAATCTGCCTGCCGCCAGTGGTGGTGTAGTAAAGGAGTTTGGTTGTGCCAAAACCACCCGTTACTTGTGTCCAGATGTAATCAGCAGGGTTAGTTGACTCAACAGAACTATCGCTATTACGAATGCCATAGTATTGACGGTTCGTCGGAGAATCCGAAAAGTTAACCGAGCCATCAAAACTATCCGCGTATTTGACCGCAATGTATTTATAAAGGTAGCCAACAATCTGATTGTTTGGCCCCAGAACCTCTCCAGTAGACGGGTCAGCATTTAGTCCGTTGTTTAGGTTGTTCAGTAGATAATTGATTGCCTCAACAATCTCACCAGTCTCGGACTGAGGAATAAGATCGTACGGCATTAGAACGCATCCTCAACGATCGTCGCCTGCCAATTAAGCGCAGAAAGATTAAACGTGTTGGTGCTGTTGTTAGTTTCTACTTTTACAGCAGCAGCCCTTACCGAGTTTTGCGTCGTGCCAACCCAAGGCGTATCAGTGTCGATATTTGTGCGTTGTGTTTGTCCATATTTCGCAGATTGGGCTACCGAATTTGCCCCGCCCACTGTAATATCTACCGAACCAGTTCCAGTAATTTCAGGGAGCGCCCTATGCAAATAGACCTTCGTGCTGTACGGGACAGGACCGCTTCCTGACTCTAGATACATATTGGTACGCTCAAACAGAGTAGGCATCGCTGCACCACCGACCAATGAGTACCCTTGACCAGTTTGAACCAACTGACTGTCGGTGGTATTTCTGGCGTACACCACCGTACGGCTAGCCAGATTGAAAGACGAAGAAGCAAACACAGGCCCTTCAGTCGCGTTGCAGGCCGAGTCAATGTCTTTAGGCGGGTTCCACACTTGAAGGTCGTAACGATACGACAACATCTTGTTGCACCAGCCAGTGCTAGTTAGATCAGGGTAGTAAATCTCAATCTGATATTTTTTGCTGTTGTTGACCATAAACGCACGGTGCGAATAGGTCGGATTTAGATTGCTAAAGAAATAGTTCTTGATCTTTTGGTTGGCAATGCTTTCAAATTGCCCGCCATCAAAAATCCAAATATCACGAGCATCAAAACCGTAAGCAGTGTTATCTGCTACGGCAAAGCAGTTGTTGCTCAAAAGCCCGCGACCATTGTTAATTTGCCGCACACCAAAGATAGGCGCAGTGCTGCTCTGGTAAGAAATGGGCGAGAAAACTACAGCATCCCAATAACTAAACACATAAAAGTTAGCCCCCAACATAAAGCCGTCAATCAGCGGCCCACGCACGGGAACTTCTTGCTCGTTGGCTACGTTATTGAGGGTCGGCTCCCAGGTTTCGGGGATGCCGGTTTGAGCAAAAGCCTGGGACCAGCGAACAGTTGTCGGATAGTTGACAGTAGTGCCAACAGTAAAGTTCTTGGTTAGGTTGCCGGAAATGAGAATATTGCCGACGTTGGGGGAAGAAAAGTTCCTTACAAACCCTGCGGTAACAGAAGAAACCGACGGCTCATAATTCCATACATAGTTATCAGGAGCAGCGTCATAAATTCGCATCTCGGTAAAACCCGGAGCGAAATACATAGGCGGACGCAAACCGTCATTAAAAAAGAAAACACCGCCAACAACAGACGATGTGATAACAGTATTGTCTGTATATCCAGACAAAGCTACTGAGGGGTTTGCTCCAACGCCTGGGGTAATATTAGAAATGGATGAATTGGTAATCATCCACCATTTACCCTGAGACGTAGCTACGATATATACAAAAGTGGTTTCGCTACGAAATCCACCTTCTACATAGATAGGGTTACCAGTAACTGCCGACAAAACGGCAGCTTCACCGTCTGCTTTGCGAATTCCACGCAAATCAGTTTCAATATTACGCCCGCTGTTATATTCATTAGGCCCCAGAGCATTACTAGGAATGTCCGGGGTAAACGACATTTTGCTAAGAGGCGTCCTCAGACGCTGGTAATCGGGCACGGTTTGACTCCTGCTCCATAAACTGTAAATTAGCCTTTAGCCGGCCATCATCAGGCGCTAACTCAATGGCTTTTTTACAGTAATTAATGGCTTGGTCTATTAAGCCTAAATTGTACGCGGCTATTGATGCAAGATCATAAGGTTTTTCACCCCATACAGCCGGGTCCATCGTATAGACCGCTTGTTTATCTTTGATCTCTAGAGCACTCAAAGCAGCGCTATAGCTTTCTGCCCACATGCGCCGCCGATAACAAGCATCGGCCAATGCAACCCAAGGCTCACGAGTTCCAGGGGCCTCCGCAACCGCTAGACGATACCATTTTAAAGCAGTCGTCCAATCTCCAATATGCTCATGTGCCTGCCCCATTAAACGCATTGCATAACAACGCTCGTTAGGCCACGTAGCCCCAGGCAGGGCAAGATAGCGATTAAGTTCAACTATTGCATCTTTCCAGCGATAGTGAAACGTAAGCTCCCTTGCGTAGTAAAAAGCATTACGAGGACATTCTTTGTCTTCAGTAACGGCAACTTTTAGCAGATCCAGGTATTGCCCACGCGATTTGGTCGGATCCGGGAGATGACGTACCAGTAGCTTCTCGGTCGAGGCCCAGACCTCTCGTGTTCTTGGATCAGGTACTGGATATTCGTGGCAAGGATGGTGCCAATGGTATCCATGCCGGGCAAAGATCTTTTCGTAAAAGAACGAGATGCCCTGTCCCCAGTCGAACTTGTAACGCAGACGAGTTGTATCTTCTTTCCAGACTCGCTCAATTTCTTCCCTCCAACCGGGTTCAAGAACTTCGTCTAAGTCTAGGCTAATAACAACGTCTATGTCTTTAGGCAGCAATGCAAGCGCAGCATTTCTGGCGTGATCAAAACGCCACGGGGAAATACAAATTTCATGTACATCCGCACCGCAACTAATGGCCTTTGAAATCGTATTGTCTGTAGATCCAGTATCTACGATGCTAATTAGGTCAGCATCTTTTGCAGATTCGCAAAAACGCTCTACAAACTGTTCCTCATTTTTACTAATAGCACTTACTGCAATTTTCATTTAGTCCTCAATACTTCAATCCAAAGCAATCCAACATTAGCCCATGCGTATCCGGAATAGATGATCGCCATAGGCATATTCTGTGCGTACAAATAATACGCCATTGCGCCGGCATAGCAAAGTGTAGGGATCAGAACAAACCAAAAAGCTAGCGTCACAAGTGACCTACATCTATAACTTTGCCACGGAACTCCACTTGACCATCGCCCAAACTGTGAACGACTTCAGGCCAAAGCAGCCGGCCATTATGGAATGTGAGCACCGCAAATCCGGAGCGCCAGTTAACAGGGTTGGACTCTAGGTAGTCTTCAAACTGAGGGCCAGTAGCGTCCGCTAAGGTGCCGGTATCAACGCCGTACCTAGTGCCGTTGTAGTCGCTCCAAGGCGTTACCTTTAGGCTATGCAAGTGCCCGGTAACAATAGATTTGCCGCCAGAAACAGTGTTGTTGTGCGTTGCGTGAATGCCGCCCTTTAGACGATGCTTGATTACAACGTCTTCTGTCGGCCACACTGACCAGCAGGGAATCCATTTAGGGAAATGGTCTTTAAGACTAAATCCTTTGACGTTTTGGAACTCGGGCGCGTTAGCAGCTAGCCTGTTCTCAAATCGAGCATCGTGGTTGCCCAAACACCAAACAAGTTTGGCTTGGCTAGCCATGTCTTCAATTTCACCCAAGGCCATCTCGCAGGCTTTAAGTTCTTCAATGACCGAGGGCTTGCTGTCCCATCCAATCCTGGGGTGTCGGGAAATTGACGCCCCGTCAAACGCATCGCCGTTATTGACGATAAATTTAGGCTTAAATTCCTTTATCGCCCATAAAAGTGCTTTATAGGCTGTCGTGCGTATTCCTGGCCAGAAGTGAGCGTCAGAGAAAACAAGAACAACCCCGTTCTCAATGCCCAAATAATGTCTGCTTTTACTGAGATGGCCTGTATGTAGATGCGCGTAGTAAGCAGATTTTTTGTGACTTGCAGCTAATTTTTTGCTGAACTTAACTTCAATCCTACGCCTACGCTTGTATATATTGCTGATGTCTAGCTTTGTAACTTCAGCTACACGAGCGGCAGATTTGTAAGTCTCCCAAAGCTCAATAAATTCTTCATCAGAAACTGTTGGGATCGCCATTTAATTCTCCTGCCAGAACTCGCTCTAACACGTTAATAACTCGATGCTCTGCGATTTCTAGCTGATCGGGTGTTGCCAACCGGTCCTGTGCTACAGAAATTAAATCAAACAAAAAAACATGTAGGCATTCGTGCAATGCAGTGCTAGACAAAGATTGGGAATTAATTTCATCGCCGGCCCAATCTCCTAGGCGATATGTTGCCAGACGAGCGTTAGCATCACATGACACTTCTGCCATTGCGCCTTTACCAGCCTGTTTGCGACTGCGCTCCATACGCCAATCGCCAAGGTTAAGCACTGTTTGCCAACGCTTTACATGCGCGTCAAATTCTTTAGCCTGCTCGGCGCTCGGCTTGTTTACTGTTTTTGACATACCTGTTTGACATAGCTTTGCAGACCTACGATGAGCGTTTCCAATCGATCAGCCTCTGCCGCCATTCCAACAACAGCCGCCGCGCAATGTCCGAGTAGCTCTCGTTCAAGTCCGGCGGCTCCATTAGCTCCGGCGGGGGCGGTGGGATTTTGGCTGGCTGCACGATCACGGGCGGCAAGTTCGTCGCGCAACCCGTCAAGAGCAGACTGAGCAGAGCGGGCAGCACTAGCTGCTTTACGTTTTTCCTGCACATACCGCTCCTCCGATCTGTTTCGAGCGATTACTAGACTCTGCTCTCTCTCGCGCATCTGCTGCTCTGCTTTTAGAGCCTGTTGCGAACGAGCTGCAATGTCTTTGTTCCATTGGGCGCGAACAATTCCTGAGCCCAACTTGTATGCGGTGAAATGACTAAACACCAGTACAGTAAAAATTGCTGTTGCAATCCACATTCTTGGGTTTAGCAAATACCACATGTTAGATCCCCATGCATTGCCTGTATTCAGATTGTCTGCGAATCTTTAAACCACGCAAAGGTTTGCCTTGAAATTTGTCCCATCGCAAAATTTCAGCGCAAGCCCCATCGTAATCCTGCGAGTTTAATTTCTTTACTAGGGTAGACCCGCAAAAAGCACTAGAACCTATGTTGTAAGAAAGAGACACGTAAGCATCGTACTCTCTTTGGGCAAGGGGCACTTTTACGCACTGCTTAATTGCGCCCTCAAACTTTTGCACATCAGTTAGCGCTCGGATGACGGCCTGGGGTGGAGTAATCTGTTCTCCGCCCTTTAGAGGCTTTCCTCTTTCATCTGTGGTGGTGCCAAACCCGTAGGTAGGAACATCACCTTTTACCGGGGGCTCGGCAACATCTGACCACCCTTCATGCATAACAAGGCCGCCAAATGCTGCCGCTGACAAACTTAGCGCAGCAACGACGACCCGCAGGTTAGTCATAGTCCTTAAACTTTGTCTTTTTGCCCAATAGTCCCTGCACAGTTTTTGTTTCGTAAATACGAATCAAACCCCAAATAATAGAGATTAGTGCGGCAATAGGCGGAAGCCATGCTGTAAGGCTGGCAAGTACGGTAGCAAGGCTGATTGCATCTACCGCATGCTTGGTTTGTTCGCTTACATGGTTCACGGCACAACCCCGATATTTAAACAACTAGCTTATTTAGCCGAAATCTTATCAGTATTAAGGCCAAACAATTTCCCAAGGGAAGCCCGGCTGAGAAGTAATGTCTC
>JACCDW010068781.1_pt1 | contig 17694 bp, 16 predicted proteins | sample 7449781 | NCBI WGS metagenome assembly JACCDW01 (sample SAMN15323449, study PRJNA562643) | freshwater metagenome | isolation source: river surface water | place: USA:Blue River Watershed | collected 2017-08-18
GTTAGAATCGCTTTCGAATGAGCATCTATATCAAATGCTCCAAAAAGCAATCACCACAGATGCGCTATTCAAGGACAAAAAAATCACCTTGACCGAAACCGATGCGCTCTTTCATTTCTCCGGTGGAGATGGAAGGAAGCTTTTAAATCTTTTCGAACTTTTAATTACGACCGAAGGTGGAAACGAGCTAGAAGTCACGAATGCCTTAGTGACCGAACGATTGCAAAAGAATCTAGCCCAATACGACAAGAACGGCGAACAACATTTCGATATCATTTCGGCATTTATCAAATCCATCCGCGGTTCGGATCCGGATGCGGCGGTCTATTGGTTAGCGCGGATGTTAGCCGGAGGCGAATCCTTGGAGTTCATCGGAAGACGTCTGTTGATTTTAGCCTCAGAAGATATCGGATTAGCGAATCCCAACGCCCTGTTATTAGCCCAATCTTGCTTCGATTCTATTCGAGTGATTGGTAATCCGGAGTCGAGAATTATTTTATCACAGACGGTTATCTATTTAGCTACATCCCCTAAAAGCAATTCCGCTTACAACGCCATCAATAAAGCGATGGCTTACGTGGAACAGACGGGGGATTTGCCTGTGCCATTGCATCTACGCAATGCACCTACACGGATGATGAAAGATTTGAATTACGGGGCTGATTATAAATACCCACACGATTTCCCGGGCAATTGGGTGGAGCAAAATTACTTCCCGGAGGTTCCTTCAAGACCGGTCTTTTACAAACCTTCGGAACAGGACAAAATTAATCGTGGCACTCCATCAAAATAAGCGCCCCGCCTTTATACGAAATTTTCACGATTCCATCTTCACGAGCCTCATTGCTCGAACTTGTCTGAGTTCCAAGACTCAATACAGGATGGTTTAAATCGTAGACTAAACCAGATGATTTTACTTGAAATGCTTCGCCATAGGGCATAAGTGACAGCGGAGTTCCTGCTGGATACCACTTTTCAAACGTAGGAGGCAATAAATAAGAAGTCGAATAATCGTCAAAGAACACAATCTTCAATTTCCGGCCATAGCGAACCATCGAGTGAAAATTATTCAAGGTATGATCCATCCGCTTTCCAGAGGCCCAAACAACATTGACAGCTGGGTAACCCTCCTCAAGTAAATATTCAAACGCTTTTTCTAAATCTGTTAGATTTTGATCTGGTGTATGCACCTTCTTCAAGGGATAATCACTGTAATCCGATGACTTCGAGTGATCGAAGTCGCCTAACCAGACATCTACTTTAATGCCTAGCGAAATAACTCGCTCCAAAGCGCCATCCAGCACCACCACTGTCGGTGACCATTCTAATAGCTGTTCAACTAAATCCAACGAACAGGCCTCCCCATTAGCGATGATCAACGCAGGTTCTTGTTTATCTCGGATGATGTGGTGAGAAGACATATTAGGCTAGAAAGTCAGATTTACCGCCTGATTTCGAGATCAGTTTTGTTTCTTTGATGACGATACCTTTGGAAACTGACTTACACATATCGTACACCGTTAAGGCTGCCACCGAGGCGCCTACGAGAGCTTCCATTTCCACTCCTGTTTTGGCCTCCAAACGACAAATGCAGGTAATCACAATCTGATCCGCTAACACTTCCGTTTCAAACTTGCAGGAGTCCAGACCAAGTGGGTGACACAATGGAATCAAATCAGACGTCTTTTTAGCAGCCATCGTTCCCGCAATCACCGCAGTTTGCAGAATGCTTCCCTTCTTATTTTGCCAACCAGCCGCCTCAAAATGTTGTACCATTTCAGCACCTAAAAAGACAATGGATTGGGCTTTCGCCTCACGAACCGTTTCGTTTTTCGAACTTACATCCACCATTCCTGGGGTGCCATCCGATTGCAGGTGAGAAAAGTCTATGGACATAGCTGATTTGAAATTTAGAAGACAAAAATACGGGAGAATTAGCAAAAAATAGCGAAATTTAACAAATACGATAAAACACAACACATGATCAGCCCGCTAAAAGCCATTGAACTCCTTAAAACCATCACTATTCCCTTTCGCACCGAAAAATTACCTTTGGCGAAGACCTTAGGGATGAATATTGCCGAAAAAATCGTGGCAGATCGTGACTTCCCTCCTTTTGACCGGGTGATGATGGACGGAATTGCCGTCAAAGACATTAGTGCTCCTACCTGGAAAATAGAAGGGATTTTATTCGCTGGAGAACCGGTAAAGGCTATTAAGAAAACGGATGGTGCATTAGAAATAATGACTGGTGCGACGGCACCTCGAGGAACAGAGGCCATCATCAAAATCGAAGACCTGAGTATTGAGAAAAAAATTGCCACCTATATTGGCAAAAATCCTTTAGAAAAAGGGCAATTCATTCACTTACAAGGGGCTGATGCGCCTGCAGGTTCTGTTTTAGTGAAGAAAAGAACCAAGATTGGACCTGTGGAAATTGCGATTGCAGCGACCGTTGGAAAAGCGCATATTGAAGTAGAATCAAAGCCTCACGTTCATATTTTCTCCACAGGAGACGAGATCGTAGGCTTGCACGAGACACCGAAAGATCACCAGATTCGCAGTTCGAATGTGATGATGTTGAAGTCGGTTTTATTGTCCAAAGGTTTCAAAGCGAACTCGAGTCACCTACCTGATTCAGCAGAGAAAATCAAAGCCAATATCGATAAGGTATTGGAATCGAATGATATCATTTTATTATCTGGCGGCGTTTCAGCTGGTAAAAAGGATTTGATTCCGGGTGTTTTAGCAGACGCTGGATTCGAAACCGTCTTCCATAAAATCAGCCAAAAACCTGGCAAACCAATGCTCGTAGCCACTCGTCCCGATGGGAAAGTGGTTTTCGCTTTCCCTGGAAATCCAATTTCCACTCTGACTTGTTTCTGGGTGTATTTCCTTCCTTGGGTATCTGATGATTGGGCTGAACACAACGTAAAAGAAATCAAATTCTTACCTAAGCCGTCTGCGGAGTTAGACCAGTGGATTCCGGTAGAAAATGGAGAAGTATTAGCCCATAATGGCTCAGGCGACTTGATTAGTTGGTCGAGAGCAGATGGATTGGTTTGGCAAAAAGCAGGTGATAAATCGAAGAAATTGCCCTATATTCCACTCAAATAAGCCCGTATGGAACTGAAACTACATACTTTCGATTTGCCTTTAAAGCACACGTTCACCATCAAACATGAATCGCGTGACGTGCAACCTACGCTGATAGTGGAGTTGAGCTGGCATGGGAAAAGTGGTTTTGGGGAAGCGACAGAAACACCCTACTATGGGGTGACCATGGCGAAAATGAAGGCGCAGATTGAGTCTATCATCGATTTGCTGCCACATGATATTTTACCGCATCCGAGTGATTTTTGGGCGATGATGTCCAAAACTCTATTAGACGAGCACCCTTTCGCGCTTTGTGCGCTGGATGTGGCTTATTGGGATCTTTGGGGTAAAACGCATAATAAACCGCTTTATGAAATTTGGGATTTAGACATCTCGAATAATCCTATTACGGACTACACGATCGGTATCGATACGGTGGAGAAGATGGTGGCCAAAATGCAGGAGACTCCCTTCCCTCTCTATAAAATCAAACTAGGGACGCAGGACGACTTAGAAATTGTCGAAGCGCTTCGAAAAGAAACAGACGCCATTTTTCGCGTCGATGCGAATACCGCTTGGACGCCCGAACAAACCATTTATTTTGCCCCTGAATTAGAAAAATTAGGGGTAGAATTCATCGAACAACCGCTGAAAGCCGATAACTGGGAGGGAATGAAGCGCGTTTTCAAAGAGTCTACGCTACCCATCATCGCAGATGAAAGTTGTATTTTAGAGTCTGATGTAGAGAAATGTGCCGGTTATTTCCATGGCATCAACATCAAATTAATGAAATGCGGTGGTATCACTCCAGCAATGAGGATGATAAAGAAAGCCAGAACACTGGGATTAAAGGTTATGGTGGGCTGTATGACGGAATCAACGATTGGATGCTCTGCTATCGCGCAATTACTTCCTTTACTTGACTACGTTGACATGGATGGCTGTTTATTAGTAGATGATCAAATTTCGAAAGGGATTACCATCGATTTTGGCGTGGTTTCTTATTCAAATTTACCTGGAACAGGAGCTTCTTTGCTATGACTTATACGTTCACAGAAAATCACATCCCTGGCCGCAAAATTACCTTTGAAGGGAAAGAATACCTGTGGTTAGGAGGAACAAATTACCTGAACATAGGATCACATCCTACCTTTGAAAAAGCCCTTAAAGAAGGGATTGAATACTATTCCCAAAACTTCGGCAGCTCGCGTCGCAACAATTTACAATTCTCCATTTGGGAGGATTTCGAAAGCGCCTTAGCCGCTTATTTTCAAGTAGAAGCCGCAGCCCTCTGTTCATCAGGCCTTGCCGCCGCCCAAATCGCGGTACAATACGCCCAACAAAAAGGCTTAACACTAAACCTAGCACCTCAGGCACATCCAGCCTTATGGCGCCATCCACATACACCTTTTCCAAGAAGCTACAGAGATTGGTTATCCACCCATCAAAAAGGTCAAATCCTTGCCTCTGACGGCATCGGATCACCTTGGATCAACACCTTCGATTTCTCTTTTTCCACGACGATGGACACGAGTAATTATTTGATCGTAGACGAGTCCCATCGAGCTGGAATTCAAGATATTCGCATTTCCTGTGCTGGACATCTTTTACAAACCATTTCGCTCTCGAAAGCCTTCGGACTACCCGCTGGCATCATTTTAGGTTCCGCTGCCGACATAGAAGAAATAAAGAAAGATTCGTTTTGGGTAGGCTCATCGCCCCCCAATCCTGCCTTTTGTTTTGCGGGATTACATTCGATGGAAGCTTACCAAGAACAAAGTATGAAAAGCAGGGCCTTAGCGGATCGCTTCGCAGAGAATCTCCAGGGATTTGAGGCCCCAGTAACCTATGAACCAGGTTATCCCGCTTTCTGCTCCAAAGCTCCTGGATTATTTGAACACCTGAAATCAGCCGGCCTATTAGTGAATCATTTTGCCTATCCAGACATCACGGCGCCTCCCGTTTGTCGTGCCATCTTGCCAGCCTGCTTGACCTTAGAAGATATCGATACCATTACCGATGCCATCAAAAGCTATGCCTAAATACCTCTTCCTATTCCTGATTAGCATGAGTACATTCGCTCAAAAACCCGCCAACATACTGGAGCATTTATTGCTAACTAACCCAGATAAATTCAAAAAATTAACGGATAACCCAGAAAAATACCGACTCCAAATTCTCTACACACAGATTGATCGCGATGCAAAGAACAAGCCTACGCTGACCACATTTGCTTATCGATCAGATTCAAACGAGTATTTTTATCCAGCGAGCACTGTCAAATTAGCGGCTAGTGTTTTGGCATTAGAAAAGCTGAACGCTTTATTAATGGATAAGTCGACCACCTTCCATACCCTTAAAAACCGTCCCTCCCAGCTGGAAATTAAGACGGATTCCTCGGCAAAATCAGGCTTGCCTAGCATCGAACATTACATAAAAAAGATTCTGTTAGTTTCTGATAATGAGGCATATAACCGCCTGTACGAATTTTTAGGCCAGCGACCTTTCAACGAAACGATGCGCAAAAAAGGATTCAATGGCGTTAGACTCACTCACCGTTTACAAACACCGCTACCCCGTTTAGAGAATCAGTACACGAACCCCATTCAATTCATAGATGCGTCCGGCAAAATCATCTACCAGCAATCTGAAGCCTTTAATGACAAACCTTACAGCGCCTCCAAATCCATTTTACTAGGCAAAGGGACAATAAACGACTCGGGAGTGGTGGAAAACAAACCCTTGGACTTCAGCTTAAAAAATGCCTATCCATTGCAGGCACAGCATGAATTCCTAAAAAGACTCCTATTGCCTGAGGCGTTCCCAGCGAAAGACAGATTCCAGCTATCCAAAGAGGATTACGCCTTCCTTTACCGCTATATGTCGATGTATCCGACGGAATCGAAAGATCCCGTTTACCCGAATGAATTCGACACTTATTGCAAATTCTTGTATTACGGCTCTGAGAAAAATGCGGTATTAAATCCCTCGATGCGTATTTTCAACAAGGTGGGGGATGCCTACGGGTTTCTATTAGATAATGCCTACGTAGTGGATTTTGACAAGAAAATTGAATTTATCGTAACTGCTGTTTTGCTATGCAATGAGGATGAGATCTTCAATGATGAGAAATACGATTACGATACAATCGGATTTCCTTTCTACAAAAACCTAGGTCAGATTATCTACGATTACGAGTCAAAAAGACCCAAAAAACACTTACCTAACCTAGATCATCTTCGTTTCAACTACACGAATTAAGCTTTTCGTCTGGAATACCAAAGAACTCCAATCCCAAAAAGGACAGCTGGAATGGACAGAATTTGGCCCATATTAAGAGTCAAACCATTCTCAAATGAACTTTGGTTTTCCTTCAAGAATTCATAAAAGAAGCGAAGTGCAAATAGGATAATCATGAATAGTCCTGTCAAAATTCCGTGAGGTGTATCTTGTTTTTGACGATTCCAAAGCCGAAGCAAAAAGGCAAAAATAACTAGACACGAAAGCGCTTCATATAACTGAGACGGATGACGTGGCACCACAAAAGCTGCTAATCCACTCGGATTAAATTCATAATCCCGCATAAATTTAAATCCCCAAGGCAAATCAGTAGGTTTTCCGATAATCTCCGAATTCATCAAATTCCCGAAACGAATAAAGAATCCCGCCAGTGCTGTCGCAATAACAATCCGATCCGTCACGTATAAATAGGATTGATCTTTATTTTTCTTCGTGTATAAATAATAAGCCGTAAATAATCCAATAGCAGCTCCGTGAGAGGCTAAACCCGAAAAGGGAGGCGTAATCATTTGAATGAAAAACCGAACAGGATCCGCTAAAAGCAAGGGGAATTCATAGAAGAAATAATGCCCCATTCGAGCACCAGCCACCGTACCTACCATCGTGTACAATAGCAGTTGATCAGCTTGATCAACAGATCTCCCCTCCTTTTTAAAGATATAACTAACGACTTGAAAACCGGCCAAAAAAGCCAAGGCAAAACACAAGCCGTACCAGCGAATGGGAAAACCCAATAAAGTAACGATAGTCGGATCCGCGTTCCATTCAACAAATAATAAGTTCATAGTATTCTAGTCTTTCGACCAAAATTAAACATTATTTCTTTGAGTTGTTCACCAAAACTTGGATAGTCTTTTTGAATAGTTTTGCAGGATATAACCGGTGAGGAAAGCCTAAAGACATGGCTTGAAAGCTACAAAAAACGAGTAAAACTAGAAGTAGATGACGTTTTTTCATGGTTGACTATTAAATCGTATGCAAAGATATAAAACAAAAGGTACTTTGCAATACAAGGTACTATAAATTATCAACTAAGTGATAATTTTGTAGACTAGATGCGCCCATTCGTCGATTGGTTGCACAACTTCTTCCATTTTTCAAAATAGCGTTATATTATTGTTTCAGATTTACCGTTTGATAAACCAAATCAACTTTTAAAATCATGAAGACAAAAATTTCATTAATTGCGTTTGTATCCTTATTAGCATTAAATGCTTGTACTCAAGACCAAAATGTAGACCCACAGAACTCTGCTACATTGGCTCCACAAGAGGTCCCTGTATTAGTCACTCAGGCAGTGGCAACCGTTTATCCTAAGGCAACTGGGATCGATTACTCCTCTCTCCAAACTAATTCTCTCTATGTGGCAAATGTTACGACGCCTAACATTGAGGCTCAAGTAGTTGTTTCCAATAAAGGGATTATCAAAGAAGAAGCGGTAAAAATTGCTAAAACAGATTTACCAGCTGCGGTGCTATCCTATTTAGATACTAATTTTCCGGGTGCCACTTTTGAGCATGCTTCTAAAAAGACGAAAGGTGATAAATTAGGTTTCCGCGTTGAATTAATTTTCAACAACGAACACTATTCTATTTTCTTTGATCAAACCGGGGCATTTTTGAGCCAAGTGACCGGTTTACAAGGAAAACCTGGTAAGAAAGGCCCGGCACCAGCAGCGACTGAAATTGCCTTAACCGACTTACCTGCCGCTGTCAAATCTACTATTTCTGGCTATACATTCAAGCGAGCTATTTTAGTGAAAGATCCTGCTGGGATGGAAGTATACCATATCCGAATAGAAAAACTGGGAGTTCCCTATGACTTGGTTGTGGATGCTACAGGAAAAATAGTAAAAACAAGAGAGGTGAATACTAAGGGTCCTGATTTTGCAAAAATTGAATTAAAAACTTTACCAGCCGGTTTAACAGCCTATTTAAATACAAATGCGGCTGGATTTAAGTTGGATTATGCAGTCGCTATTTTAAAAGACTCAGTCGTAGTAGAATACCATGTAGGAGTGACGATAGGCACGGTTAAAAAAGAATTCCATTTAGATGCGAATTTCCAGTTATTGCCTAATCCTCCAGCAAAAGGTGGTCATAACCCTCCAGTACTAAACATAAAGGAATTAAAGTCTACAGACCTACCTACTGCAATAAAAACTTATTTGGATGCTAATTATGCTGGATGGGCTTTTGTCAAAGGAGCAAGTGCCTCAGTGGACAATGTAGTAAAAGATTACCATGTTGTGATCGAAGTTACTACGAAGAAATACATGCTTGAGTTTGATGGAAATGGTGCATTTAAAAAGGCTATAGCCCTGTAAATTCAATAAGATTCTTGTTCAAAAAAGGCTTGCAAATGCAAGCCTTTTTTGTGTTATTAGGGTATGCAAAACATTGAACCATCCTTCCATTGGGAATCGCTCTACGTCGCAGCGCGTGATAAAAAGTCTCCTTTTTTTGGTAGACACTATTCTGAAACTACTTACGAAAATGATATTTATGGCTACTATATCCATCCGCTTTGGGATGATATAGGTTCTGAGACACTTTTCTGCAAGATTCTATACACCGATTATTCCGCTAAGTACACTATTATTGAATTGTTCGGGGAATGGAATGATACGCTTCACAATGATGTGATGCATTTGAAAAGAACGGTAGTAGATCATTTCGTCGATGCGGGGATTAAGCATTTCATTTTAGTGGGTGAAAATGTGTTGAATTTTCACGGATCCTTCGAAGATGATTATTACGCGGAATGGTTTGAGGATGTGGAAGATGGATGGATAGCTGCGATGCATTTTGCGCCTTTTGTTGAGGAAGAATGGGCCAAATACAAGATTGATTATTACCTTAATTTTGGCGGAAACCTTCAAATCCCGAACTGGAGGACACTAAAACCCGAGATGATCTTTTTTATGATCGACAAACTATTGAAAAGACGATTAAATCCGTAAATTCGTACAAACCTATTATACCTAATGAAAAAAGTATTCCTTTTGACCTTGCTGTGTGCAGGTCTATTCTCTTTTGCAGTAAACGCGAAAAAAGCAGACAACCGTTATTTCGAAATGCGCATCTACTATTGCCATCCAGGTAGATTAGACGCTTTAATCCAACGTTTCACGAATCATACGACAAAAATTTTCGAGAAACACGGAATGACTAACGTAGGCTATTGGATTCCAACGAACAATACCGAAAATGCACTTTACTATATATTAGCCTATCCTTCTCAAGCTGCCCGAGATTCTTCTTGGAAGCATTTCAGTAGCGATCCTGAATGGAAAACAGTCTCTAAAAAGTCTGAAGAAACAGGTAAAATTGTCGCTAAAGTGACCAGTGTATTTATGAATGCCACTGATTTTAGCCCTAAAATCAAACCTTCAGGTGGTCCAATAGATCAAGTTTTTGAACTACGTACTTACAGCCAATTGCCTGGTAGAAATCCAGCCATCTTAGCGCGATTCAGAGATCACACGATGAAAATTTTCAAAAAACACGATATCAAAAACATCGCATATTTCACTACGATCGAAAAGGAACCTGCGGTCCAAAGTAAATTAGTGTATATAGTGGCACATCCTTCAGAAGAGGCTGCAAAAGCAAATTGGACGGCCTTTGTAAATGACCCCAAGTGGAAGCAAGTGTCCACTGACTCAGAAAAAGATGGCAAGATTATTGAAAAAATCGAATCAATCTTTATGACCCCTACATCGTTCTCAACTATTCGTTAAGCACTATGCCATTCGTTAAAAAAGCACCGCTCCTATTCCTAGGTGGGATGATTAGCCTTGTTAGCCTAGGCATCCCTAAGATGATTAAAAACAAGAAAATCATCGCTGATTCCGTTCAAACCAAAGTGGCTACGCTACAAGTCCCAGAAGGACTTGAAGTAAAACTCTTCGCTGCGGAACCTATGTTGATTAATCCGACCAATATCGATGTGGATTCGAAAGGTCGGGTTTGGGTATTAGAGGCTTACAACTACCGACCAGGAATCAACGGTAATCCGACCAATCCCCAGGGAGATCGCATCATCATTTTGGAAGATACCAATGGGGATGGACAGGCAGATAGTCGAAAAGTATTTTACCAATCGCCTGAGCTAAACGCGCCACTAGGTATCGCGGTCTTAGATTCGATGGTGATTGTATCCCAGAGCCCTTATATCTGGAAAATGTTTGATGATAACCGAGATGGTAAGGCGGACCGCAAGGAAGTGATGTTCTCTGGCATAGGTGGTGATCAGCACGATCATGGAGCTCACGCTTTTACGTTTGGTCCGGATGGGAAATTGTATTTTAACATCGGAAACGAGGGAAAGCAATTGTTAGATGCCAAAGGCAATCCGGTCTTAGATCAAGATGGAGACCCAATTGGACCGAAGAAATACCGCCAAGGAATGGTATTCCGTTGTAATTTAGATGGAAGCCATGTCGAGGTTTTAGGGCATAATTTTAGAAATAATTACGAAGTGGCGGTGGATTCCTATGGGGCACTTTGGCAATCAGATAATGATGACGATGGGAACAAAGGGGTACGGATTAATGCCGTTTTCGAGCATGGAAACTATGGTTATGTGGATGAGATGACGGGCGAAGGCTGGTCAGTGAACCGGACGAATATCGAAAAAGAGATTCCTTTACGCCACTGGCACCTGAATGACCCAGGGGTTGTTCCTAATTTATTGCAAACGGGTGCCGGTTCACCTACGGGGATGATCATTTACGAGGGTAATTTATTGCCTTCCATCTTCCAAAATCAAATGATTCATACGGACGCAGGCCCTAATGTGGTTCGCTCCTATGCTACCACCCCTTGGGGTGCTGGATACGAGGCAAGAATCAATAATCTGATTACTTCGCGCGATCAATGGTTCAGACCAGCAGATGTGGCGGCTGCTCCCGATGGATCGCTTTTCATTGCTGACTGGTACGATCCAGGCGTAGGAGGACATCAAGCAGGTGATCAGGCCAAAGGCCGTATCTACCGAATTGCTCCAAAAGGACACACCTATCAAAAAACAAGCTTCGATTTGAGTACGCCAGCATTAGCTTTCAAGGCGCTAGAAAATCCTAACTTAGAAATTCGTTTTCTAGCCTTTCAAGCATTGGAAAAAATGGGCGCAAAGGCGGAAACTGTATTGGAAAATGAATTCAACACGAATGAAAATCCGCGATTTAGAGCGCGTGCTTTTTGGGTGTTAAACAAGGGACCGCGTTCAAATGAGTTTATCCAAAAAGCTTTTGATCAAGCGAATCCAAACTTAAAGGCAATGGCTATTAGGGCAGCTAAGCAAAAACCCTTTTCGGAATGGTCTGCACTGGCAACAAAAGCGGCAAAAGATCAACACGCTTCAGTTAGACGCGAATTAGCTATCGCCTTGCGCCATCTTTCTGGAGAGGAAGTGAATAAATTATGGGCAAGTCTAGCGATGCGCCACAATGGTAGCGACCGCTGGTATTTAGAAGCCTTAGGAATTGGAGCAGATGGAAATTGGGATGAGCGTTTTGCTGCCTATTCTGCATTAAAGCCTGAAAATTCGAAAGGTTATGCAGATGTCGTTTGGAGAGCAAGAACAGAGAAAGCGCTTCCTGCACTAATCGACTTAATTGGAAACACGAAATCGCTAGCCTATTTCCGTGCATTAGACTTTATGCCAGGAGAGCAAAAATCAGAGGCATTATTTGGGCTAATCAAAGGCAAGTTTGCTGACGATGTCTCCGCACAATTAGAGGCATTACGACACATGAAACCGGCCTACATTGCTTCGCATCCTGAAGTAAAATCGATGCTTTTTACCTTACTTAAGCAAATTAACGGCAAACCTTATCTCGAATTAGTAGATTACTACCAATTGACGGAAGAAAGCCCACGTGTGTTAGGGATGATTTTAGCCGGTATAGAAGCCTCTAAATCTGGTCAAGTTTTGTATAATTTGCCTGGTGGTGCTGAATTAATCCGCTCGAAATTCTTTGCGGGTAAAGAAGCAGAACAATTAGCGTTAATCGAAACATTGCGATGGCAAGGAAAAACAGAATCCGCTCAACTATTATATGAGGCCACAGCGAATCCTAAACTGAGCAAAACAGTTCAAATGCAGGCCGCACGCGTGATTGGAAATGCCTATCCTACGGAAGAATTTGTCTTGGACTTGCTAGAGAAAAAGAAAATAGCAACTGCTTATATTCCATTAGTCGTAGAAAGCCTTCAAAAAGCGTGGAGAAAGTCCATTCGAATGAAAGCAAATAGTTATTTAGACAAACATCAAACTGAAACCAAAAAAGCGCATCCTGCAATGGCAGAATTAATTAAAATGTCAGGAGATGCGGTAAAAGGTAAAGTGGTCTTTACGAATTCGTGTACGATGTGTCACGTAGTGAATAATGAAGGGATTGATTTGGGACCTAAACTAAGTGAAATAGGCACGAAATTATCGAAAGAAGGCATGTATATGTCCATTTTACATCCGAATGCTGGAATTGGATTTGGGTATGAGACCTTTGAGGTAAAGACAAAATCTGGTGATACCTATCAAGGGATCATTGTTTCCAAAAACGAAACGGACATCGTGTTGCGTATTCCAGGTGGAATTGTGAAAAGCTTTAAAACGTCCGCTTTAAAATCATACAAGCAATTACCAGAGTCATTGATGCCGGAAGGATTAGCCGATGGTATGAGTACTCCAGAATTAGTAGATCTAGTAGAATATTTATCCACTTTAAAAAAGAAATAAGATGAATCGCCGTGATTTTGCCTCCATCTTGGGAGCTAGTTTACTGATTCCCTCCTTTTCAAAAGGGTCTACATTGGCACGCGAAAAGCCATTTGAACTGAACTATGCACCCCATTTTGGGATGTTCAAAAACCACGCTGGACCTAATGAACTCGATCAACTGCAGTTTATGTATGATCAAGGATTTACCGCATTAGAGGACAATGAACTAATGGAAAGACCGGTCGCTTTACAAGAGAAAATCGGCGAGAAATTAGCCAAGCTCAACATGAAAATGGGGGTTTTCGTCATCAAGTTTGATGGATTTTTCGACAAGCAAACCATGACGACAGGCAAAAAGGAATGGACCGATTTATTCCTTGCATCTTGTCGAAAAGCGGTAGAAACCTCAAAGCGAGTAAATGCAAAATGGGCGACGGTGGTTCCCGGTAATTTCACCCGTGATCTTCCGATGGGAATTCAAACAGGACACGTGATTGACAACCTAAAACGCGCGGTTGAAATCCTAGAACCTGCTGGCTTAACCATGGTTTTAGAACCATTGAGTGACAATTCGGACTTATTTTTGCGCCATTCAGATCAAACATACAGCATTTGCCGAGCGGTGAGCTCCCCTTCCTGCAAAATTCTTTTCGATATGTACCACATGCAGCGTAATGAGGGTAATCTAATCGCTAATATGGACAAATGCTGGGATGAAATTGCCTATTTACAAATAGGCGATAATCCAGGTCGTAAAGAACCAACTACGGGAGAGGTGAATTACCAAACTATTTTCAGACACTTAAAACAAAAAGGATATTCGGGCGTTTTAGGGATGGAACACGGAAATTCTAAGCCAGGAAAGGAAGGAGAACTCGCTTTAATCGATGCATATCGTAAATCCGACGTTTAAAATTTGCATTTCTGAATTTTAATTTAGACATTCGCTTAATTATCTAATTAAGATGGACGCAAAATTCAAAGCAATCAACGATCCGACCCGGAGAGAGATCTTGCAATTCTTAGTCAATGGCCCTCAAAACGCCGGACAGATTGCCAGTCAGTTTGATATGAGTAAACCGAGTATTTCGCATCATTTGGATCTTTTAAAACAGGCCAAACTGATTCAAGCGGATAAAAAGGGGCAATTCATCGAGTACAAACTCGACAAGACCGGTTTTGAAGTCATTCATGCCTGGTTCAAAACATTCTCTACCTACTTTGAATTCCCTAAGCCTAAAATTAGAATCGAAATTTAATCTGTTTTATGATGTCTCTTCACCTGCCCAGCACTTTCCAATTTATACAGTCACATCTTCCAGCCCACACAAAAGGACTAGGAATCACTACGCTGTCTAAGCGTAATTTCTTCCAATCCATAGGTGATTATTTTGCAGAGAAATCTGGCAAAAAACGCGTTTCCTATGTAGCCGTAGGAGATGACTTTATCACGCAATTGCATTTTCAAGGAGAGAATTTAATCGCTGAGAAAACGATTCAATTAGCTCAATTAGACCACCTTTATGTTTCAGAAGGTCAAACACCGGATGGAATCATTCACCACTTGTCTTGTGATGCTACGGTCATCGTTTCTGCGAAGAAAATGGAAGATCACCACATTAAGATTCTTCCTTGCTTATTAGGTGAAAACGCGAGTAATGTTCAAGCTATACAAAGCATTCAGTGGGCACAAGAATCAAAGAAAGCATTAACAGAAATCTTAAAAGGCTGGCCTGCTCGAATTGCGAAACGAAAAGAAGAAGCAGAAGCTTAGTTATTCGGAGACTTTTTCATCCACTTTCAGGTCAAATAATTCTTTAGAGGTGATTGCCACCAGACTAACTAGTACCATCGTTACGCCTGCACCAATTAGCACAGAAGGGACGGTGCCAAAAATTTTAGCGGCCACACCTGATTCAAAGGCACCCATTTCATTCGAAGTGCTGACGAATACACCGTTTACGGAAGATACTCGCCCCCTCATTTCATCCGGAGTATAGAATCGCAAAACTGTTTGACGGATTACGACAGAGATCGAATCGAAAGCGCCCGTAAAGAAAAGTGCCGTTACGGAAAGCCAAAAATTCGTCGATAGTCCAAAAACAAAGGTGGCTAATCCAAATCCTGCGATGGCTAAAATCAGATTCCTCCACGCGTGTTTTAGTGGAGGAAAATAGACCAACGTAACCATCGTCACCACTGCTCCTACCGAAGGTGCGGCACGTAAAATCCCTAAACCCTCCGCCCCTACTTTCAATATATCCTCCGCGAAGATGGGTAGAATGGCTATAACGCCTCCAAACAACACGGAAAACAAATCTAATGAAATGGAATAGAGGATAATTTTCGTCTTAAATACATACGCAATTCCCTCTCGCAAACTGTGCCAAATGGATTCGTGCTGAACTGTTTTGGCGGGAATAGGGCGATTTTCGATTTGAAAAATACAAAACATCACACCTAATAGTAGCGCGATTACCGTGATCAAGGATCCTGATAATCCGGCGTAAGCATATAAAAAACCTGCCACACCTGGCCCTAAAATGGAGCCTAATTGCCAGAAAGAACTATTCCATGTGGCCGCATTGGCAAAGACCTCTTTAGGTACCAGAAAGGGATTCAAAGAAGAGGCGGCGGGGCTGAAAAAGCCTTTGGAAAGACCTATAATGAAAATAACCGCATAGATGGAATAAATATGAAAATCTTGATCCGCAGATTGCAATTGCGTACTCGAATACAATAAGAAGACTGAGGACGCAATTATCAAAGATAGGGTTACCTGCATAATCGTTTTCTTATCCCGATTATCCGCAAAATGACCTCCAAAAAGCACCAAAGAAATAAAGGGCACCGCCTCTGCCAAGCCAATCAAACCCAAGGCAAGCGGATTGTGCGTTATCTTGTAAATTTCATACGCTAAGACTACTTCCTGAATCAACAAGGCAATGGTAAAAAGCGTATTACCGGTTACGTAAGCCCGAAATTCCGGAAAAGCTAAGGCCTTGTAGGCATCTTTATTTTGAAAAAATCCCATAGAAAAAGTAGATAAGAGGACTCCAAAACGCCATATCCCCCAGCAAACGCTTCTCATCTGATAAAGGCAAGCGGGATAAAACAAACGTTAACCCAAATGTAACCAAAAAAGGCAAGACGATGAAGATTTCTTGGGTCGCAGCATAAATGCCACTCAATAGCCCTACCAAAATCCATTCTGTTTTATGCAATCTTGCCTTATGAAAACGATTCGGGGATTCAATCAAATTAAAGTAGCATAGATTTTGGTAGGCAAGGGCAATTAAAGGCAATACAAGTAGCATGGATTGGGGATCTCGAACCCACACCACTAATCCCACACCTAAGCCATACAATAGGGCCGTAAATACCTCCTTTTCAGAACTCAACCAGCGTTTATGACAAGCAAATCCGTATAAAATAACAGATATAAGTAGCGAAAATCCAGCGAATAAAACTTCCAACCGCTGAAAAGGAAGCAAACAAAGAATGGACACTCCTAAGATTACCAATAGGATCCGTATTTGCGGAGATTTATCCAGATGAATTCGATGACGCTCATCTTGAACAGGCAGGAAAAGATTATCAATTTGCCTATCTAGTAAGTACAAGAACCAAACGACTAAAGCTAGAATTGACATTTCTGAACTAGATGGAAAGACATGAAAATACACTTTATAAAGGAAGCATTGGTACGAAACGGAACCGATAACCACCTCTAAAGAAAGATTTCTAATAAAGCGCATCCTTCGATTGAATAACTTGAACCTCCATTCCTACCTGAATTTTTCCTACAGAAATAGGAACAAATTGCTGGCCAAAATAGACTTTGTGATTTAGCGTCCGAAACGATGCTAAAGCCTTTAATGTCTTTTTATCTGATTCCCCGGTCAATGGATCCACGTTTACGAGGGGACAACGGGCACAGGGTTTGGCACCTGAAAGAGAGACCTCTCCTATCTTTAATTCAGCCCAGGTATCTTCCACAAAGGGTTCTGAAGATGATACAATGATATTCGGCCTAAAACGCAGCTGATCTAAGGGTTCCTCCAAGCGCTCTTGCAAAGCAGCATAGGAGCCTTTACTAACTAAAAGCAGTGGCAGGGAATCCGCAAAAGAGGTATTTTTAGCTAGTTTCGTCTGGTATTTCGCCTTCATCACCCGCGGTTTTTCCGACGAAATCCGAACAAGTTTTACAACTTCAGACAAAGCATTTGAAAACCACACAGACCAATCCTCCAATACTTCGCGAGCCGGCAACTGATCTTCCCAAATCTCCACCGAAACCCATTCCCCTAAGGCAGGCTCCCAAGTCAATTCCTTCTCTAAACCCGTCTCGGCATCCCTCACGATAAACCCACCAGGAGATTCCCTAAGTGTAAATCGCGTCAATTCTGGTCGAGTCCGTTGGGTAATGAATTGACCAGCGGCATCCACGAGCATAAAACGACGGTCACCACGCAAGCCTTCCTTCTCCATCACGGATTCACTAAGTAAAACCGCGCCTAGGGACTTAATGGGATAGATATAAAGATGAGTGACCATAGAACAAATGTAAAC
>JACCDW010220100.1_pt1 | contig 17694 bp, 11 predicted proteins | sample 7449781 | NCBI WGS metagenome assembly JACCDW01 (sample SAMN15323449, study PRJNA562643) | freshwater metagenome | isolation source: river surface water | place: USA:Blue River Watershed | collected 2017-08-18
CATCGAGCATGGCACGCGGTCGTGGAGCTACGGCCGGCTCGACGAGGTCGTCCGTCGCATCGCCGGCGCGCTCCACGCCGCCGGCGCTCGGCGCGGCGACGCGGTCGCCGTCACCGGCAAGCGCTCGTTCGCGCTCGTCGCGAGCATGGCGGCCGTGCTGCGCGCCGGCGGCGTCCTTCTTTGCCTCGACCAGAATCTGCCCGCCGGTCGCCGCGCGCTGATGCTGCGGGAGGCGAAGGTGCGTGCCATCCTCGCCATCGGAGATGCCGACGTGCCGACGTTCACCGACGGACCCGTCCTCGCCATCGATCACGAGGGGACTCCGTCGCTCGCAGTCGATCAGCTGTCCGCCTCGGAATTTCCCTCCGGAGACGCTGCGGCCTACATCTTCTTCACGTCCGGAACGACCGGAGTACCGAAGGGGGTGCTCGGCGGGCATGCCGGCTTGGCGCACTTCATCGCATGGCAGCGCGCGACGTTCGACGTCGGCCCGGGCGATCGCGCCGCTCAACTCACCGGCCTGTCGTTCGACGTTGTCCTGCGTGACGTGTTCACGCCGCTCGCAAGCGGGGCGACTCTCGTCATCCCCGACAGCGGCGATTACCTCCCCGATCGCCTGATCGAATGGCTCCGCACGTCGCGCATCACGCTGATGCATACCGTGCCCTCCCTCGCCGCGAACTGGATCGCCGACGGTGAGGTGTCCCCGGTCGAGACTCTGCGCTGCACCTTCTTCGCAGGCGAGCCACTCACCGATGGGTTGGTCCGCCGATGGCGGGCGAACGTCGCCCCCGGCAGCGACGTCGTCAATCTCTACGGACCGACCGAGACGACGCTCGCCAAGTGCTTCTACCCGCTGCCGGCGGATCCGGAACCGGGCGTCCAGGCGATCGGATCGCCCCTGCCGCAGTGCCAGGTCCTGGTCCTCGATCCGCAGGGTCGACCCTGTGGTCTCGGCCAGCCTGGCGAGATCCACATCCGTACACCCTACCGGATCCTCGGCTACCTCAATCTGGCACACGAGAACGACTCGCGGTTCTGGGTCAATCCGAAGCGGAACGATCCGAACGACCGCATCTACCGCACCGGCGATCGCGGCCGGTACCGGTACGACGGCGTGCTGGAGATCCTCGGGCGACTGGATGACCAGATCAAGATCCGCGGCATCCGGATCGAGCCGGTCGAGATCCAGGCCATCATCGCGCAACATCCCGCGGTCAACGAAGCGGTCGTACTCGCGTCGGCGAGCAGCGACGAGAAACGATTGGTCGCCTACGTGGTCGTCGGCGCCGAGCACGTCCTGTCCGCAGTCGACCTGCGCGCCTTCCTCCGCGAGACGCTGCCCGAGGTCATGATCCCAGCGGCGTTCGTGTTCCTCGACCTCATGCCGCTGAATCCGAACGGCAAGGTGGACCGCCGTCAGTTGCCGGCGCCCACCTTCGACACGGAAGACGAGACGACGGGCGAGACGACGGGAACGGAGATGGAGCGCGTCATAGCGGGCATCTGGTGCGAGGTTCTACAGCGCGATCGTGTGCCGCTCGAAGGCAACTTCTTCGACCTCGGCGGCGACTCCCTGCTCATGATTCAGGGGTTCGGGAAGCTCCGCGAGAGGGTACAGGTCAAGCTCGAAGTGATCGATCTGTTCCGTTGTCCGACCGTGCGGGCGCTCGCTCGCTACGTCGACACGCTGACTACGGCCGAGCTCGCAGGGAGCGCGGATGCCGCCGGGCAGGGCGAGCGCCGCGCAGACATCGACCAGCGGAGGCAGCACCGCGCTGCAGTGCGCCGCGCCGCCAGCAGAGGAACAAATGACATCTAAGCCTGAACACCACGGAGCGATCGCGATCATCGGGATGTCGGCACGCTATCCCGGCGCGCCCGACGTACAGACACTCTGGAAAAACGTCTGCAACGGCACGAGCTCGATCACGCAGTTCACCGACGCCGATCTTCTGGCCGCCGGCGTCAGCCCGGCGACGCTGGCACACCCCGCGTACGTGCGCGCGGCCGGCGTCGTCGACGACATTGAGTTGTTTGATGCCGCGTTCTTCGCCATGAACCCGCGCGAGGCGGAGCTGATGGACCCTCAGCACACCCTTTTCCTCGAGCACGCATGGGACGCACTCGAGAGTTCCGGCTATTTGGGCGAGGCGACGACCAAGCGGGTCGGTGTGTTCGCCGGCATCAGCATCAGTACGTACCTCATCTACAACCTGCTCTCGCATCCCGACATGCTCGAGACCGCGGGTGGCCTCCTCGTCAAGCACACCAACGACAAGGACTACGTCGCGACGCGGGTCTCGTACAAGCTGAACCTGCGTGGACCTTCGATGACGGTGCAGACCGGCTGTTCCACGTCGCTCGTGGCGACGCACCTCGCCTGCCAGAGTCTTCTCGACGGGGAGTGCGACATTGCGCTAGCCGGCGGGGCGACGATCAACGTTCCGCAGCGCCGCGGCTACCTCTACCAGGAAGGTAGCATAGTGTCCTCGGATGGCAAGTGCCGTCCGTTCGACGCCAAGGCGAGCGGAACCGTGCTGACCGGAGGTGTCGGCGTCGTCGTCCTGAAGCAGCTGGCAGCGGCCATCGAGGACGGCGATCACATCCATGCCGTCATCCGCGGCACGGCGGTGAACAACGACGGATCGGCCAAGGTCGGCTTCACGGCGCCCGGCGTCGAGGGGCAGGCGGCGGTGATTCGCGAGGCGATGGCCATCGCCGGCGTTGAGCCCAGGGAGGTCTCGTACGTCCACGCCCACGGCACCGGAACGCATCTCGGTGACCCGATCGAGATCGCCGCGCTCTCGCAGGCGTTCGGACCTGGCGCCCGTGGCGGCCGCTGCGCTATCGGATCGGTGAAGGCCAACATCGGACACGCGAACACCGCAGCGGGCGTGGCCGGGCTCATTACGACCGCGCTCGCCCTCGAACACCGGCTTGTGCCGCCGATGGCGAATTTCGAGAGCCCCAATCCCGTCATCCCTTTTGCCGAGACCCCCTTCTACGTCCCGCGGACGCTGGAGACCTGGCAGTCGAACGGCGGCCCCCGCATCGCGGGTGTCAGCTCGTTCGGCATGGGCGGCACGAACGCGCATGCGGTGCTCGAGGAGCCGCCGCCGCGTCTGACCGTCGCTTCCGAACCGGACGACACCCTCCTGCTCGTGTCGGCCAGGACATCGAGCGCGCTCGAAGCGGCGACGACGCGCCTGGCCGACTGGCTCTCGAACCATCCCCAGGCGTCGCTCGCCGACGTCGCCTACACGCTCCAGGTCGGCCGGCGTCGATTCCCCCATCGCCGGTTCGTGGTCTGTCGTTCCGTCGAAGAGGGCGTCACCGCACTCCGCCGGCCATTGGCCAAGCCTGTCGTGTCGTGCACCGACGAGGCCAGCGAGCGCACCATCGCCTTCATGTTCCCCGGACAGGGGGCACAGTACGTCGGAATGGCGCGCGGTCTGTACGAACGGGAACGCGAGTTCCGTGAGTGCCTCGATCACTGTGCGCACGTGCTCGCGGACAAACTCGGCGGCGACATCCGCGCGCTTCTCTTCCCGGCGTCCGAGGACATGCACGAGTCGGCGGAAAGAGAGCTCGCCCAAACCCGGATGACGCAGCCCTGCCTTTTCGCGATCGAGATGTCGCTGGCGAAGCTGCTCGCGTCTTGGGGCATCAAGCCCACCGCATGCGTCGGCCACAGCGTCGGCGAGTTCGCCGCCGCGTGCGTGGCCGGCGTCTTCTCGCTTGAAGATGGGCTGATGCTCGTGGCCGAGCGCGCCCGACTGATGCAGTCCGTTCTTCCCGGCAGGATGCTCGCGGTGGTGCTGGGCGAGGACGAGCTCTCACCCATGCTGCACGATGGGCTTTCGCTGGCGGCGGTGAACGGGCGATCGTCCTGCGTCGTGTCGGGACCGGACGCTGCCATCGCCGAATTCGAGCGGTGCCTCGCCGAGCGCGGTATCGCGACGAAGTCGCTGCGCACATCGCACGCCTTCCACTCGGCGATGATGGATCCAGTCGTCGACGCGTTCGCGCGCGTGGCTGTCGGCGTCTCGCTCTCGCCGCCGAAAATCCCAGTTGTGTCGAACGTCACTGGCGCCTGGCTCACCGCGGTCGAGGCTACCGACCCGGCGTACTGGGCGCGACATCTCCGGCAGGCCGTGCGCTTCGCCGACGCGGTGACCCTTCTCGGTCAGGGCGCCGACCGTGTCCTTCTCGAGGTCGGTCCGGGGCGCACGCTCGCCTCGTTAGCGACACGACCAGGCGCGCCGTCTCCGGTGACCACGCTACGACAGCGGGACGAGGCCGGGACCGATCGCGCCCATCTGTTGAAGGCGCTGGGCTCGTTGTGGGCTGCCGGAGCGCGCGTCCCCTGGGAGGCCGTGCACCGGGGCCAGGAGCGCCGCCGGGTGACGCTGCCGACATATCCGTTCGCACGACAGCGGTACTGGATCGAGCCGGCGCGTTCGTCATCCACGGCGAATGTCCCCGTCGCCGCCGAAGAGAAACCGGTGCACGAGCGCCCCGAGATGACTGTTTCCTATCTCGCGCCATCAAGCGCCAGCGAGCGCGTGCTGGCCGCTATCTGGCAAGGCCTCATCGGCATCGACTGTGTCGGGACGGACGACGACTTCTTCCAGCTGGGCGGCAACTCGCTTCTCGCGACGCAGTTGGTCGCGGAGGTCAGCAAGCGCCTGGGCGTAGAGCTCGCACTGAACGTTATCTTCGAGACGACCACCGTGGCAGGCCTGGCGAAGATCGTCGACGCCGCGCTTGGGCGAGGGGACGTCGCGGTCGCCTCGCCGGGCGGACAGCCCGACCTCGAAGCCGAGGCCGTCCTCGACCCGGCGATCGACCCGCGCGTTCCCCGCGCGCCGTGGCCTGCGCGGCAGGTCTTCGTGACTGGCGGAACCGGGTATCTCGGCGCGTTCATCGTGCGTGAGTTGTTGAACCGGACGGATGCACGCGTGCGCTGCCTCGTGCGTGGCAAGACATCGGCAGAAGCATTCGGACGCTTGCGTCAGGTGCTCGTCGAATATGGCATCTGGGAGGATCGCTTCGAAGCCAGACTCGCGATAGAGACCGGCGATCTGTCACGCCCCCTCCTCGGGCTCACCGAGGCGCGTTTCGACGCCCTGGCAGGGGAGGTCGACGCGATCTACCACTGCGGCGCGCTCGTCAATTTCGCCTACCCCTACCGAAACCCCTTGCTCCGGGCCTCGAACGTGCTCGGCACCCAGGAGGTGCTGAGACTGGCCGCGCGCGGCACGCGCAAACCGTTCCATCACGTGTCGACGACGGCCGTCTTCGGTTCGTCGAACTATCCGAGCGGAACCGTGGTCTGCGAGGGAGACGACCCGGTCCAGTCGACCGGGTTCGGCAACGGCTATTCGCAGACCAAGTGGGTGGCGGAAAAGCTCGTGCGCATCGCACGGAACCGCGGGCTCCCGGTCTCCATCTATCGCCCGGGCAACATCGTGGGTGATCGCCAGACGGGTAGCTGCAATCCGAACGACTTCATTTCCCGCATGATCAAGGGATGCGTCCAGTCCCGGTCCTCGCCGGATGTGGCAATGCGGGTGGATCTCACGCCGGTCGACTACGTCTCGTCGGTGATCGTCCAGCTTTCGCTCATGCAGAACTGCATCGGCAACGACTTCCACCCTGTCAACCCGAATCGGCCCACCTGGGATCAGTTGATCGGTTTCGTTCGCACTGCGGGTTACGACGTGGCGACGTTACCCTACGGACAATGGCGCGACGTGATCGTCGATCCGGGCTCGGCCGACAATGCCCTTCATCCGCTGTCGTTCATGTTTCCTTCGTTGCCGGAGGGCGCGGCCGTCAGCCCCCACGAGATCGTCTTCTCCACCGAGGAAACCGTGAAGGCCCTTGCGGACAGCAACGTCCCGCCGCCGAACATCGATCAAACGCTGATTGACGCGTGTCTGTCCTACTTCATGCGCAGCGGCTTTCTCCCCGAACACAAGGAGACGCTTCGTGTCTGAAGAAAGCGAGAGCCGTGGCCTGGCGAGTTTCCTCACCGTCTGGGCCGGGCAGCTGGTCTCGGCGGTCGGCTCGGGGCTGACGTCGTTCGCGCTCGGCGTCTGGGTGTTGGAGAAAACGGGCTCGTCGTTCGCGTTTTCGGTCCTCGCGGCGTGTACCCTGTTGCCGAGTATCCTGCTGCTGCCGGTGGCAGGCGCGCTCGTCGACCGCTTGGATCGGCGTCGGGTCATGATCATGGCCGACGTTGGGGCCGCAGCGTGCACCATCGGCAGCGCGCTCCTCTTGCTCACCGGACACTTCGACTTGCTGCCGCTCGCAGTGTTCACCGTCCTTGCGTCGGTGGCCAAGGCGTTTCGCTGGCCGGCCTACGCCGCGTCCGTGACCTTGCTCGTTCCCAAGCGTCACCTAGGCCGAGCCAACGGCCTCGTGCAACTCGGCGATGCGGCGGCGGAAATCATCGCGCCCCTGAGCGCGGGCTGGCTCGTGATGCAGATCGGACTAGAAGGCGTGATCCTCGTCGACGCCGCTTCGTTCATCGTCGGTGTGGGGACGCTGCTTGCGGTTCGCATTCCGCGGCCGGCGAAGGTTGTTGCCGCGAAGGTCTCGATCGTTGCGGAGGTTGCCTATGCATGGCGGTACTTCCGGAATCGCTCGGGCCTCTTCGAGCTGCTCTGGTTCGCGTTCTGCACCAACTTCACGCTCTTTGGCGTCGTGCAGATCGGCATCACCCCGCTCGTGCTGTCGTTCGCCAACGCGGGCGTGCTCGGGAACGTGATCGCCGCCGGCGGACTGGGCGCCGTCGCCGGCAGCGCCGTGATGAGCTTGTGGGGCGGAGCGCGGCACCGGATTCCGACGATCCTCGTGCTGACCGCCGTGCAGGCTGGCTTTGCTGCCGTGGCGGGCCTGCGTCCAAACGCCATGCTTATCGGCGTATGCCTGTTCGGCATCCTGTTCTGCTTTCCGATCATCGCGGCATCGACGAACGTGATCTGGCAGACCAAGGTGGCGCCCGAACTCCAGGGCCGGGTGTCCGCGATCCGACGGATGATCAGTTGGTCGAGCATTCCTATCGCCTATCTGTGTTCCGGATTTCTCGCGGAGCACGTCTTTAATCCGATGCTCCTCGAAGGTGGGGCGCTGGCCGGCACGCTCGGCAGGATCGTCGGCGTCGGACCGGGGCGCGGAATCGGCGTCATGTTTCTGGCCGTGGCCCTCGTCACCATCGTCGTCGTCCTGATTGCATCGCTCAATCGGGCTATCCGCTGCGTGGAGGATCCGCCGGTCGTCGGCGACCCCGCTGCTCTCCCCGCCACCGGCAACAAACTAGCGTGATCAAAATGATGGCCTTACTTCTCCGTACGCGTGTGCTCCTCCTCGTCGCGCTCGCCGCGATGTTCGCCGGGGTCCCGGTCACCGCCGTTCGACCGCCGCCGACGGTGCCGTCGACCGCTCCACCTCACGACTTCGCTTCGGGCAGGGCCATGGAGGTTCTTCGCTCGATCGCGAGTGAACCGCGCCCGATGGGGTCCGCGGGCAATCGACGCGCGGCGGACAACATCATGAACCGCCTCAAGGCGCTCGGCGTCGAGGCCTCGGTCGAGGAGCGACCGTCGGTGTGCCGTACGCGACGCGGCAGCGTCAACGCCGGAACGGTGCGAAACATCGTCGCCATTCTGCCTGGCGTCGAACCCGGGCCGATGACGCTGCTGGTGGCGCACTACGACACGCTCGCTAGGGGCCAGGGCGCAGCGGACAACGGAGCGGGGGTCGCCGCGCTCCTCGAAGTGCTCCGGGCGCTCAAGGCGGGTGCGCCTCCGGCGCGCCCGGTCATGGCGCTGTTTTCCGACGGGGAGGAAGATGGGCTGCTCGGTGCCTGCGCGTTCGCCGCGGACGAGTCACGACTCAAGCGGATTGGTCTCGTCGTCAACCTCGAGGCCCGCGGGACCCGTGGACCGTCGATCATGTTCGAAACGAGTCAGCCGAGCAAACAGCTGATCCAGCTGTTTGCTCGAGCGTCGGCGCATCCGGTCAGCAACTCGGCGCTAGGTGCCGTCTACGACGCCTTGCCCAACGACACCGACCTCACGGTCTTCAAGCGGGCAGGGATCCCCGGATTCAATTTCGCGTTCATCGAAGGATACGCGCACTACCACACCAGCACCGACGATCCCGAGCAACTGGACGAGCGGAGTCTGCAGCATCATGGCGAGCAGACACTCGGCATCGTGCGCGCATTCGGCGCGGCAGCATCCGCGCCGCGCGCCGACGTCGTCTACTTCGATCTGCTCGGCAAGATCGTCGTCTACCCGTCATGGGTCGCAGTGGCTTGCCTTGCAGCGGTGTTGCTTCTGGTAGCGGCGGCGGCCGTGCGCGCGTCGCGGTCCGGGGGGTTGCGCCCGCGACCGCTCATCCGCGCGACGCTCTCGTCGCTCCTTGCCATTGTGGGGGCTGCCGTCGTCGTAACCGCCGTCTGGATGGGGCTCACAGCCTTGAATCCGGCAGCCGAGGGCTTGCTGCATTCGTTCGCCACGTGGATGTGGTGCGCGATCGCCGGCACGGTCGTCGCGGCTGCGGGTTCCACCACGGCCCTTCAGCGCCTGATGGGGGGCTGGCTGCTCACGGCCGACGAACGCATGGGTGGCGCGTTGATCGTTTCCGGCCTGCTGGCCATCGTGGTCACGGCATGGCAGCCACAGGCAAGCTATCTGGTCGTGTGGCCGCTGGCCGGATCGGCGCTGGTGTGGCTCGTCCGATCGAGTGTCGACAGCCCCGCCTTGCGAGAACTCCTCACTTTCGTTCAGGCGATCCCTGCCGCCCTCGTCGTGGCGCCGCTCGTCTATTTGGTGATGGTGGCGTTGCCGCCCGCCGCGTGGGGCGCGGGAGCGGTTCTGGTCGGCATCGTCACCACACTCATCGCGCCCTCGTTCGACACGCCGGATGGCCATGCTCGCGCGTACGCCTGGAGGCTGCCCGCAATCGCGTCGATCGCCGGATTCGTCGCGTGCAAGCTCCCCGCCATGTTCGGATCGTTCGATGCCGAACGCCCGCGACAGAACCATCTCTTCTATGCGCTGGACGCGGCTCGGGGAGAAGCGGTCTGGGGTTCCGCCGACGCAGCCGTCGACGATTGGACAAGGGTTCGACTCGGTGACGCTCCCGGGCGGCAAGCGCTTCCGTCCTTCATCCTGGGCAGCAGGCAAACGTACCTCGTCACCAAGGCATCCGTCGAAAAGCTTGAGGGGCCCTCGTTGAGGGTGATCAAGCAGGTGAGGCAGGGCAGCCATCGCCTCCTCGAAGTCGAACTGACCGCCCCTGCCGGTGCGGCGTCGATTGCACTGTATGCCAACTCCGACTCGAAGGTCGTCGCTTGCAGTCTGCTAGGTCAGCGCGTCGCCGTTTCGCCCTCCGCGCCACTCCTGCTGCGGTACGCGAGCCCACCACCCGGACCCATCGTCGTCACCATCGAAGCCGCGATGGACGCCCCTCTCGATCTCCTTGCCGTCTCCGAAACGAACGGACTGCCGGGTGATCTCCCACCTCGTCCGCCGACCGTCGTCCCCTCGATGTCACGGGGGTCCGACCAGACGCTCGTCCTTCGTCGCCTTGCATTGCCAAGCGACATCACCTCGACGCAGAACCCATGACATTGAAACGCATCTCGGATACATGGTTTCCCTATCGGGGAAGCAGCCGGCCGGCCGTCCGCCTTTTCTGTCTGCCGTTTGCCGGTGCAGGCGCGTCCTCGTTCGCGTCACTCTCCCGACGGCTTGGCAGCACGGTCCAGGTTTGTGCGGCGCAGTTGCCTGGGCGGGAGAGCCGCATGCATGAGAGCTGCATCGACTCGGTGGAGGCCTTGGTTGCGGCACTCGAGTCCCCGATGCGGGAACTCATGGACTGTCCGTACGCAATCCTCGGCTACAGCATGGGGGCAAGCATCGCCCTGGAACTGTGTCGAAGGCTTCGCGGCGGCATTCTGCCACAGCCCGTCGCGCTTTTCGTCGTCGGCGCCCCCGGCCCTCGCGCGCCGAAGAGACCTCCGATCGCGGGCCTCTCCCACGAGGCGTTCATCGAAGAGCTTCGACGGCTGGGTGGTACGTCACAGGCCGTCTTGGAGAACCAGACGCTCCTCGACACGTTTCTTCCTGTCCTGCGCGCCGATTTCTCCCTAATCGAGTCATACGGCTACAGCGCGCAGGAGCCCCTCTCGCTTCCGACGTTTGCCTATGCCGGCGAGTCCGATGCGCTCGCACTGCCGGCGTCCGTCGCGCACTGGTCCGACGAAGTCGATGGCCCCTTCCAGATGCGCCGCTTCGCCGGCGGCCACTTCTTCGTCCAGAGCAACCTTGACGCCGTCGCCGACGCGATCCTGTGCGATCTCGATCGATGCCTGATGCCGCCTTCGAACGAGTTCGAGTCAGTCGGCCCCACCCAGGCCCTGGTGGGAGATGCCCGCACGGGCAATGCTTATCGACAAAAAGTTACCTGATTGGAGCCCTCATGCTAAAAGTTTCGCCATTTGATTCAACGTTTGGCTACATCGTTTCCCCTGCGGCTTTCGATACAGGAAACCATGGAATTTCTGGCGACGACCACGCCGAGATCAAGCGCTTGTACGCCGAGAGCGGGTTCGTGCTCTTTCGCGGGTTCGGATTCGACGTCGACACGTTCGGGCCCCTGGTCCAGTCGTTCTCGTCCGAGATCGTCAGGCACCCCAACATGCTTCGCCAAAGCGTGACGGACGACCGCTCGATCCTGCTCGTCGATCCGAACGAGACCGCCATTCCTGCGCACAGCGAATTGACATACACGCCGCTTCGGCCGGAGATGCAGTGGTTCCTGTGCGTGAAATCCGCCGCTTCTGGCGGTGAAACAACGGTTTACGACGGGCACGCGATCCTTGAGGCGCTGAAGCCCGCGACACGCAAGACGTTCGTCGACAAACGCCTCAAGTGGAAGATGGAGCAACCCATTCCCCCGGCGGTGTGGCAGGCGCTGTTCGGCATTCGCACGGCGGACGAGGCGATCGAGATCTTCCAGAAATTTGTCGGCTTCCAGTTCCGATTTGCCGACGACGGCACACTGACGTTTCAGTACCTCACGCCCGCCATCGTCACGTCCAAATACACCGGCCGGCTCGCTTTCGCGAACAACTACCTGGTCGGCGGGATACCTCTCGAACTCGAGGACGGGACGACCATTCCGAGCGACTACCGTTGGGAAATTCTCGAAGTCAGCGAGCGGTACGCCATTCCGATCTCGTGGGAATCGGGGGACGTGGCGATGATCGATAACAACCGCGTCATGCACGGCCGCCGCAAGTTCAATGACACCACGCGCAAGATCGCTGCGATGGTGTCCAACGCCAATTTCTGAATCGCGGCTCGCGACTGCCAGCAATGCTCGCAGTCGCGTTCGCCGCGAGGTCGGACCTCACTCACCTCACTAGGAGACTTTCAAGATGAAGAAGAAACTTGGGCTATTGCTGATGAGCCTGTTGATGGGTTGCGCGGGACAGCCGACCGCCCCGCACGCGACGCGGCCCGGCCTGGCCGCGCCCGGCGACACGTCGGTCCCGTCGAGGACGGCCGCGCGACCGTCGAAAGCCGCAACCATTCCGATCACCTCGACATCAGCCGAAGCCGTCGTGCAATTCGAGAAGGGGCGTGAGCTCTTCGAGAATCTTCGTCAGGGCGAGTCGCTCGAGCACCTCAAGAGGGCCATCCAGCTCGACCCCAACTTCGCCCAGGCTCACGCCTATGCGGGCTTCCTGATGACGGGCGCCGAGGCGCTTGCAGCACTCGACAAGGCGGAGGCGCTTGCGGGTACGGTGCCGGAGGCCGAGCGGCTCAACATCCTGTCGATGGTGGCCGACCGGCGTGGAGACGATCGCAAGGTGGCCGAGCTCACGACGAAGCTCGTCGAACTTCTTCCGGGCGACTGGCGCGCCCACTGGTACAAGGGGATGCGCGGTCGCCTGGCGCGGTCGGCTATCCACGGACAAGCACTTCCCGATGCCGCTGGACTCGACGAGGTGACGGCCTCCTTGAAGAGGGCCGTCGAGCTCAATCCGATGGCTGGCGCGGTTCAGAACCAGCTCGGTTACCTCTCTCTTCTGCGAGGAAGGAAGGACGAGGCCATCGCCGCATTCGAGAACTACATCCGGGTAGCGCCGAACGAGCCCAACGCTTACGACTCGCTCGGCGACGCGCTGCTGGCCGCGAACCGGTTGGCAGAGGCGGAGGCCCAGTTCAAGAAGGCGCTCGAGGTGTCACCCCGGTTCTGGCAATCGTGGGGAGGAATCGCCGCGACCCGCGCCTTGCGCGGCGACTGGAAAGGAGCCTACGACGCGCTCAATTCGTCGACGCAATCGGCGGTGCGTCCTCCTGACAAGCTCGAGACGAAGAGTCAGCTGGCCTGGGTACAGTTCACCGAGGGACAGGCACGTACTGCTCTCGACACGGCCATGGCTGCCCAGAAGGAAGCCAAAGTGCTGAATCACCCGGGGACCTTCGCTTCCAGCGGGCTCGATGGCGCCGAATTCCTGATCGAGTCGGGTAAGGCGCAGGACGCGCTGAAGCAACTCGACGACGTCATGTCGCAAACGGAGAATGACACCGTGCCCGGCGAGACTCTCGGCATCGCGCGCCGGCGAAGCTTGGTCATCCGCGCAACCGTCGCGGACGGGATCGGGAGGCAGGACGAGCTCGCCAGATCGCTCGCCCTGCTGGAGGCCGAAGCCGCGAAGTTGCCGGACAGCCTGACGACACAGTCGCAGGTGGCGTACGTACGCGGCCTCGTCGCGCTGTCCCGAGGAGACAGCAAGGAGGCGGTCCGCCACTTCGACAAGTGCATCGCGCAGCACGTGTACTGCAAGTGGCGTCAGATTCAGGCCTTCGAGAAATCGGGGGACAAAGCTGGCGCGGAGGCTGCGAAACGCAAGATTGTCGAGACGCCAACGCGCGAGACCGAGTACTTGTACGTGCGGGCGAAGCTCGGGACCATTCCGACAGCCAGAAGGTAGAGGAGTCAACGCCATGCTTACCAAGCCCCGCCTTGCCGCCTTGGTGGCGTCCCCGATGCTGGCCGCGTGCCTGTCGGTCCAGGCTGTCACGCTGCGCATCGCCAACCAGGGCGACGCTACTTCCCTCGACCCGCATTCGCTGCAGGAGTCGCTGCAACTCACGGTGACCGGCAACGTTTACGAACCGCTCGTCACGCGTGGTGCCGACTTCAAGCTGACTGCGGCCCTGGCCACCAGCTGGAAAAACACGAGCCCCACGGTATGGCGCTTTCACCTGCGCAAAAACGTGCAGTTCCACGACGGCACGCCCTTCACGGCCGACGACGTGATCTTCAGCTACGACCGTGCGCGCGGCGAGGGCTCGGACGTCAAGATCTACGTCGGCCAGATCAAGCAGATCAAAAAGATCGACGAACACACCATCGACATTGTCACGAGGCAGCCGCTCCCGATCCTGCCCGACATCATTACCAACTGGTACATGATGAGCAGGAAGTGGTGCGAGGAAAACCAGTCCACGCGCCCCGTGGACCGGCGCAAGGGCATCGAGAACGCGGCCTCGTTCCGCACCAACGGCACCGGACCGTTCCGCTCGCGTGAGCGCCTGCCCAACGTGCGCTCGGTGTTCACGCGCAGCCCCAACTACTGGGACAAGATCGACAGTAATGTCGACGAGGTGATCTTCAACGTGGTTGGCAACGACGCCACGCGCGTGGCGGCCCTGCTGTCCGGCGAGGTCGACGTTATGGAGCCGGTGCCGGTGCAGGATGTGGAGCGCATCAAGCGCGACGGCAAGGCCGTCGTGCTGCAAGGCCCCGAACTGCGCGTGATCTTCCTGGGAATGGACCAGAAGCGCGACGAACTGCAGTTCTCCAACATCAAGGGCAAGAACCCGTTCAAGGACAGGCGCGTGCGCCAGGCCTTCTACCAGGCCATCGACATCGAGGCGATCCGCACGCGGGTGATGCGCAACTCGGCCATCCCGGTCGCGCTCATGGTGCCGCCGCAGGTACGCGCCTATCCCAAGGACCTGGACAAGCGCTTGCCTTACGACACCGAGGCGGCCAGGAAGCTGCTGGCCGAGGCCGGCTACCCGAGCGGCTTCGAGCTCAAGATGAACTGCCCGAACGACCGCTACGTGAACGACAGCGACATCTGCCAGGCGGTCGCGGCCAATCTGGCGCGCATCGGCGTGAAGATCACCCTGGAGGCAGAGACGAAGATCACCTACTTTCCCAAGATCCTGCGTCGCGACACCAGCTTCTACATGCAGGGCTGGACCGCCAGCACCGTGGACGCGCACGGCGTGCTGTTCCCCATCATGGCCACGCCGGGCGAGGGTGGCCGCGGCCAGTTCAACCTGGGCGCCTACAGTAACTCCAGGCTGGATGAGCTGACCGACAGGATCGCCTCGGAGATTGACGACGGCAAGCGCACGGCCATGATACGCGAGGGCATGAAGCTGCACCAGGACGATATCGGTCACATTCCGCTGCACCAGCAGACGCTGAGCTGGGCCGTGCGCAAGGGCGTCACGGTCGTCCAGCTGCCGGACAACTTCATGCCCTGGAAGTTCATCCGGGTCGGCAAGTCAACCCCGGTCCTGACCCCAAAATGAGCGTGCTAACCTCGACGCCTATGACAGTCCAGCTCTACAACACCGCGACACGCCGCATTGAACCACTCGCTCCGCTCGAGCCCGGTCGTGTGCGGCTCTACGCTTGCGGTCCGACGGTCTACAAGCACGCCCACATTGGCAACATGCGGACCTATGTGTTCGAGGACGTACTGGTGCGCGTGCTCCAGCGCTCGGGCCATGCGGTGACCCATGTGATGAACGTGACCGACGTCGGCCATCTGCAATCGGATGCCGATGAAGGCGAAGACAAAATGGCGCTTTCGGCGCGGCAGGAACAGCGCTCACCGTGGGATATCGCCCGCCACTACGAGTCTGAGTTCTTCCGGCATGCCGCCTTGCTGAACATCCGTCGGCCAAGCATTGTCTGCCGCGCAACCGAGCATGTCGACGACATGATTGCGATGGTGCAGCTGCTGCAGGACAAGGGGTTCGCCTACGAGAGCGGCGGCAACGTGTATTTCGATATCGCTAAGTTCCCCGCCTATGCCGACTTCGCCGGCTTGCGGCTCGACGAGCTCGCGCCCACCGAGCGCGTCGAGACGGACGCACGCAAGCGCCAGCAAGCCGATTTCGCGCTGTGGTTTTCGCAGTCGAAATTTCCGCACCAGGTCATGCAATGGGAGTCACCGTGGGGCCGCGGCTTCCCCGGCTGGCATATCGAATGCTCGGCGATGGCCGCCAAGTATCTTGGCGAGCATGTCGACATTCACTGCGGTGGGGTGGACCATGTTCGCGTCCACCACACCAACGAGATCGCACAGTCCGAGTGCTGCTTCGGTCACCGCTGGGTGGGCCACTGGTTTCATTGCGACTTCCTCGAACTGGACAGCGGCAAGATGTCTAAGTCCAGTGGCGATGTGCTGACGGTGGACAGCCTTGCCGCGCGTGGCCTGGACCCGTTGGCTTTTCGCTATCTTTTGCTCACCTCGCACTACCGGGGTTCGCTGCGCTTCAGCTTCGAGGCCATGGACACGGCGGCGCGGAGCTATGCCGGGCTGAAACGCCGGGTCGGTGAACTGCGTGCCGCATGTGGCCGCGAGGCCGACTGCGTTCACTCCGTGAGTGCCGATCGTCTGCGTGGCCATGCCCATGCTCGGGCTTTCGACGCTGCGCTGCTCCACGACCTGCGCACGCCAATGGCGATGGCGGTAGTGTGGGCCGTGTTGAAGGACGACGGACTCACCGTCGCGGAAAAGCTGGCGCTCATCCTCGATTTCGACATCGTACTGGGTCTGGGCTTCGATCGCTGCGCGCCAGCATCGGATGGTGACTCGACCATTGAAGGCGACACTGGCGAGATTGCCGCATTGCAAATGGCCCGCGCAACTGCCCGTGCAGCGCGTGACTGGGCGGAGGCAGACCGACTGCGCGCTTTGCTGGTCGCACTTGGCGTAGACGTACGTGATGGCAAGGGCTGAGCCCTTGCGATTACTTGGTGTTCAGTCATATTTCAGAAGCTAGGCACTTGAATTTGCTTGACGTTGAACAATTTATTGAGGCAATCCTTGATGCTTTCCCACCTGGGGTATCAGCACACGCTGTCCGAATCAATGCGATCGATCCTTCTTCGATTTGCATGCCTCCGGAAATCATTCGTAGCGTAGAGAAACGTCGCCGAGAGTTTGCTGCCGGTCGAATTTGCGCCCAGACTGCTCTTGTTTTGCAGGGGGAGAAATGCTCTGCTATCGGCATCGGCCCGCTTCGGGCACCGATTTGGCCACCTGGATTTGTAGGCAGTATCAGTCACAGTTGCGGTCTTGCAGCCGCCGTAGTCGCTAAGACGCAGTTGTTTGCATCCTTGGGGATTGATGTAGAAATGGTGAGTCTAGTGGCGAGTAGTCTGGAATCTGGGGGTCTCGTGGGGACGCCGGTGGAGTATGCGCTTCTGAGCCCAGCTCTCGGAGTTGATCATGCGCTACCTGCGCTGTTTTCGGCAAAAGAGGCACTCTTCAAGTGCTTAGCGCCGTCGGTTGGTGCCTATTTTGATTTTCTTGACGTTGAGGCAGTCGCGATAGAAGGTTCAAAGATCGGAATCCGATTGAAACGGCAACTCGGTCTGCATCCTGTCGGCGAAGTAATCAACGTCAAAGTGACTTTGTTCGCAGGGGCAGTTCTTGCATGCACTTGGTTGCATGAACATCATGCCTTCCCAGGCAGGGATTTCTATGTCGATAAACCTTTACATACCCATTGCACTGGGACCACTCCGATAGGGAAATAAGGGGTATGAAGGTAGTGGGCTGAGCACTTCTGATGATAGGCTTTTGTTAGACACGCAAGTCGCTCACAGAAGGAGGTCTGGCATTCCCCCAAATCAGTAGACAAATAATGATGTCAAAACTGAAAAGGAGCAATGCAGATGCAACGCACGAAATATGCCGCCGAGTTCAAGTCCGAGGCGGTCAAACAAGTCATCGATAAAGGTCATCCCATCATCGATGTGGCCAAACGGCTTGGAATTCCCGAAGGGGTTCTGTACAGCTGGGTCAACAAGTTCAAGAAGTCAGACGCACCCCAGTCAAGTGATCTTAAGGCCCTGCAAGCCGAGATGGTCAAGATCAAAGCTGAACTCAGGCAAACCACAGAGGAGCGCGACATCCTAAAAAAGGCCGCAGCGTACTTTGCCAAGCAGTCCGGGTGAAGTACGCGTTCATGCAGGCACATCAGCGCGAGTTTCGTCTCACTAGCATGTGTTGCGTCCTGAAAATGCACCGCAGCGGCTATTACGCCTGGCTGCGTGAGCCATTGTCCGCGCGGGCTAAAGCCAATGAAAAGTTGACCACGCAGATCCGAGAGGTTTACGAGCAAAGCATGGGCATCTATGGCAGCACCCGCATCTTCTGTGACCTCAAGGAAGCGGGCGTGGCGTGTAGCGAAAACCGTGTTGGACGGCTGATGCGTGCAGCTGAGTTAGCCCCCTGAATCACAGTCCCGTCGGTATTCCTTAAACTAAGAAACAGGAATACGACCATGGATATGACTATGTCTTCAGCAACGCCTTCACGGGTGGAAGTGGTAACCAGCGTTCAGC
>JACCDW010896745.1_pt1 | contig 17689 bp, 15 predicted proteins | sample 7449781 | NCBI WGS metagenome assembly JACCDW01 (sample SAMN15323449, study PRJNA562643) | freshwater metagenome | isolation source: river surface water | place: USA:Blue River Watershed | collected 2017-08-18
AACCCAGGAAATAGCTATCGCAGCTAATGGAACTGCCATTTCAGCCAATAAATCTGCACAAGATGCTAAGAATTCAGTTTACGAAGGCAAGTTTACAACCCAGGAAACTGCTATCGCAGCCAATGGATCAGCTATTGCAGCAGAGACTACGGCTCGTACAGCCGCTATCTCATCTGAAGTTAGTGCCCGTGACGCTGCCATTGCTGCTGAGCGTGGTTTACGTGAAACAGCAATCTCAAATGAAACAACAGCTCGCACAATCGCAATTTCGGCAGAAGCTACCGCTCGTGCTGCAGCTATTGCAGCTGAAAAATTAGAGCGCGAAAATGCAATTGCTGCAGAAAGAGCTGCTCGTCAATTAGCTTTAAATACTGAATCTGCTGAACGTTTAGCTTTGGTATCTACCGTGAATACAAGTATCTCAGGTATTCAAAGCACACTGTCTTCAGGCGTTTCCTCTATCGGTTCGACCTTAGCAAAAGGAAAAATTACCGTCGGTGATGTGAATAATATCGCAGCTGCCGTAGTTATGTCTGGCGATGTGGCTATTAACGAGAATGGAACTACTAGTATCGCAGCTAATAGTATTACTTCTTCCAAAATTACCAACGGTTCTGTTGCCAACGAAGATTTAGTAAATAAATCAGTAACTATTGGTTCAAGCCAACTAGATTTAGGTGGATCTACTTCTACCCTTTCGGGCTTAACTTCAGTTTCTGCAACTACGTTTACAGGTGCTTTAACTGGTAACGCAAGTTCAGCAACAAAATTAGCAACCATCCGTAAAATTAACGGTGTTGATTTTGATGGAACAAGTGATATCACTATTGCTGGAAATACAGCTAAGACGTTGACTTTTGGTACTAATTTATCGACTGGTTCATTCAACGGTGCATCTGATGTAACACTTAATGTTCAATCGGCGAGTGCAAATGAGGCATCCAAAATTGTGTCTCGTGACGCAAGTGGAAACTTTGCTGCAGGAACTATCACGGCTGCTTTAGCTGGTAATGCATCAACGGCTACCAAGTTAGCCACTACTAAAACCATTGGTATGACTGGTGATATTACTTGGACAAGTGCTGCATTTGATGGTTCAGGTGATGTGACAGGAGTTTCAGCGATTGGTGCTGGTAAAGTAACCAATAGCATGTTGGCAGGAAATATCGATTTAACTTCTAAAGTTACTGGGATCCTTCCTTTGGCTAATTTACCTGCTGATTTAAGTACCAAATTAGTCACAGCTAGTTCAACCACTTCTGGACTTATTTCTTCTACAGATTGGACTACATTTAATGCGAAGCAAAACGTAATTACAGTAACATCGACTGGTTCATCAGGAGCTGCTACCTTCTCTGCTGGAACATTGAATATTCCAAACTACGGTTCAGGTACGGCAGCTGGTTTCTCGGGTAACTTGACAGGTGATGTGACTGGAACTCAAAGCTCAACGGTTGTCAGCAAAATCAACGGTGTTTCGTTGGCAGGTTTAGGAACGGGGATTTTGAAAAACACTACTAGTACAGGTATTCCGTCTATCGCAATGGCAGCTGACTTCCCTATTTTGAATCAAAGTACGACTGGAAATGCAGCTACAGCTACTGCTTCAACGACCCAGGATGCAAGTGATAATTCAACGAAAATTGCCACAACTGCTTATGTAGATCGTAATACCGCTTTCACTACTGATGCTGGAACAACTGGAGATGTATTAATTAAAACAGCTAATGGAGCTGTTTGGGCTACTGAAGTTGTCGAGTCAAAATCTAGGGCTTCGAGGAGCAACGGTAATAAGGATCATAATTATACCTTATCATTTACACCTTTGACTGGTACAATAATTAAAGTATATAATTCTTCAGGGCAAAAAATGAAATCTAGTTTTGTATCATTTAGTGGTACTACAGTGACGTTTAATAATGATTCAACGACTGACCCTGGTACGTTAGAATTTATATACTATAAATAATACCGAAATGAAAAAACATATTACGCTCTGCATATTAATGTGTTTGGCAGTATTTAACTCCCACGCCCAAAAGTTGATGAACTCAACTTTAAGCGGCGGGGGATCTACCAAGCTGGTGAATGGTAGATATGTCTCTCAGGTCGTTGGCCAAACCAGCGTCACAGGAACATACAAGAATGGTTCGGTGACGATCCGACAAGGCTTCAAGCAGCCAGGTATGGGCTTTAGCTATAGAACGCAACCGGTTTCATCAACAACTAATACGAAGAAGGATGCGGATGAGATAATCACATTTACTGCCTATCCCAATCCATTTATGGATCGATTTACGGTGTCTTTTTCAAATGTGGTTAATTATCCGACACAATTGGCACTTTACGATAATGCAGGAAATCAAATTTTTGAAAAGACTTTTCCTAGTCTCGTAAAAGAAGTCGAAGTGAATAACATATATAACCTTCGTGCCGGGCAATACATTTTGCATATAATCCAAAATGGAAAACCAACCATCATTACCCTAATTAAAGATCTATAGTTTTTAAAGTTATTTTTAGAACTAGTATTTAATAAAGCTAATTCTTTATAAGAATTAGCTTTTTTGTTGCCCGCAATGCCAAAATTGCCTAAATTCAATCATAAATTACGTTTATGTCCAGTGCCATCTTTTCTAATCCTAAGCACTTCGAAGCCATTTTTCATGAGGCGGCGATTGGGATTTTGGTAACCAATGCACAATTCAATATTATCTTATCCAATGAATTTGCGCAAAGATTGTTTGGCTATGAAGAATCTGAATTATTAGGACAGAATATATCGTTGTTGATTCCGAACCATCTTAAAAGTCGGCACGAAGGACACCTACATGCTTTAAATCATCAGCCTATTTCAAGGCCCATGGGCGTAGGTTTAGACCTAAAAGCCAAACGTAAAGATGAATCATTATTCCCTATTGAGATCTCATTGAGTCACTTTAAAGAAAATGATCAGATGTATTACATCGCTTTTGTGAGTGATGTGACACTCAAGCGCAAAGTGGAAATGGAGTTGATTTTAAAAAATCAGGAGATTAATCAGCTAAACGAATCGCTTGAAGAAGAAGTTAAAGCACGTACGCAAGCCTTACAAAATACACTGGGTCAATTAGAAAAACAGACGCATGAATTGGAAAATGCGCTACAAAAAGAAATCGAATTAGGAGATCTAAAAACACGTTTTGTGTCCATGGCATCCCACGAGTTTAGAACTCCGCTCACTTCAATTCTTTCTTCAGCTGCTTTAATTGAAAAGTATACGGATTCAGACCAGCAGCCAAAACGTGCCCAACATATCCAACGAATCAAATCTTCTGTCGCACATTTAACCGAAATTCTGGAGGAATTTTTATCGGCAGGAAAACTTGAGGCAGGCAAAGTAGAAGTGCGTCCTGAAGAGTTTGGCGTTGCCGAGTTTTTTGATGATTTAGTTTCGGTACTTGCCGGTATGCAAAAGCCAGGTCAATCCATTGAATTGTCTATGTCTGATTCTTCGGCACGATTTACGACCGACATCTCAATGCTTCGTAAAATCTTATTGAACGGCCTGTCCAATGCCCTAAAATTTTCTCAAAAAAACGTCCTACTAAGCGTTCGGTCGCATCATGATTCCATGGAAATTACGATCCAAGACCAAGGAATTGGTATCTCAGAACAAGATCAGAAACACTTGTTTGAACGATTTTTTAGAGGTGGTAATGCGAATATCATTCCAGGAACTGGCCTAGGCTTGCATATTATGGATCGATACGTTCGTTTAATTCAAGGAGAATTATCCCTGTCGAGTAAACTGGATCAAGGCACAACGCTCACTTTTATTTTACCTAACCTAGTATAAGAATGGCCACTAAAATTTTAATTATTGAAGACAATCAAGACATTCGCGAAAACACCGCTGAATTACTTGAGCTTTCCGGATATACTGTGGAAACAGCCTCTGATGGCATTGAAGGTGTACGAATGGCCAAATTCGGGAAACCTAATCTTGTCATTTGTGATATCATGATGCCACACCTCGATGGATTTGGGGTGTTGCAAGTTTTTGCGAACCAACCTGAATTAGCTACGATTCCGTTTATCTTTTTAACAGCAAAGACGGATCGTGCCGATATGCGCAAAGGCATGGAAATGGGGGCTGATGATTACTTGACAAAGCCTTTTCAAGAAGTGGAATTGTTGCGTGCGATTGAATCACGATTGAAAAAACAACACACTAATTATGCAGCTACAGAATCCCATGATGATTTGGCATTGGCTCAGCAAGCCATCGATTTTTTGGACTTCGAGAAATTTCCAAATGACAAGAAACAGCTTCAATTGGCCAAAAAACAAGTGATTTACAGTGAAGGCGATGCGCCTTCTCGCCTATTCTATTTAGTGAAAGGAAAGGTAAAAACGTATCATACGAATCGCGAAGGCAAGTATTTTATTACTTCATTCGTCAAGCCTGGTGATTTTTTTGGTTTTGTGGACTTATTGGAAAACCAAGCCTATCGTGAAACCGCCGAAACACTAGAAGATGCGACCATTTTGAGTCTTTATGCCAAAGATTTCATAGAAAAAGTCAAGGAGAATATCCACGTCGAAATTTATTTCCGCAAAGCTTTGACGAACTACTTGCTCAAAAACGAATCTATTTTATTTTCCATGGCCTATCAGTCGTTACGTAAACGTGTGGCACAGGCTTTAGTTGAGTTAGTTAAAACTTATGGAGTTAATGCGAGCGAGCCTATTTCAATGAAATTGTCCCGGGAAGATTTAGCTTCACGGGTAGGTACCGCGACGGAGTCCGTTATTCGTACGCTGAGTGATTTTAAAAAGGAAGGGTTAATTGAGGTAAAAGGTGCAGAATTAACGATTTTAGAACCAGATAAATTGGCAAATTTAAAGTACTAAGGTTGGAAGGATTCCGAAAATGGATGGCAGATGATAGGCGTTATTTCAGCATGCTGTAAATAGGCTGATTGACTTACACCAATTCCGTATGCACCCCTAAATAATAGTAAAATTACTACGAACCAACCGAGCCATTTGATCCAAGGTTGGGTATTCCCTAGCCAATTAATTCCCCAAACAGAAAATCGCAGTGCGGGCAAGGTGGCAATTCCGAAGGCCAACATACTTACTGCCCCTAACCAGGGACTTGGCTGAATCAATGCAATACTCAAACCACCTAAGACTAATCCGCAGGGCAATAAACCATTGCTCATTCCTAAGAAAAAATAACCTATTGGACCTAATTTGGCGCCTAAGTGGTGAAAATACCGTCCAAGATACCGATGCAAAAATTGCACCGCATTGTCCCCAATTTTACGCGATAGAATCAGTGCAAGTAAGATTCCCGCGACTACGTAATATGCCTGCCACCAAGATGGGAATAACCAAATAGACCCCAAACCTGCAACTGAAAATCCCAAAATGGCATACATCAATATGCGGCCTAAACTGTATAAAACCATGCGCAAACTTGCAGTTCCTCGTGCATGAATTTGCTGCAAAATAGGTCCACACATGATGGCGCAATGCCAGCTTCCCGCTAAACCAATAAAAAAAGCATAATACCAGGTCCCCATCGTTAGTTGATCATGATTCGCTCCTCCTTCAAATATTCGTGACCGTTTACTCGCCACGATATGGAATATTTCCAGGCCCCTTTTGTTAAGAATTCACAGGGAATTGTCCAGGCTTCACCATCTTTGGATTGCCAACTAAGCTTTTTGTCTTGTTTCGAATTGGAAGGTCTTAAAAATTGCAAATTCGCAGCCTCGATGCCTTGCGGTAAACGAATCAGTAGTAAGGTATTTTTAGCGAATAATTGGACATGCAATGTATCTGAAGCAGGTATTTTCTGATTCTTTAGGTCAATTTTTTGTTGGAACTTCTGACCATCTTCATAGTAATTATCACCAACCAATTCGATGACTTGTTGGGTCATATTAATATAGAAATACGCCATGAATGCGCCAAAAAGCACAAAAGTTACGATAATGCCGTGGCCCCAGTGGAAGCCTTTGTTGGTCGATTTATTCATCTGGTTGTATAAAACTAGTTTTTAAACTTTCTTCTTTCCCTGCACTGTTAATAATCTTCACATGGACTTTTTCACCCTGTTTCCATGCTCGAGTACGTGCTTGAATAAAAAACTCCCCTTTGGCCATATGACCTGGCTGAACTTGTTCGATTTGATTCCCCACCCAAACAAGTCTTAGTGGTGCTTCCAATGAAACTTGGAATCCCTGCGATTTCATTGATTTATTTAAGATTCGCAATTGATACAGATTGCTCACTAAGTGCGTTTTTTCGTCGTATTGATAGGTCATTCCGGGGGTGCGTAATAAGGTTGATTCCCAATTTCGTCTAGTGAGCAACATGAAAGCGAGTACGCTGATGATCAATATCAAGACCGAAGTATACGCTGCAATACGTTTGGTGAATTTTAGTTTAGTCCTTGAATTGACTCCATTAAAGGAATCATACCGGATTAGGCCTTTGGGTTTATGAATTTTTTCCATCACCTCATCACACGCATCAATGCACGAAGTACAGCCAATACATTCGAGTTGATTACTTCCATTTCGAATATCAATGCCTGTAGGACAAACGCGGACACACCAATGACAATCTATGCAATCTCCTTTTTCTACTGTTGAGCTTATCTTACCACGTGGTTCACCACGTTTGTGATCATATTGAACTAAGATGGAATTATTGTCTAATAAAACCCCTTGTAAGCGGCCGTAGGGACAAACGACGATGCAAACAAGTTCCCGAAATCGGGCAAAAACAAAATAGAATACACCGGTGAAAATCAACATGGCAGCTAATCCTTTGATGTGATCAGCTGGGTTTTCATTGATTATTTTTAACCAGTCTGCCTTGCCAATGATGTACATCAGGAAGGTGTTTGAAATTGCAAACGAGAGAATTAAGAATAGTGTGTGTTTGAATCCCTTTTTGATAATTTTTTTATTGTTCCATGGACCTTCGTTTAGTCGGCGCTGCGCTTTGTCATCCCCTTCGATCCAATATTCAATTTTCCGGAAAAGCATTTCCATGAATATTGTTTGTGGACAGGCCCAGCCGCACCAAATGCGTCCAAACAAAACGGTAAACAGACTAATGAAAATCAGGAAGGATACGAGCCCTAAGGCCACTAAATGGAAATCTTGCGGGAAAAATGGAACAGTCCAAAATATGAATTTACGTTCCAGTATGTTGAATAAGAAGATGGGCTGGCCATTGATCTCTACCCAAGGTAATCCAAATAGCAAGGTTAAAAGCAGGTATGAAATATATGTCCTTAATGTATACAATTGACCAATAATCCGTCCAGGATAAATCCACAGTCGCTTCCCATCTTTGGCCTGATTATACAGATGATTTCGAAAATCATCATTATCTAAATTGATTTGTGACATAAAAAATAAGGTCCGATTTCCTCGGACCTTTGGGGGTTATTAAAACTGAGGAGGTTCTTCCCTGACGGTGCTTTTATGAAGCATTTTATACAAAGGGCAAATTCGAACAAAACCAGTTGTCGCGATAATGGCTGAAACCACATAAGCGGCAATAGTTAAGTTTTGAGGAATTATTTTAGCATAAGCTAAAATGATCAATACGACTGCCAAAGCAATGCGTACAATACGGTCCATTTTACCAACATTCTTTCTCATAAGTATAGGTGTTTAAGGTTATTTAAGTTCTTCACCTTGTGGTTCTTTAGCTCCGGGAGGATTAGTGCCCTGCAAGGTTAATACATAGGATGAGACCTGTTGGATTTGGATTGGATTTAACGATTTTTCCCAGGCAATCATGCCTTTTTCTGGGATGCCATGTGTGATGGTTTTGAAGAGGTCTTTTATTCCACCCCCATGTATCCAGAATTTGTCTGTTAAATTAGGTCCTACGCCCCCCTGGCCCTTATCTCCGTGACAAGCTACGCAATTTGTCGAATAAATAGTTGAACCCGATGTTAAATCTTTCGCGTCCGTGGCAAGGGTAACATTATCTTCATTGATGGAATTAGCAAACTGTTTCATGTAGGCTTCCCGCGCTTTTTCTGCTACTGCTACTTCGGTTTTGTATTCACCCGCTTGTAAATTTTCGGTTGCATAGACGTGGTAATACGCCCCATAGAAAACGCCAAAAATGATTGTTAAATAGAATAAATACATAAACCACGGGGGTGTAGGATTATCCAATTCCTCAATCCCATCATAGGTATGTTCCATCATCAAATTCCGTTCTTCTTCAAGTGGTTTCAGTCCCGTGAATTTTTGCCACCAGGTTAACGTATCCTCGGCTTCCTGAGGCAACTGAACAAGTTTTTTTAAGGCTGCATTTAACTGAAGGGTCACGATTAAGATTACAACTCCTGTCAAGAAGATTAAAGTAACCAACCAAATTTCGATAAAAGAGAATGTCATATGCTATCGTGTTTTTACTTCTTTTCAAATGGTAACTGTTTCATCTGATCGATATGTGTTCGATCCATCAGCAACATATATAATCCTACGGCTGAGAAAAAAACCATGAATGTGATCAATGAGAATATCATATAAGCATCTGCCCCTGGAATATTCGCTATAAACTGCTTAAACATGTGCTTATTTTTTAGTGATATCTGTTCCTAAACGTTGGAGATAAGCAATCAACGCTATGATCTCTTTATCTGCCGCCACCTTGATTTTCTCCTCAGCCAATCGCGCTTGAATTGCTTTTGATTGTGTATTCAAATCTGCTACTGCATGTGCAATCTCCGCTTCCGTATAAGGAACACCTAATTTCTTCATCGCAGTCAATTTATCTTGCGTTTGAGATGTACTTAATGTTTGTTCGTATAACCAACCGTAGGCTGGCATAATCGAACCTGGAGACATCGATTGTGGTTCACGCATGTGGTGATAATGCCATGAATCAGGATATTTTCCCCCTTCACGATGTAAATCTGGCCCTGTTCGCTTCGATCCCCACAAGAATGGATGGTCATATACGAATTCACCGGATTTGGAGAACTCACCATAACGCTCTGTTTCACTACGGAATGGTCTTACTAATTGAGAATGACAACCTACACAGCCTTCACGGATGTATATATCGCGGCCTTCTAACTCTAAAGAGGTGTACGGTTTAACAGCTTCGATCGTTGGTACATTTGATTTGACCATGAAGGTTGGAATTAACTCTACGAAAGATCCAATCAAGATCATAATGAGTGATCCCACGAGTAATTGGATAGGTTTACGTTCAATCCAGCGGTGCCAATGTTCACCCGATTCAGCTTCTTCTGTCACGGCTAAAGGTGCAGCCTCAGCCGCTTCATTCGCCACTAAGGTGCCCTGTGCCATCGTTTTGAATAAGTTGATTGCCATTAATATAGCACCTGTCAAATACAAGGTACCTCCTATCGCCCGCATGATGTGCATTGGCAATAACTGTAACGTCGTATCCAAGAAGTTTCCATATTGCAAAGTTCCTTCTGCGGTAAATTGCTTCCACATCATTCCTTGCGTAAAACCGGAAATATACATGGGGATGGCATAAAATGCGATTCCAATGGTACCGATCCAAAAGTGGACTTTGACTAATTTTTCGGAGTATATGTTGGTTTTGTACATGCGTGGTACCAACCAGTATAACATCGCAAAAGTTAAGAATCCATTCCATCCCAAAGCTCCCACGTGTACGTGTGCAACGATCCAGTCGGTAAAGTGGGCGATGGCATTGATGTTTTTCAAACTTAACATGGGCCCCTCAAAAGTTGCCATGCCATAAGATGTAATGCCTACGACCATGAATTTCAAAATGGTATTCTCCCGAACTTGATCCCATGCGCCGCGCAAGGTTAATAAGCCATTAATCATTCCTCCCCAAGAAGGTGCGATTAGCATAATGGAAAACACCACACCCAACGATTGTGCCCAATCAGGTAAACTTGAATACAATAAATGATGCGGTCCCGCCCAGATGTAAATAAAAATCAAGGCCCAAAAGTGTAAAATGGAAAGACGGTATGAATAAATCGGTCGGTTCGCCATCTTTGGTAAGAAATAGTACATCAAACCTAAGAATGGTGTCGTTAAGAAAAATGCCACCGCATTATGTCCGTACCACCATTGCACTAATGCATCCTGTACCCCAGCATACACATAATATGACTTGAAAAGTGAAATAGGCAATTGCATGGAGTTTGTGACGTGCAATACCGCAACGGTTATAAATGTTGCGATGTAGAACCAAATAGCTACATATAAATGGCGTTCACGTCGCTTAAAGATTGTGCCAAACATATTCACACCAAAGGCTACCCAAACCAAGGTAATCGCTATGTCAATGGGCCATTCTAATTCTGCATATTCGTGGGAAGTCGTTATTCCCAGCGGTAAAGTAATGGCAGCCGCTACAATGATTAATTGCCAACCCCAGAAATGGATACTTGATAATGTATCACTGAACATCCGCGCTTTCAATAAACGTTGTAATGAATAATAAACCCCAGCAAAAATGGCATTCCCCACAAAGGCAAAGATCACCGCATTTGTATGCAATGGTCTAATTCGTCCAAATGTGCCATATTGGGTAATATTAGCCATCGGTTCAAAAAGTTGGGTAGCGATAATTACGCCAACTAGCATACCTACGACTCCCCAAATAATGGTGGCTACAGCGAAGTTTCGGACAATGGTATTGTCATAGGCGAATTGCTCTAACGTGGTCGATTTTGTGCTCATAAAGGTTAATTTATTTGTTGTACTCATTTTCTTCGGTTAGAATGCGCATGCCCGGCGTAATCAAATCGTCTTGTTGGCCATTTTTAATTGACCAAATAAACGCAAGCAAAAACCCCACAGCCATCAGTAAACTCAATGCAATCATTACGTACATTATTTCCATGACTGTTTTCGTTTTATGGAGTCAAAATTCTTTTTTTAATCGTTTGAAAAACATGACCTATGTCAACTTTCCTAATTCATTTTATGATTTTAATCTGCGCCCTTTCCAGTTCATACCTAAGTTTGCAATTAGTAACATACTGATCGAGTTAACGGGCATTAAGATGGCGGCAATTAGTGGAGACAGATTTCCTTGAACGGCAAAACTTAAACCAAATGCATTATAGACTAAAGACACTAAAAAGCTCAATTTGATCAGCTTAAGTCCGTAGTGCGCAAAGTTTAGAAACACAGGTAGTTGGGCCAGATGCTCCCCTTTCAAAATCGCATCACTAGCCGGTGTAAAATGTAAGTGGTCATCCGAGATGGCAATGCCTACATGAGCTTCACGCAGTGCACCTGCATCATTTAATCCATCCCCAAGCATCATAACTTTTTTTCCATTAGTCTGTAGTGAACGAATAAATTCCATTTTTTCCATCGGGCTACATTCAAATCGATAGTTACTCGGATCTGGAAACCAGTCCAATATGGTCCCAGCATGTGTTTCTTTGTCCCCTGAAAGTAAATACACTTGATAGTTTGACTGCAATTGATGAAGCATTACCTCAATCCCAGATCGATAAACCCAAGGAAATTCAAGGTAGCCGAGGGGTATCCCTGCGATCTGAATGTAGAGTTGAGACTCAGATCGGATATAGTCATTGTTTTTCGGCACCGCATGCCCAGTAAATTTGGCATTACCTAAGCGATATATGAGACCTTCAATCGTAGCTTCAAGGCCCTTACCCGTTTTCTCTACAAAATTTTCAAGTGGAACCAAGTCTTTATGCCCCATTTTTTGGGCGTAGCTCACGAATTGACGCGACATGGGATGTGTCGACTGCGATGCCAGGGAATACAGTATATTCCATTCGTTGGGCATTAGGTCGCGGGTTAAATGTAGCGTAGGTTTTTGGGTACTCGGTAACGTTAATGTACCCGTTTTGTCAAATACGATGGTATCCACTTGTGCCATACGCTCAAATGTCTGTATGTCTTTGACGAAGAATTTTTGTTTTTCGAGCCAACGAATCCCATGTCCCAAGGCAAACGGATATGAAATCGCCAAAGCGCATGGGCAGGCAATGACTAATATGCTAACGACGGCATTGGACCAACGGCTAGGGTCGGTATAGAGCCAGTAGCTGCCTACAAGGATGGCTAGACTAATGAGGCCTAAGGTGAAATATCCGCCAACTTGATTCGCAAAATTTTCCCAGTTTTCCGTTTTATGTAACGGGTCTTTAAAGGCCTGTTGCTCCCATAATTGGGTCAAATGGCTCTGATTGAGCTCTTTTTTGATTTCAATTTCGATGCGTTCACCTGCATGGCGTCCTCCGGCATACATTGAATTTCCTTCGGCCAAGGTGACTAGTTCACTCTCCCCTGTTACAAAGCTGTAGTCCAGTTGGCTTTTGCCATCCACAAGTATAGCATCTGCTGGAATTATTTCCTGATTTCGTATGATTACATGATCTCCTACTTTGATTTGATCTAAAGGGTAATTTGTCTCTATTCCCTGTTCTAACTTACTAATTACGAGCGGAAAATAGGCTTTGTAATTGCGTTCAAACGAGAGGAAATCAAAGGATTTCTGTTGGAACCACTTCCCGATCAACAAAAAGAAAATTAGCCCCGATACGGAATCAATATAACCTGCACCGGTATGAGAAAAGACTTCATAGACACTACGGCCATAACCCACAAGGATACCCAGTAGGATTGGTAATTCGATGGTCATTTTACCTAATTTGGTATGCGCCCAGACATTTTTAAAATAATCTGAACCGGAATAAAATACAGCTAGACTCCCGAGGGCTATATTTATATAACCGAATAGATGTTTTAGCGATCCATCTTCAATTCCTAAATATTCAGGGAAGCTAAACAACATTGCATTTCCCGCGCAAAATCCTGCAATCCCCAATTTGACAAACAGTTGAGTTTGATGACCTTGAATTTTTCGTTCTTCAGACTGTGCTTCATCAGATGAAATCAAAGGCTCATAGCCTAAGCTTGCTAGTAGCGTGGCCAGTTGGCCTAAATTAATTTCATCTTCTCTAAACCAAACACTTAAATCTTTTTTTCCAAAATTCAACGTTGTCTTTACGATACCGGGATTGATTTTTTGAAGGTTTTCAAGCAGGTATAAACAGGATCTACAATGAATGGCAGGCAAATGAAAATTAACTTTAGCGATCCCATGGCTAGAGAAACTAATGAGCTGATTTTGAAAATGGGGATTGTTTAAATATTCAAAATTTTGTGCTGAGGGCGCTTTCCCTGGATTTACATCGCATACATAATATTGATCCAATGAGTTGTCGGCAAGCAACTGATAAACCTGTTTGCAACCATGGCAGCAGAACGCTTTGTCGGCATAGTGGACAATTTCGTCTATACAATTTTCATGGCAATGGTAACAGGTTGTATCTGTGAGGGTCTCAATTTTTTCCACTTCAATTACGTGCATTTCACTAAATTTTAGACAAAAATGGGCTCTTTGAGGAAGTCAATTTGTGACAAAGCGCACACAAGAAACTGATGATTGTCATGAATCAGGTTAGTCGATGCACCTACTTTTGTTTTGCAATGGAAATAACAAAGGATCAACTAATTGATACGGAACGAAAAATACTCGCAAGTGGTATTTTGATCAATTATTTGCCAGCGGAGTTCTTGTTTCGGCAAGGACAAAAGGCGGAATTTGTGTTTTACCTAAAGCATGGGTCATTAGAAATGCAATGGCCAGAGAAGGGTAAGGAACTTCAGATTAACCAACAAAATGTGTTCATTGGGTTGGATGAAGCCTTTAGTCGAGGACGTTACACGTGCACAGCTATGACAACGGAGTTGTCGGAATTTCTGGTTTTTGAGCGGGAGTATTTCTTGCAATTAACGCAAGAATTTGAACATGCAGTATCCTATTTAGAATCGATGCAAGTAGCATTTTTAAGCAAGTTGAGCCCCCAAGAATTGGGCTATTTTGCTTAGCCAATTAAGTTAAGTTTAGAGTGGTAAGTTATGGGTGTAAGCTCCTGCTGGATTTTATCTGGCAGGGCTTTTTATGTTAAAGGACTGTCCTTTTCTTTTTTCAGTGTGTTGTAGACCATGCGGTCTAGCCATCCGTTCATCCATTTATTTAAGAATACGGTTAGTTTTCCTTGAAAAGTTAACACCAATGTTTTTTTGCGCGCTTGATACGCTAATCGGATGGCGTGAGCGACCTCTTCTGCTGACATCATTTTACCTTCTTCGCGCATGGAACTTCCGGCAAGGGATCCATCACCCACTAAAGATGCGCTTCGGATGTTGGATGCCGTAAATCCAGGGCAGGCGGTTAACACATGGACACCCGTGTCTAATAATTCAGTGCGTAATGCCTCAAGAAAACCATTCATGGCAAATTTTGAGGCCGAATATCCGGTTCTTACAGGTAAACCACGGTATCCCGCAATGGATGAAATTCCGATTATTCCTCCCCTTGTTTGTTTTAAATAGGGTAAAGTAGCGTGACACGCATATACAGTACCCCAAAAATTGATGTCCATCACTTGTTTCAAGACGTTCAGGTTGACCGTTTCAAACATAGAACGCATGGATATACCTGCATTATTGATTAGCAAATCGATCTGTCCATACGTCTGAATGGTTTGTTGGATCATCGCATTTGTCTGCTCCTCTGAACTGCTGTCGCAAATGATTGGGGTTACTTCGATGTTTGCTTTTAGGAGATCAGCTGCTGCTATGTCTAAATTCTGTTTGTTTCTGCCCGTGATAACAATTTTGGCGCCTTGGTTTCCAAATTCAAAAGCCAATGCTTTTCCAATTCCTGATGAAGCGCCTGTGATGATGACAACCTTATTTTTCATACCTGATTATTTCCATGCGAAGTTAAGGTTTTATCTGGAATTGGTTGGCTTGACCATTTAAAGCCTTATTTTTGCACATATTTACAAAAGATGAGTAAGAAGAAGGAAAAGAAAGTGCCGGTGGTGTTGGAGCAAATAGCCATTTTAGATTTTGCTGCAGAGGCAAAATGTATTGCCAAAGTTAATGATGAAGTAATTTTTGTACAGGGTGCTGTTGCTCCTGGTGACATAGCGGACTTACGCATTTTGAAATCCAAAAAGAGTTTCAAGCAAGCTCAAGCCATACATATTCAGCCTTTATCCGAGCATCGGACAGATGTAGCATGTGCACATTTTGGTATTTGTGGTGGTTGTAAGTGGCAGCATGTTTCCTATGCGTCTCAAATTGCCTTTAAAGAACGTCAAGTACGTGATAATTTAACTCGAATCGCGAAGGTCAAATTGCCTGAATTTCAGCCTATATTGGGAAGTTCGGAGGAATATTATTACCGGAATAAGTTAGAGTTTACCTTTTCTTCGGCCCGCTGGCTCACTGAGGATGAAATAGGAAAGGAAGATTTGGGATCAATGAATGCTTTGGGTTTTCACGTTCCGGGTCGTTTTGATAAAATTTTGCCTGTGGATCATTGTTATCTACAGCCAGACCCATCGAATGCCATTCGGAATGGTGTGCGTGATTTTGCTCAAGTGAATGGAATTTCTTTCTATGAGTTAAAGATGCAAAAAGAAGGTGCATTACGTAACCTGATTATTCGCAATACGCTGACGGACGAACTGATGGTGACGGTGCAATTTGCCTATGCCACAGAAGATGAAATTCTTTTAGTGATGAACTATTTGAAGGAGACATTTCCCATGATCACTTCATTGAATTATGTCATCAATCAAAAAGGAAACGATACATTTCATGATTTAGAGGTGGTTTGTTTTCATGGGAAACCATTTATGTTGGAAGTGATGGAGGATTTGAAATTTCAAATTGGTCCCAAATCGTTCTTCCAGACGAATGCCAAACAAGCGCTTAAATTATATCAATTAGTCCGAGAGTACGCAGGATTAACGGGTCATGAAGTTGTGTATGATTTGTACACAGGTACTGGAACGATTGGTTTATTTCTCGCCAAACATGCGGCTAAGGTTGTTGGCCTCGAATATGTCGACATGGCCGTTCAAGACGCTAAAATCAACGCAACATTGAATGGAATTACCAATGCCACCTTCTTTGCGGGTGACATGAAAAAGGTTCTGACACGTGAATTTATTGCGATACATGGGAATCCAGATGTAATTATCACAGATCCTCCGCGCGCGGGTATGGATGTAGATGTAGTGAATCAAATTTTAGAAGTACAGCCTCATACGATTGTTTACGTAAGCTGTAATCCAGCTACGCAGGCGCGCGATTTGGCTTTATTGGATGTTGCTTATGAGGTAGATGTGGTACATCCGGTAGATATGTTTCCACAGACACATCATGTGGAGAACGTTGTGAGGTTAAAGCTAAGAAGTAAGAAGTAAGAAGTGAGAGGTAAGAAGTGAGAGTTACTCTTACCTCTTAACTCTTACCTCTAAATTCTAAAAAGGGCTATTCAACGGATCAAAATCCTCCGGTGGTAAATTCATTTTACTGCCTTTAAAAACAGCATCAGAATTTCCTTGTTCGAAGGATGACGTTTGATCGCCAAGCGCACTTAAATTAAAGTTCTCTCCTCCTTCACCGCCACCAAATGGCTGGAAGTCCAAATCACAATATTTCGTGAATTTACCAATGAATTTCAACCAAACACTGTCGAGCGAACCGGAACGGTTTTTGGCCATAATGATCTCTCCCATGCCAGCAAGTGAATTTCCTTGGTCATCTGCCGTGATGCCGTAATATTCGGGACGATAGATAAACATAACCTGATCGGCATCTTGCTCAATGGCTCCAGATTCACGAAGGTCAGATAGTTGAGGTTTCTTGTTACCTCCACGCGTTTCTGTGGAACGGTTCAACTGTGAAAGTGCGATAACAGGAACGTCGAGTTCTTTGGCTAATTGCTTCAAAGCACGTGAAATCTGTGCAATTTCTTGTTCACGGTTTCCTGAGGCACCTTTTCCGGAGGAATCACCGGTCATCAACTGCAAGTAGTCGATGACAATTAATTGAATGTCTTTTTGAGCTTTTAGACGTCTACACTTGGCACGTAATTCCAAAATAGATAAAGCTGGGGTATCGTCAACGTAAATCGGTGCTTCAAAAAGGCCTTTGATCTTCGTGTGTAGTTGTTGCCATTCATGCGGTTCTAATTTACCCCGACGAATTTTTTCTGCCTCAATTTCAGCTTCAGCCGAAATGATACGATTAACTAATTGCACCGCACTCATCTCAAGTGAGAATAGCGCCACTGCCTGACCATGATCTACCGCGGCGTTCCGACAAGCCGAAACGACAAAGGCGGTTTTACCCATACCAGGACGTGCGGCAATGATAATTAATTCTTGTTTTTGCCAGCCCGAAGTTAAACGATCCAAATCTGTAAATCCAGATGGAACACCCGTTAGGCCACTTTTTTGTAATTGTTTCTTCTCAAGTTCCTCGACAGCCTTTTTCAAGATGTCGGACATACTTTCGTAATTCTTACGAATATTCGATTCGGCAATCGTAAAAAGCTCTTGTTCCATTTTATCTAAAATGTGGAACACATCCGTCGTATCCTCGTAAGATAATCGCTGGATTTCGGAAGAGATTTGAATTAATTGACGCTTAATGTATTGCTCAATAATAATACGCGCATGGAATTCCACATTGGATGTAGAACTGACACGTGAAGTTAATTGGGCCAAATAACTAGTTCCACCCGCTTTTTCTAGATCTCCTGTACTCTTTAGGTAGTTGTTGAC
>JACCDW011896464.1_pt1 | contig 17689 bp, 17 predicted proteins | sample 7449781 | NCBI WGS metagenome assembly JACCDW01 (sample SAMN15323449, study PRJNA562643) | freshwater metagenome | isolation source: river surface water | place: USA:Blue River Watershed | collected 2017-08-18
AGCCACGGGTGATTGGAAAATTAATACTAGACCTGATAAGATCAAATATGATCTAGAAAATATATGTGAACTAGAAATAACTGACAAGATCAACGATTTTATCGATACATGTCCTCATTTTATTGAAAAAGAAAGGTTTAAAACTGATGTCGAAACTCCTCAAGAAATTTTTTATTCCGACATACACTTAGTAATCGAAAACGGTTTTTTTGATCTTAAAGAATCTCGCTATACTAAAAGATCATTTGAGATGGGAGAAAAAACCTGGAAAGCGATCATAGCGTCTAAACCTTTTCTAGTTTATTCAGATAGCGGTTATCTAGAAGATTTAAAATCTTTAGGCTTTAAAACTTTTCATCCTTACATAAACGAATCCTATGATAAAGAAGAGGATCCGAAGTTAAGAGCAGAATCTCTTATAAAAGAAATATCTAGAATTAATGATCTTTCGTCCGAAGAATATAAAGAACTAATATTAAATTGTAAATCAGCAATAGAACATAATTTTTCAATTTATACAGGATTAAAAAATCAACTTCTAAATTTTACAGAAATAGATTTTAACAAAATATGACCAACGAATCTTTAAATTTTTATAACGAAAATAAAAATCACATCGCTAGGCTCCCAACACCGCCTAGCGAAAATCTAGACGATTATCAATTGTGCGATTGGCTGCTGAATCGCAGTGACTTCGCATGGGTTGAATTAGACATACACTTTGATGTTGATCAATGGTCTAAGGAAATACTTTCTTGTAAAGATAGATTAGTACCTCACAGAGACAATGAAAGTTCTGGTTGGAACAGTGCGTGTATACATGGTATAAATGTAGAAGCCACTGGGGCATGGACTAGATATGGTTATACCGATGAGAATGATGTTCCCTATGAATGGACTGAACTAGCAGAAAATTGTCCTAGCATACAAAAATTTTGGACTGAGTTTCCCTATGATTCTTATAGAAGAATTAGAATCATGGCAGTAGAGCCAGGAGGATGCATAAATCCTCACAGTGACATGCCTGGCAAATTACCCGGCGAGCAAAACTTTGATGCATTGAAATTCGGAGTTCCTATAAATGTTGCTGTAATACATCCTCGAAACTGTTATATGACTTTAAAAAATCACGGGTGTGTTCCTTTCGAAGAAGGAAAAGCATTTCTTATTAACATAAGAAATTTTCATAGTGTTGTAAATTTTTCAGACAAGGTTAGATACCATATAATAGCCCACGGTAAACTAGGTAATAAAACTAATCAGTTTACAGAGTTAGTGGCGAGAAGTTTTAGAAAGAATTATTCTCAACAATGAATATAGTTAAGTTTGGGAACTATCATAAAAGAAAAATAGTATTCTGTTTTTTAGATACTTTAAATCTCTGTCAGGATAGTTTTACTAAAGAAATAATCAAGAATCAATCCGACTATGTTATATCTAGTTTGATCAGTAAAAGATTTAATGTACTTCAAGGACAAGATGAAGATCAATTGTTACGGGCAGCGGCAATCGAAGGTTACGAAAACGCTGTGCTTTTTAGTACAGGAACCGAATTTATCAACGGAAAAATATTCTTTAAAAAAATCAAAGAATTAGCGAATGAAGATTTTTTTATTTGCGGTCACGTATTAGATAGAGAAGATGCATACTATGAATTGCATCATCAGTGTTATGTTATAAATCTTAAAAAGTATATAGATCTAAGAATGCCCGAGGTAGGAAAACATACTTGGAACAGTCCCCACCAACAAATTGAACCGAATAGGAGTTTAGAAACTTATCACGATCTACACACTCCTAAAATCGTGAAAACTGGTTCCGTATTAAAAAATTACGAGCATAAATGTCACGGATGGAATATTCTTAAAACTGCTTTTGAAAATAACTTTTCTGTATTAGTGTTTGATGAAGAATTTCGATCAGGGAAGAAACATCATTATCCAGAGTCTAGAGTAGACTTTTTAAAAAACTTAAAATGGATCTACTATAGAGAAAATGAATGTAGTCACAACTTTGTTCATACAGAAAATACAGAAATAAAACGTATTATAAAAAAGAAGTACGAACAGATAATCATACCTGCCAGCGGAACATTATACCTAGACCTAATAGATCAAGGCGAAGTTATCATATATGACTATAATGAAAAATCTTTAAAGTACTGGGAAGAGAGATTGCCCAATAAAGAAAATGTCAAATATTCGTTTGTTAAAGTTGATCTATTATCGGAAAACAATTTATTAGATAAAATTCAACCTGACAAACAAACACTAATCAATCTATCAAATATATTTGCCTACGAAGGAACATCGGCATTTAGACCATTATATTATAGATTACACAAAGAAAACGAAATCATAAAAAAACTTCAAGAAAAAATACCTGACATTTTTATTATATTTTCTATTAGAGCGGCTACAGGGTTTATAGATATCCCACTAACTGGCGATTCTTCTCTTATCAAACCTATTGAAATATCAGAACTTAAACGCCCGTCCTGGCACCCTCTAGACGATTGGATTCCTAAACCTCTTCGATATTAAAATTTTTAGAAAATCTATTTTTTATATCGGATAGTTTAGCACGTTCTATATCAAACCAAATCTTTTTTTGATCTGTTTTAAAATTATCAATGATGGAATTTTTACAGGCATAATTCAGCCAGGGACTAATTTCGTCATCAAATATAAATCTCGCTTTTTCTAACCTGGATCCTGAGTATTCTATTTTAATTTTAACAGGATCTTCTAATTTATTTTTTTTAAGCAAGATACGGACGACCAATTGAATCCTTTCTTTTGATCCGAAATTAGCAGCAACATGTCGATGCCCGGCATTCATTTCATACCATTCTCCATCAACTTCGGTTGGAAACATCTGCTGATTATCGAGATCTATTAGATAAGAATATTGTCCCTGTATATTGAGATGATATCTATCATCTATGTCTGCATGACTATGATAACAACTTCCCGGCTTCAATAAAATCAACCTAGCCTCGCCGATTGGACTAGGCAGTGTATTGACAATTTCTTCAATAACAGTATTTTTAAATTCAGTTTTTATTTCCCATGGATCATAAAAGAAGTCGCCTGTGGGTTGATTTATTTCTGTTTTGGTTTTATCGTTAATTGATATATTAAGTAAATTTTCAATAAAATCACTTCGACAGAAATTATCGATTTTATCGATAGAAACCGACCGAGATATTTTTTTCAGCATCATTGAATTATTTATGGGTAGTTAAATGCTGTGTTAAATAAAATTCAATACCGAGAAATAATTTGGATAACTCAAAAAGTAAAACATTCTGTATGCATCCGTTTACAGGATTAGCAACCAGAGAAGACGGAGCCATAAAAATCTGCTGCCGAAGCCTGCCTATAGGTTGGATACAAGAAAATAGTCTAGAAGAAGTATGGAACAATGAAAAAATGCAGCAGGTACGAAAGCAGGTATTATCTGGGGAAAGACCCGATGTATGCCGCCCTTGTTTCGATCTAGAAGATCAGGGCGTAGAAAGTCTAAGGCAAAGACATATTAATGGTGTTATCCCTGAAGCAAGAATTAATCTATACCCCAATGCATTAGATCAATTACAAGAAAACTATACAATGCCTTTTGAATTTCCTACTATGGAAATTAAAATCAACAACCTCTGCAATTTGAAATGTAGGATGTGTAACCCTTTAGATAGTACATCTTGGCAAGATTGGGATGCCGTAAAACCTTTTTACGAAAAGGAAAATAATTATCTAGTTCCTACAATAGCAAAATTAGTAAAAAAACCCGGTCAATATATCGGTCCTTTTGAGGATTCAGATCACTGGTGGACAAGTTTTGAAAAACTGTTACCTCACTTCAGACGTGTTGAGTTTGCCGGTGGCGAACCGTTGATGGATCCCTATCATTACAAAATACTAGATATGTTAAAGCCTTATGGCAAAAATATAGAAATAAAATATGCTACCAACGGGACTACACTAGGTATCAAAGGTGGAAGAACTATACACGATTACTGGCCTTATTTTAAAAGCGTTGCTGTAAATGTCAGCATAGACGGAATACACGATGTATATGAATACATTCGAGGTAACGGAAATTTCAAAGAGTTAGAAAAGAATATTAAGGAAATACAGAGAATTCCTAACGTCAGCAGAGTGGTAGGTGCGTTCACTGCCCAGGCCGGCAATATCCTTCAAGCAGCAGAATGCATCGATTACTTCTTAAATGAATTAGACATAGTTTTTTACAGTCACAGAGTCAGTTATCCTAATTGCTTATCAGCACAGGTACTGCCTACAGAACTTAAACAATTAGCCATCAATCGACTAACAGCCATTGAAAGTCGTTTGTTTACATTTGATAAAATCAATCAAAGTAGTCTATTAGAAAAAGTAACAAGGCAACAGATCAAAGACAATATAAATTATCTGCTGGCGAAAGATCAGAATCATCTGTGGAAAGATTTCTTAGATTTTAACTACAAATTAGATACCACTCGTAATCAAAGTTTAATAGATGTTATTCCGGAGTTCGCTCCTTATGTATAAAGTAACCAGTGTTTGGCCTCATCAGGATCAACTAAAGGTCGAATGGAATCTTGGCAAAAGGTGCAATTACGATTGTTCATATTGTCCTTCTAGTGTACACGATAATTTCAGTCCGCATACTGACATTAATATTTTAGAAAAAACTGTAGATCGTTTATGTGAATTAGATAAGCCTTTGCGTATCAGCCTAACTGGCGGTGAACCCTGCGTACACCCAGACATAGAAAGTTTATTAGAATACTTTAAAAGAAAAAATATCTATTGGGTTAATATAACAACCAACGGCACAAGAGGATATCAATGGTATTTACAGCACGAAATGTTTTTTAATCATTTAGTTTTTAGTTTACATTTTGAGTTTGATTATACTCGAATAGTAGATACTATATTAAAATATTATGATAGCACACAACAAGATTTCTTTGTTAATGTTATGGCACATCATGAATATATGCCTCAAGTGAAAACTGTAGTTAAAAAATTTAAAGAGATTGGAATAAAATTTGCTATTAGAAGGGTGAGATGGACCGAAGGAGATCATAACGTGTTTGATGATTTACGATATAACGGTGACGATCTTCAGTGGATTATAGACAACGATGCTACGGCTAAACCAAATTGCAGGATCGACGATGAGAAAATTATACACGCTAATGATGTTATTAAAAAACATTTAAATCAATTCAAAGGTTGGACTTGTAATGCGGGTATAGAAAGCCTGATGATTAACTGGGACGGCGAAGTATATCGTGCTACCTGTAGGGTGGGCGGTAGTCTAGGCAACATATATCAAGATACATTTACTGAGCAATTACAGGCTATAACCTGTACTAGAGATTGGTGTACCTGTGCAGCAGATATTCCTTTAACAAAGATTAAAAATGATTAAAGTAGATGCTGTTAGGCTTGTAAAATCAGAGCCCATGATGATTACTTGGGATGTTGGCCGCAGATGTAACTACGACTGTAGTTACTGTGAAATATCTCGACATGATAATATCAGTAAGTTTCACAGTATCGATGAGTATTTAAAAACATTCGAGTTTATAAAGCAGTGGACCAACACTTATAATAATAACAGAAAAGAAAAAGTATCTACAAATATAAATTTTACAGGTGGCGAACCCACACTCAATCCTGCTCTTTGGGAATTGGCCGACGCAATTAAAACAGACTCCAATGACTTTAATCTAAGTTTGACTACTAACGGTGCGTGGAATAGGAAATATACAGACAGACTGTTAAAAAGGTTCAATGGGATTACGGTCAGTTATCACACAGAAGGGCATTCTAATTTAAAAAAACAGGTAATAGAAAACATATTAGAATTATCAAAGACTGATATGCGTTTACAGGTAAATCTAATGATGCATGTAGATCATTGGAATGAATGTTTAGAAGTTTTTGATGTGTTAAAATCTAACAACGTGCTGGTAAAACCTAGACCAATCGGTGACGGTAACATAGAACGGACTGGATGGTTTATAGATTCGGACGGATCAAATAGAAGAACCAGTCATCAATATACTGCTGATCAACAACTATGGTTTTCGACTGTGGCAGGCCACAATATTTCTATATGCGAAAACAAAACAGAAGGCACAGGGCTAGGAAGAGGGTGCTGCGGTGGTCGTTATATGGAAGGCAAGATAAACAATCAATGGCAGGAAATTAAAATTATCAATACTAATTTTAAAGACTGGAACTGTATGGTCGATTGGTTTTTCCTGCACATAGATCAACATACCGGATTAGTCTATCATCATCAAACCTGTCAGGCTCTCCACGAAAATAAAAGAGGAGCCTTGGGCAATCTTATAGATTCAGATATTTTAATAAAAAATCTAGAACAAAGAATGCTCAATAAAACAGCGATCGTCTGTCCTAATAATAGATGTGGCTGCGGAATGTGTATTCCAAAGTCTAAGGACAGCGTTGTTTTTAAAGAACTCTGGGACAGCGTAGTTAACTAACCTTGTGCTTTGCTAAGGTTACTTCCCCGTTACATAAACACTGTAATTGTTTACATATAACTGGTTTAATTTCCGGTGAAAAATTCTGCACAAAGTCTTTATCAAAAATATTAAAATAATAATCTAGTCCGTACAACTTCTGATTACAATTTACAGTAATATCACCGTTAAATAACACCTTTATATCATTTACGCCAACAGTGCATTCCCAACCAGAGAAGTAATTTAATTTGTTTAATCTTATCCAAGAATCCGAGGGCAATTCAAAAACTTCACCGTCTTCGAATGTTACCCAATATCTGTTAATGGTTCCTCTAAAAAATTCTTCTACTTCCTTAAAGTCGGGAACTCTTTTCTTTGCTGATTGCAAATAGTCCTTCTGCTCAGGCGGATAACTAGTAACTCCGTCGATATGTATAGCCTTAAGGATAATAGGCCAATTATATTTGCTTTCCGATTGAAACTTTTCAACGATGCTTCGACATTTGTCAAAGTTCTTCGGATCCATGAGTACGTTGGCTACTACCATGTGCTTATGAGAAAATAGATAATCAGCCACTTCTATAATATGATCAGGATCACAGAATTCGTTATGAACGGATATTTCTATATGGTCAAAAAGTTTAGCATATTTTTCCCACCAATGTACTTTTCTAAATCCGTTGGTAGCCATATGAACAATAATTCTATCCTGATACTTATTTTTAAAATGGGTTAGGAATTCGGGCAGATGTTTCCATAACGTAGTTTCTCCACCTAACAAGTATAACTGTATAACATCTTTGTTATTTTTTAGGTAATAATCGAATAGGTGAGTAAAATTATTTTTTAATAATTCTACATTCTCTCCCGCAGGCCAAGGGATATCGCCTTCGTGCGAACCCGGAAAACAATAGTTGCAACGATAGTTACAGGTATTACCTATAGCCCATTCTACTCTAATCTTCTTAGGGTCATGATTGTTTTCAATTTTTATAATTTTTTTCATTGTATTAGGTGCTGTAACTCTGGAAATATTTCTGCAAAATTAGTTTTTCTAATAGGATCTAATTTTTCAACATATTCTTTAAAGGCTGGTAATAAATGTGTATGATCTTCTGCATCCATAAAGTCCAATACGGCCTGCCAGCGTTTCCACCCGTATGGATTTAATTTCCAATAGTCTTCGTCTTGTCTATAATTTTCATGTAACCAGTTCGCTAGTTCTGCAAACTTATGTCTCACTTCTGCTTTATCTGATTCTGGCAAACATCTTATACTTAAGAAGGTTGGAATATAGAGAAGATGCATATTAAAAATGCCGCCGCCTGCTTGTATACCACCAGTTACATTTTCAAAATTTATTTTTTTAAAATTCTGTTGTATCTTCCATTTAGCAAAATCAGGTAAATGCTTTATATTTAAAATTTGTATAGCAGTGGCAATGCTCACTTCTATATTACTAGGAGTGTTGTCTAGAATACGAAGATTATTTTCAATCTTGGACCAGTCGCTAGGGTAGCGTATGTAATAATTTCTATCACCTACAGCATCAATACTAAATCCTACTTTAACTTTTTTGAACTTGGTCCATAGGTCTATTATAGAATCATCTACTAATAGTCCATTGGTATTATATCTAATTAAAATTTTGTCAGCATAACCTTGTCTTATAATCTCTTCTAAAAAAGTCCTATGTTCTTTTATCAACAATGGCTCACCACCTGCAAAGTAAACTTGTTTTAGATTAGGGATCTGAGCATACATTTCTTTCCAGAAGTCTGGATTTTCGTGCCAATAGTTATTAAAAGTTTTTTGATCCCATTGCATTTGATTTTTTATAGAATCATTTTTAAACAATGGAAATACTTTTTTATGATCCTGCACCCATAAACTACTGTCGTGCGGACTACACATTACGCATTTTAAATTACAAGTATGTCCTAGTCTTAAATCAAGATAAACTAACTTTTCGGGAACAGTTCCATCTTCTTCTGTTTGCTTGATTAGTTCCTCGAGGTCAACACCTTCTAATGACCAATAGGCAGTTTCCCATATCCGTTTGCTGGCAACTCCCTTACTTTCTTCTTTGAAACATTTTTGACAACTTGCTGGGATGTTTCCGGCTATCATTGTTGTTCTGACAGAACGCATATATTCATTATTCCATGCACTCATCGGAGTTTCTCTTCCGAAATTGGCCGGAGTTCCCTGCTCATTTTTTACTAGCCCAACTGTATGATCGTTACCTGCACCGCTGGCGTTTGAAGAACAACACAATCGCATGTCTCCGTTAGGGCGTGTAGCAAAATGTATCCATGGTAATGCACAGAATGTTGAAGATTCTGTTTTTTCTTTTATAGTTTTTTGCCAAAAACCTATTTTAGATTCTTCCGGTTGCCACCAGTATTCGTTCAAATCATCCATTTACATTACCAAAAATTAAAAACATATTTAGGAACCAAACCGCAGTTAGCACCAGCATGCCAAGATCTTCGGTCACTCCATTCGTAAGTTGATCCTTGTTCCTGGTTATAGAAACATTTATCGTCTACACAAAATGCATGACCAAATTCAGGATTAGACATATGCACATGCCACCTTTTAAAAATAGGCAATTTAGATAATTCTTCTTCATTATCATGCACATCCCAGTGATAGGGAACTATCATTCCCGGGTTCACTCTACTTATCCAGGCACTGTTATAAGATTCTACTCCGACAAATTTTGCGAATGTCTCTACAATTTTTCTATCAAAATTTCTTCCAGGCAAGTACATATCCCAACCTGCGGTTCCGCCGTCTCTTTGTAAGACATACCCTGCACGATCCCATATATCCAATACATCATGCACTCCGGGAATGTTATCTTTTCTGCTATGACTAGGACCCACATACGCAGGTTCTTGATTTTGAACGATTGATATCAGTTCGCCCCAGTCTATTACGGTATTAGAATTTCCCACATAGGTAATCATCGGGGAGTTCCTAAAAAATGAAATAGGTAAAACGGCGTATGACCGCAGTTGGTACCTGCATGAAATAATCGATAATCCTCCCACTTTATTATAGAATGTTGATCTGGATTATAAAAATACTGATTGTCTAAAATAAAAATGTGTCCGAAAGTTGGCTTCTCTATAAAACAAGTATACCTTACTAGTTCTCCTTTTGAAAGCCATTCTTCTTCGTGATCGTCCACATCCCAGTGATAAGGAGCCGACCTACCTGGCATGATTTCGCTGATCCAGACACGCCTTGCATCTGCCTTAACTATGTTTTCAAAAATCGTTTCTACTTGTTTGCTGTAATGTTCATCGGGATAATAATCAAACCATTTTATATTTTTTAAATCGTATCCTGCGTTCTTCCATGTGTTTGATATTTCTATATAGGAATCTAAAAGTTTAGAATTTTTATCTTTCATAGTAGATTTATCTAACACCAAATCCATGCTGATAGGATCTCCGCTTTCCGGGATTATAGAATTTAGAATATTATCCCAGTCTATTAAATTTTCAGTGGTAATCATCATATCTATCATCTCGTACAGTATCTAATGTTACACAATGAGGGCCACCACTTAATGTTCTACAGTGTCTTAGTTTAACTTCTAATATATCAAAGCCTTCTTTTTCTAATTGTTTGATAAGATTAGTCTGTGACTTTTCTACCGCCACAGTATTCTCGTTAATACTCAGCACATTCATTCCGAGCCAAGGACTAGCAGGTGCCCAATGTTCTACATAAGGAACAGAAATAGGTTCATCGGCCCATATCTTTTTCCAATTTTTAAAATATGTTGGAAGATTTAATTCGTTGACTCGAGTAGTATTTAACAGAACCACCCCCGGGGACAACGGAAGTATAGTTGTGTCTAGATGTACATAAGCATAAATGTTATCTAAAACATGAACAACATATTTTTCACCTAAGGTGGTTTGAAGCCATTTAGCCCCTGTTCTATTACCTGAATTAGAAATCAAGAAAAAGATATCTCGGCCGCATTTAATAATGTTGGCTGCATCAAATGCCGGTTCAAATTCGGTCAATGTTGGTCTACTAAGATCCGTTCTATCATATAGATCATCTAATAGTTGCCCTTTGGGAGCAGAAATCCATTTACTTCCTGCATCAAAATATCTTTTAAAAATCGTTCTATATGAAAAATTCTCAAAGTATCTAGATCTTAAAGGCATCGGAGTTTCAATGATAGTGTCTCCGACGATTAATGCACTATCCCGAGGACAGTAATTATAATAACCATCCGACTGCCAATTAGGTGTTGAGTGCATTTTAGAAAAATCTATTACATCTGGTCTTAATACTTTGATGCCCAGCGACTCTAACTGCGTTTGAAGGACTTCTAGATCTTCTTTAGTTTCTTCTATTAGTTGTCGGGGATAATATCCTGCCGGTAATTGGTCAACAGAATCATAGTTGGCATAATCAACGCAATGAATATCTTTGTTTTTAACGTGAGGTATACTAGCATGGTCTGCTCTGCCTAGTATTATTTCTTTTATCGCTCCCCATTCCGTATTTGAGTTAACTTTATTCATGCGATCGGTCATCTACCGGTTTTTGATTTTGCATATCGTACCAATATAAACTTCTATGTGGTGGTTGATCTTTTGAAGGTTCTTGGTTACTGACATAATAAAATAGCCTTAGAGTTTTTCTAGAAAGTCCCTCGGGGCAATTTATTGGCTCTGGATAGCCGTGAAAGCAGTTTTCATGATGTTGCCATATGATCGCTCTATTCCACTTTATGTAAATTTTATTAATTTTGTCTTGATTATCAAGACTAGAAAATTCTAGGTTGCCGCCCCACTCTTCTTTCCAATCTTCGCTAAGGTAGATTATAAGTGTTAACGCTCTGTATAATTTAATAGAATCGTTCCAGTTAAAATCTATATGATTTTTTAAACTATCGCCTTTGAAACTTCTACTATATCCAGCACCTACCAAATAAGGATCGGGAATTAGATGATTGATCCCAGTAACTTCACTTAACCATCTCATAAAAGTCTGCGAATGCAACTCTCCGATCACAGGCTGCGCTTCTGGCATTAATGATAGATTATTACATTCTTCCATATAACTGCCATTTCTTGTAAACTTTCTGCACAGATCCTTATTGATAGAATCTATTTCTAAACTTAATTTTTTAGCAGTATCGTTAGGAAAAAAATCATCTAATACTAGCATTGGAGACGGGACAGCATCTCTAAATAGATTATTGAGATCGGTTGTTCTGTAATCTTTTATTAACTTGTCCGTGATGCGCATTAGGGGCTCCTCTAAATATTTAACCTAAAATTTTTCGGGTGGGATAATAACGGAATAATTACAGTATGACTTTCGAAAAAGTAACCGAATTTGAAAATATTATAGCAGACTATTTTGGATCACCTTATGCTGTGGCTGTAGACTGTTGCACTCATGCTATAGAACTTTGTCTTAGATTACAGAATATAAAAAAGACTCAATGTCCTAAGCAGACTTATGTTTCTGTGCCCATGACTTTGGAAAAATTATCTATAGATTGGGAATGGAACAACGATGCTTGGGAAGATTATTATACATTAACCGGAACAAACATCATCGACGCTGCGGTTTTATGGAAACCTAACAGTTATATACCCAAGACATTGATGTGTCTAAGTTTCCAATTTCATAAACATCTAGGCATCGGTCGAGGTGGGATGATTTTACTAGATGATCTAGAAACAAAAAATGAATTAACACGCATGAGTTATGATGGCAGAGATCGGGGTATCTATTGGATGGAACAAAATCTCTCTACAATGGGTTACCACTATTACATGATTCCGGAAGTTGCCTCAGCAGGCATAGAAAAATTTTATAAAATAAAGAACTTAGAACCTAAGAAAATCGGATACAAGGATTATCCCGATCTTTCTTTACTGCCCGTTTTCAATTAAAATGAAAAACGTATATCTCGTTCAGGTGGTAGATAATTACGGACCTAATAAATTTTTACCGTTGGCTATTTCCTATCATTGGTTAGATGCAACATCTGACGATTTTATTTCTAAAAACTTTATCTTAAAAGAAGTACTATTCGAAAAAGAAAATATAAACGAGTTCGTAAAAAGAATCGAAAAACCAGATGTAGTAATAATGAGTTGTTACATCTGGAATTGGAATTATAATTGCTCTCTGGCTAAAAAAATAAAAGAACTCTGGCCCGAATGCTTTATAGTTATCGGTGGCCCACAAGTTAGCAATACTGATCCGTTTTTACTTAAAAAGAATCCCTATTTTGATATTGGGGTACTAGGAGAAAACGAAGGCGCATTAATCACTATATTAAAAAATATAGACACAAAAGATTTCAGCAGCCTAAAAGGTATAACCTTGCCAGGAAAAATCGTTCCCGGGGTTGATAGAACTAAAAATTTAGATCAGTTGCCTAGTCCTATATTGTCTGGTTTCTATGATCAAATCATCGATCAATATGAAAAAAGACATCAAAAAAAATTCCTATGGCAGGTAACTATAGAAACTATGCGGGGATGTCCTTATCATTGCACGTTCTGTGACATCGGAGATTCTTATTGGAATAAGGTCCAGATGTTTGAGTTAGAAAGAATATACAAAGAAATAGATTGGATCTCCGATAGAAGTATAGAGTACGTTTCGGTCTGTGATAGTAACTGGGGAATGTTTGACCGAGATCTAGATATAACAAAATATGTTATTGAAAAAAAATTACAAACAGGATTCCCTAAAGTCTGGGATGTGGACTGGGCTAAAAATAATTCAGAACGTATTAAAAATATGGCGATACTTGACAAAGATGCAGGAACAAATTTATTCAAAGGAATAACATTTGCACTTCAAAGCCTAAATGAAGAAACACTAGAAGCCATAGATCGTTTTAATCTTACTGAAAAAACTATCGTTGACGCTATGAATTTTTATAAAGAAAACGATATAAAAACTTATTCCGAATTAATATGGCCCTTACCTAAAGAAACTTTAGAAAGTTTTAAAGAAGGTCTACAAAAATTAATAGATATGGGCCAGGAACATTTCTTAATGGTACATCCAATATCTTTAACTCCGAATGCTCCTATGAGCGATTCTGAATATCTAAAAAAACATAAACTATCACAAAAGAAAGTTCCCTTAGATACATTCTGGTTAACTGTAGATGACGAAGATTCTTACATAGTAGAGACTATGGGTACTGTAGATTCCACAGAAGTTCTAACTAGCGAAGAAGTTTTAGATGGTTATATGATTGCTCACTGGATCATAGTAATGTACTATTACGGCTGGGCTCATTATATCATGAAGCATCTTAAGAGTATAGGGATCAAAGAAACTGAATTTATTTCGGATCTGATCAAATATATAGAAAGTAACAAATATGGTTTACTTTATAAAGAACATTCTTCTACTAGAGACGATATAAAAGATGTTATTACCAACGGAAGTTTCTGGGGAAGAAAAATAGATAGCACTTATTGGGAATATAAGTCTGCGACCTGTATATATTTTCAACAGAACCGAAAAATATTTTTTACAGAATTAAAAGAATTTCTTAAATTTAAATATCAAATCGATAACAATTCATTAATAGAGTTTAATGATCTCATGTGTTTCGATTATGATAGAAATTATCCAGTAGTTTATAAAAACCACAATAAAAAAATAATCAAAGATCTGATTGGACTAGATGCAGACTTGATAGAAATTACACATCGAGATTTAGAAATTCAAACTCAGGAAGAGTTTTATAGAAAAGTTTATCATTATCAAAGAAAAAATCAATACTGGAAATGCTCAGTTCGATCGTTGAGTGAAAACAGTTAGTCCTATTTTTGCTGTGTGACCCGACCCTGCACAGTGCAGTCTAGTTCGTTCAAAAGAAAAACAACTCCCTATGTTCCAATAGATCATAGAATTTAAAGTCAGTCCATGCAGAGTTTCTATAGGTATATGATTTAAGTACTGTTGATGAATATTAGAATCAAATAATTTGTCCGGTTGATAATTTACAACATTAGAATAATCGTAACATCGGCCATCAACTTTGCTAGTTTTTTTATCTTGTCTAGCATCGATAAGATATTCTAAAGTCGATATAAACTTAGAATCGATTTCAAAATCTTTTACATCGTCAGGAGTCTCTAGACATTTTTTTAGAAGTACTCTTAAGTCTTGCACATAAGTCCATCCACCATCTAGATTAGGAAGATTATATTCAAAAGGTTCTATCTTTACTTTACTAAATCTCGTGCTATCATTATTCCAGAAATTGTCAAATATAGCAGTAGTTCCTATTCCGTCAACAGACAGGGGGAATATTATAACATTACCAGATCTCGATTCCTGACTTTTGCCACTGTCCACATGAAGGCTGTAACTTATCTTAGTATCAAATAAAACTACTTCTTCTACTTGATACTCATAAGTTAGTATTTTATCTAAAACTTTTTTTATTAAATGTTGAGGCCAACTATGTTTATTCCATATAGGATGTTTACTGCGCACATCGGGTCTTGCATCAACAGTATCGTCGTCTATATAAAAATAATCTAATAATGAGTTAATCTCATTTTTAGATAATTGATTTTCAAATATGTTGATCATAAAGATGTTCCAGTTATTTGAAGAGCATATCTATCAAATTTACTTAGATTATAAGATGCATGTAGACTATGCCCCGACCATGAAAACCAATCTCCCGACTTCCATTCACCGATAACTTTATTTTCTATCTGTAAAATTTGCCCAGGTGAACTATCTTCTAACATTAATATTATCCTTACTATTTTGTCTGCACTGTCTAATCCATGCAATCTAGTATATCTTTCATATCTATCCGAATGTAAAGGAATATACTGTCCAGGAGTAAGATAGTTTACAGCCAATGTTACTGCTGACAGCGATCTAAAATTATCTAGAATATAGGACAATGAAAAATCAATATCAGTTTCAAAACAATTATAAAACTTCATCGATTCTAAACTATGCCCGACTTTAGAATATTCTTCACAAAGGGCTGGATCTGGATCAAATTTATATTCTAATTTCTTAAATTGTTCAATGTCCCAATTTGGGGCTATATGTCCAAAATTTCTCATAAGTATATTTAATTTAATATATTTTATAAAATGCTAAGTTCGAACGAATGGGATCCTTTAAAAACTGTTATAGTCGGGTCGGCCACAGGAGCCAAAGTACCTGCCGTGGATATAAGTCTTAGAACTGTTAATTACGCCGATGTCGAGGAAGATAGCGAAATACCAGTAGGACACTACCCACAAAAAGTCATAGATGAAGCCAACGAAGATTTGGAAATATTCTGTAATTTTTTAAAAGAAGAAAATGTTCAAGTTCTAAGACCCGACGACATAGAACCTGATTATTACAATTACTGTCCTAGAGATGGTGTTTTAGTTTATAAAGATCTAATCTTGGCTACCCCACAACCATTAAGGTCTAGAAGAAATGAATATCTATCTTTAGATAAACATTTACAAAACTATTCCGGTGATGATGTAAAATATATTATTAACAGACCCGACTTTCCCGACAGTCTATACAATCAATCGTGCATCAAGAATAAAGACATACTTGCTCTAAACGAAACAGAACCTAGTTTCGATGCTGCAAATATATTAAGATGTAATGATGATCTATACTATTTGGTCAGTAATAGCGGAAATAAAAAAGGTGCAGAGTATTTGCAAGAGTTAGTAGGTTCAACTGCAAAAGTACATACCTTAGAAAATATCTACAGTTACATGCACTTAGACAGCACAATAGCATTTCTTAGAGAAGGTCTGATACTACTAAATCCTAGTAGGATTAAAGACATCGAGCAGTTGCCTAAATCACTGCACAATTGGGATGTTATCTGGGCGCCTGAACCCATAGATATCGGATACTATCCTGGATATTGCAATGCCAGCATATGGATGAACATGAATGTATTCTCTATAAATCCCGGATTGATAGTGGTTGAGGAACATCAAGAACCGTTGAGAAAAGAATTAGAAAATTACAATATCGACTGTGTGATGCTGCCTATGCGACACGAAAGAACATTAGGCGGCGGGTTTCATTGTGTAACGTTGGATTTGATTAGAAATTAATTTAATCCAGATCTTTCTACAAACTGATCTTTAGGTTTTGAAATTTGTTGAGAATTATTAACGCCGCAGGTTCTAGCACAGACTATTAACTTATAGTCATTCCAATAATAATCCCAGACTTTTTGCCAAGCATCAGAACTTAGTGTTTTCTTGATACCAACTTTTACAGCATCTAATTGATCTATACCGCCTAAAGATTCTACTAATTTATCATATTGATTTTTAATTTCTTGACGCACAGGAAAAGTTAAGTCGTTTGTTTCTGTATAATTGTAAGGTGTAGAGGCTAAGAAACAACAAGGAAATATATTTTTATAAGCATCGATATATATTTCTTTGTTCCGCTGAACGTAACATTCTATGTTAGATTCCTTGACCCAAGTCTTGTAATTTTTTATCATGTCCGGACTTATTAATGTAACTTTGTTATCTGTGGGAGGTTCGATATGATGTGTTATATTTCCGGACTTGTCTAATACTTTAAATTTTTCTTCTAAGAACCTAGTACTGTTTTTAACTGTAAACAATTTGAAACCTAAGTCTTTAGCACGTTGTCTTGCTTCGTCTACTTGATGTTCGTTGTGTTTAAATTTAATAAAAACCCATTCTGCATGTCCGCCTGCATCTATAAATGATTTGGCATTTTCTATCACCTGTTCATACCGTGTACCTATCCTATAGAGATGATGAGTATCTTCTAAACCGTCGATTCCGAAAATAACAAAATGATTCTTAGGTAATTTTTCAACTAAAGATCGCCACCACGTCTTTGATCTAGCGCCACCGTTTGTGTGAATCCTGATCTGTAAATTTTGATTTCCCTTCGAAGCATAATCACACATTAAATCTAAATCATTGTTAATGATAGGATCTCCGAAGTTTCCACAAAAATAAATGTTTTTTATTTGACTCAATACCTCACTGTTGAATATGTTTTTAAAATCTTCAAAGGACCATTCGTTGATTTTTATGTTAGGATTTTCTAAACCACCTCTATAATTGCGAGAACACATAGGACATTTGGCCTGACAATTATTTGTTATTTCTA
>JACCDW010279948.1_pt1 | contig 17683 bp, 16 predicted proteins | sample 7449781 | NCBI WGS metagenome assembly JACCDW01 (sample SAMN15323449, study PRJNA562643) | freshwater metagenome | isolation source: river surface water | place: USA:Blue River Watershed | collected 2017-08-18
ATGACCTGCCAAATACTTAGTCACAGAATGCATTGCAATATCAGCGCCAAGAACTAGAGGTTGCTGATTAAGAGGCGTTGCAAAAGTGTTATCAACACCCACTCCCATATTTCGCTTCTTAGCTTCGCCAATAATCAGTGCAAGCTCTGCAACTTCTAATCCAGGGTTCGTAGGCGATTCAATCCAGAGAAAGGCTGCTCCCATAAGCGCCTCGAAGACATCAGGAGTATTTGCTATATCTACAAAGCGAACTTCAAGGCGGCCCTGTTCATGGTATTTCTTGAGTAACGCCATAGTGCCGCTATAACCCTGATTAGATGCAACAACTGGAGCACCATGTGGAAGGAGAGAGAAGACTGCAGTGATTGCTGCCATTCCTGATGAGAATGCAAGGGTTGAGTGACCACCTTCAAGTGCTGTGATTGTCTCTTCGAGGGCTTCCCAAGTTTCATTGCCAAAGCGGCCGTAACCAATTCCGCCTGCTGCAAAAGTTGAATTTAAAGAGATTGAAGTATTAAGTGGTGCACCAGGTGCTCGATCGGGACGGCCAGCAGCGATCGCTGATGTCTCAGGGTGCAATGAATCCATGGGGCGAGCCTATCGCCTTAGTGCAGAACCTTGGCGACTCGATCTATCGCTTCTTCAATAATTGCAGGGCTTGTTGCGAAATTAAGGCGCACATACTGAGAAAAACTCTGACCAAATCTCACCCCAGGGACAAAGGCGGTTCGGGCCTTCTCAACGAGATAGGCAGCTGGATCTTCTCCCAAGTTGTAGGCAGAGAAATCTATCCACGATAGGTATGAGCAATGTGGAAGGTGAGTGCGAGCATCGGGAAGGCGCTCAGTAAGTAATGTATTTACGAATTTCCGATTGGCATCGAGTTGAACCATTAAATCATTGAGCCAAGGCTCGCCATCTTTAAAGGCTGCAACAGTTGCAAAAGCTCCCAAGAGTGATGCTCTGTAGTGAGTAGCTGGCGCAATCGCGTTAAGGCGCTCAAACATGGCTGCATCTTGCGTAAGAATAATCGCGCACTTTAAACCTGCGATATTCCATCCCTTACTAGCAGCAGTGACAGTAATTCCCGCGGCGCGAGCCTGATCTCCGAGAGAGAGGAAGGGTGTGAAGGTCTGCTCTGAAAAGGTAAGCGGTGAGTGAATCTCATCGCTAATGATTATGACTCCATTCTCGCTTGCAAGTGTCACCAAACGAAGCAGCTCTTCTCGAGTGTATACGCGACCGAGTGGATTGTGAGGATTACAAATTAGATGAACTTTAATCCCAGATTTGTAAGCCTTCTCAATTGCCTCCCAATCCAAATGCCACACTGATCCATCGACTTCAACATCAGAGTGAGTGAGTGGAACATCGACAATTGTGAGATGTGTTTCATTGGCCCAAGTCCAAAAGTTTGGATAGACAGGTGAGTTGATCATGATTCCATCACCAGGCTTGGTAATGACTCGAAGAGTTTCAACAATGCCTACTCCGACATCAGCTGCAATACGAACCTGCGTTGCATCTGGCAGCCAGCCAAATCGTCTCTGTGCAAATCCAGCGAAAGCTTCACCCATCTCTGGGATTGGACCTAAATAGCCCAAGTCTGACTTTGAAACCATCTCGCTGAGAGCTCTGCGAATCGGCTCTGCAACTGGAAAATCCATCTCGGCGACTGGAAGAGGGAGAACATCGTTTGGAAACGCTCGCCACTTCTCTGACTTGTGAGTGCGAAGCTCTTCAATGGGCACAAGATGAAAATCGCTCATAACCGCAGTATTGCACTCTGGCCTTGCTTTCACCATCATTGTCACCGTGACTTTCTCTCCCATCACTGAGCGTTCCATGAAGAAAATCGTCGCTGAAATATCTACGAGAGATAAGAAGTTTGCGAAAGTAATTGAGGCGCACCCCCTCTGCACACTGGGTCGCAATCAGAAGCCTCCCACTCACTTTGAATCACTTGTGGAATCGGTAATCTCTCAACAGTTGGCAGTCAAAGCTGCCGACACTATCTATATGAGAGTAAAGAAATTGGCAGGCGGGCGAATTATTCCCTCTCGCATTGCAGCCATCTCTGAAGCTCAGATGCGTGAAGCGGGTGTTTCAGGGGCGAAATACAAAACCATTCAGGGTCTGGCATCTGCTGCCCTCACCAAAGAGATCAAGATTAATCAGCTGCATGAGATTGACAGCGATGAAGAGATCTTTACCCAACTCACATCTCTATGGGGCATCGGTCCATGGACGGTCGATATGTTTATGATGCATCAACTTGGAAGGCTCGATATCTGGCCAACAGGTGATTTAGGTGTGCGTCGTGGATGGGAGAAGATCTACTCACTCCCAGAAGAGATAACACCAGCAGCCCTTGAAAAGAAGGGTGAGAAATTCCGCCCCTATAGAAGCGTAGTTGCCTGGTACTGCTGGAGAGCACTCTCCTAATTACATCGCAGGAAATGCAACCCCTGCACTTGAGTGGCAGTCATATCCATTGGGATTCTTCTCCAGATATCTCTGGTGATACTCCTCAGCTGGGTAGAAAGTAACTCCATCAGCGCTGAGAATCTCAGTAACAATCTTTCCAATGCCTTCGGCACTGAGAGCAACTTGATAAGCATCGCGAGTGGCAAGAGCAACCGACTTCTGATTCTCGGATGTGAAGAAGATTGAGCTTCGATATTGGGTTCCGATATCTCCACCTTGCTGATTCAGTGATGTAGGATCGTGCATTACCCAGAACTCTTTACAGAGACTCTCATACGAAATTACCGTCGGATCGAAATTCACCTCCACCATCTCTGCATGAAGAGTCTTTCCTGTGCAGACCTGTTCATATGTCGGAGATTGAGTCACTCCACCCATATACCCAACTTGGGTGGAGATCACGCCGTTGAGGTTCCAGAATCGACGCTCTGCTCCCCAAAAGCATCCAGTAGCGAAGTAGGCAGTTTCCAATTTTGGTCCGTTCATAGTCGGTTAATCTATCCCCGTATCATTGCTGAGGGCCATTTGGCCCCCGTAGCTCAGGGGATAGAGCACTGCCCTCCGGAGGCAGGAGCACAGGTTCGAATCCTGTCGGGGGCACTTCACTCACCATCGAAGGTTGTAAATCACAATCTTTTTTCCCCTATCTCCTTGTTTATCACGCTGCGAACAGGGAGAATTACCAACTCACGCATTCGCATTATCCACACACGAGACTGGAAGGAGATTTGCCATGGATTGGAGACATCAGTCTGCCTGCCGTGATGAAGATCCTGAACTCTTCTTCCCTGTGGGAAATACGGGACCTGCCATCACTCAAATTGAAGAGGCGAAGAAGGTCTGCGCTCGCTGTATCGTTAAAGATGCTTGCTTGGCATGGGCCCTTGAGTCTGGCCAGGATGCAGGAGTCTGGGGAGGCCTCTCCGAAGATGAGCGTCGTGCCTTAAAGCGTCGAGCTGCACGAAACCGTGCTCGCTTGATGGATAACAACTCCAACTAATCTTTTACTGGAAATACCAGCTCTGCTTGAGTCTGCTTCTCATCTGAAGTCAGAGTAAGAGTTCCTCTTAATTCATTCTCAGTGAGGGTTCTTACTATCTGAAGACCCAGGTTGGAAGACTCGGCCAAACTAAATCCTTCAGGCAATCCCACACCATCGTCAGAGATAGTGACTCTCGCATGTGTAGTTCCCCGCTCGATAGCTATGACGAGTTCGGTGCCTTCACTTTCTAGCCCATGCTCAAGTGCGTTATAGATGAGCTCAGTAATCACGAGAGCAAGTGGTGTTGCTATGCGAGGTTCAAGTGAGCCCAACACCCCTTTGCGAGAAATTGTGAGTTCGCCCAATCTTGGCGTGAGTTCGAGTGCATGACTTACGAGTCGATCGAGAACATCGTCGAACTCCACTGAAGCATCAGGGCTATTGGAAAGAGTCTCATGCACAAGTGCAATCGATGCTATGCGTCGAACTGCTTCATTGAGAGCTTGGCTAGCTCCTGGATCTTCAATACGACGAGCTTGAAGGCGCAAGAGTGCAGATACTGTCTGGAGATTGTTCTTCACACGATGGTGAATCTCACGAATAGTTGCATCTTTAGTCACCAGCTCGCGCTCACGGCGACGCAATTCAGTCACATTATTGAGCAGAACAATTGCACCGATTCTGTCTTGACCGGCAAGAATTGGAAGAACAATCAAATCAATGGTGCCGCCAGCGTTCTCAACTTCAACGCGACGAAGTGAGCGACCACTAAGGCTAGTGACATACGCTTCTTCGCGTGCATCACTTTTTTCTCTTGAAACTGATTCGGAGATTTCTCCCAGCGAATATCCCGCAAGTTCATTGGTCCAACCCATGCGGCTAAAAGCAGATCGTGCATTTGGGCTTGCATAGCTGATTGCTCCATTGACATCAAGGCGAATGAGTCCATCTCCCACGCGAGGTGTGGGATCAAAGAGAGGTCCTGCACTCTTATAAGGAAAGTTTCCTTCAGCCACCATGCGGTAGAGCTCGTGAGCAATTTCTCGATAGTTCAGTTCCAACCTTGAGGGCTGTCGCATTAGCTCTGAGTTACGGTGACGCGAAATTACTGCAATGACACGCTCATCCATTAGGACAGGAATGGTCTCTTCTTTGATCATCACATCGCCAACCAATTGAGGTTGTGTGTCGCGAACAATCTCCGCCCCAGAGAGTGCTTGGTCTATATAGCTGCGCTCCCCCCATGCAATCTCATCACCAATGACATCGTGCGCGAAGACAGTTGCCGCTGTTGTCGGTCTGATATGAGCAACAGCGATATATCCGCTTGGCCAACTCAGAGAATCCTTGCGAAGTGGAACCCAGAGTATGAGATCGGCGAATGAGAGATCGGAAAGAAGTTGCCAATCAGCAACTAGCTCTCGCAGTTTATGGATTTCATCAGGTGCCAGTGGACTTCTGCCAGAGACATACTCCTCAATAGATGGCATTGACTAAGCCTTAAGCCACTCATTGATGTGATTGGTAGCCTCTTGAGGAGCAAACCATGTGAGCTCTTCATTGTCTCCATCGACGGTGAAGAGTGCTTCTATCTGATCCCAACGCAGAGGGGCGAGCAATTCGATACTTGTTTCATCAAAAGCACCGCACTGATCCTCTGGGATCTCAAGTGCAATCACAATGGCGCAACCTGACTGCTCATTTTGTAAATCGAGAGCATCCTCTGCCGCTAGCAGGGAGAGTGAAAATTCAATCTCCTCCTCATCCATCTCGGAGTGAGTGGCTTGAAAAATCGGAGTTGGGGCGAAAACCTCAGCAACTTCAAGGCTCTTCTCATTGAGAAAGTCTTGAATTTCATCTGCAGTCGATCCCAGATACACGCGCATAGGTGAAGAATATAGGTTAATTACGCCACCCAGCACTCTCAGCGCTCAGCCGAGATATCGCCGCTCGAAGATTCGATTTAGGGGCAGAAAGTGCCAAAGTGCTCTTATATGATTGAGCTTTTCTGACCGCCTTCAGATCTCGTGGCAAGAGAAATGGAGAGTTCATTCCTGGCAATGTGCCATCTGCAATAAGTTGAGCTCTCCTTTTTCGATTCATGGCAGGAAGATGATTGAGGGCTATTCCAAGATCTGATTGTGGCCGGCTGCTCTTAAGTTCCTGAAGATTCAGAGTTAATTGCTGTGATCGTAACTCTTGCTCTGATGAAACTATCCAAAGTTGAGAATTCAACTCTGTGGCCCACTGCATCGAATAATCTCCCAGCCTATGACCAATTAATCGTTGTGCAAGATCTGTGAATTTTCCGCAATCAATTACCATCACATCAAATTGATTGGAGGCTCTACTCACTGCTGAAACTTGTTCAAGTGTTGAGAGTTCAACACAGGCAAATCCCTGATCACTCTTGACAATATCTCTATGGATTCCATAGATATCCAATAAAGAGGCCACCGAAGGATTGACCCTATTTCCATCAATAAGCAATGTTCGCTTGCCTGAAGATGAAAATTCCTGGGCAAGATTGATTGCAATGGTGGTCGATCCTGCCGCTGCTCCCGTCGATGCCACACCCACGATTATGGGAGTAGTAGGAGGAAGTATTCGCAGACTCCGAGGAGTCTTGTAATGGCGAACTTCTTCACTGAGATGCATAGCAGCTATTGGAATTATTTTTGGATCTACCTCAATGGCAGTTACTAGAGAGGAGTGCAAGATCTGATCGTGATGAGGAATCTCAAAACCTTGCGAGTAAAGGAGGGTGAAGGCATCCCCAGAATGGCGCTCATAGAATTGCATCAGTTCTTGGTAGATACGGGCGCGGTGGATCACTTCCCAGCCTTGCGCAATAAAATGCCTAATTGCCTCTCTCTCAATTTCGCTCTCACTGATAGCTGTTACAAGAAGCTTTCTCTCATCCATGAGATTTAACTGCCACGATTCGACCACTGCTCGTTGCAGCAAGAAGTGCCTTCAGCTCAATATCTGGAATTGCAACCGTTATCGAAAGATCGCTCCCGAAATTACTTCCTTTCTCATCCATGGATGTAATGAATGCGTTCTCTGAAATGAGGTTGGGCTCCGCCCCAGTTTGCCCATCCCGCAGATCTTGAACTTGATAGAGCAGAATTAAATCTCCCACTCCAGCTCCTCCGGGAAAATCGCTCGCTCGAATTAAAAGAGGCACGAAATCTCTGGTGAGCGCCTCTCTACTACTCACAAGTGTGGAGGATTGAAGTATCTCCCCCTCATTGAGATTGCGAAGTGTGATCGCCCCACTGGGATCCTGAGAGGCACGAACATAGCTATTAAGCCCGATATCTAGCGCCGCTCCTGCTTTGCGTAGATCGCCCTCCTTAATCTCAACCCCTTGCGGAATTGGCCGAGCAACGACCCAATATTGAACTTTTCTATGCGCAAAGACCGCAACTGATATTGAAATGAGAATTGATGTGAGAAAGAGAGATATGGCGATGATAAATCTCGGGGTGTGTTTAGCTGTGATCGACATGGCAGCAAACTTATCGGCGGCTCTACCTGGATAAATTACTTGTCCACAGTCATTCCAAGGTATGAGAAGAAGTTGGACTCTTTTGCTGATGTCTCAAGTGAGTAATTCTCACCATTCTTTCCGCCATGACAGCGACTCACAACCTCCCCGAGAACTCACGCCCTGCCCCATGGATTCACCCATCATTGGAGCCAGAATCAGAATTTTCTAGAATTGAAGAAAGGCCCCTCTTTCGCACACCCACTTACTTTGGCGAGCAATTTGCCGCCGATGATCTCCCTCAGCCAACTTCGGCCGCCACACTCCCACTCCTCGATGATTGGATCCCACACCTTGCAACGATGGTTCTAGAAATTTGGGCGGGTAGGCGTCAATCCTTGCAAGTTGCAGATCGTTGCCATCGAGTCATCTATGCTGAAATTCTTAGACGAATTGGAAGTATCGACGAAGTGGGAAGAGTTCGTAGCGTGCACATAAATGAACCTTTTGATGGCCTCTGTGAAGCTAGCGTTGTCGTTGCATTTAAGCAGCGCTATAGATCAATGGTGATCAGAGCAGAAGGTATCAATGGCAGATGGCTCTGCACAGAGATTGATCTTCTATAACTTATGCAGCTCCATGGCAACGCTTATATTTCTTACCCGACCCACATGGACAAGGGCTATTGCGAGTGACTTCACCTGTTGTCACAGCGCCGTTCTCACCTGGCGCTGTGTATTGAAGCGGAGCAACATCTGCAGGCTTCTCAGATAGCCCCTTTGCAGCAATGGAAGAACCATCACCTTCAACTGTGACTTCAACATTAAAGACAAGGCTTGCAAGTTCTTCCTTGATTGCATCCATCATCGCTGAGAAAAGCTCATATCCTTCTCGCTGATATTCAACGAGAGGATCGCGCTGTGCCATGGCACGAAGACCGATTCCCTCTTGGAGATAATCCATCTCATAGAGGTGCTCACGCCACTTGCGATCTAGTACTGAGAGCAAAACTTTGCGCTCTAACTCGCGCATAACCTCAACACCCAAAGCTGCTTCACGCTCGTCATATGCCTTAGCGGCATCGCTAAGAATTCTCTCCTCGAGATAGTCAGCATCGAGTGAACCAATGCCACCGATCTCAGCGAGAAGTTCATCTGCTGTGAAGGAGACTGGATAGATCAACTTCAAAGCAGTCCAAAGATCTGACAAATTCCAATCTTCGCTAAAGCCCTCAGCTGTTGCAGCGCGAACATAAGCAGAGAGAGTTTCAGAGACGAAATCTTTAACCTGTGAACCGATATCTTCGCCTTCAAGAACTAAGCGACGCTCACCATAGATGACTTCGCGCTGACGATTCATCACATCGTCATACTTGAGAACATTCTTACGGATTTCAAAGTTCTGAGCCTCTACTTGAGTCTGAGCGGAACGAATAGCGTTTGAAACCATCTTTGCTTCAATTGGCTCATCATCAGGAAGACCAGCTGCAGAAAGGAATCTCTCCACTAGCGCTGAGTTAAATCGACGCATCAATTCATCTTGAAGGGAGAGGTAGAAGCGTGATTCACCTGGATCGCCTTGGCGACCAGAGCGACCACGAAGCTGATTATCAATACGACGAGATTCATGGCGCTCAGTGCCCAGGACATAAAGTCCTCCCAGCGCGATAACTTCTTCATGACCTGTTGCAACTGCTGCTTTCTGCTTTGCAATCTCATCTGCCCATGCAGCTTCATATTCACGAGGATTATCTACAGGAGAGATCCCACGACGCTGAAGTTCAAAGTCAGCCATAAATTCAGGGTTACCACCGAGCATGATGTCAGTTCCGCGACCTGCCATATTGGTCGCAACTGTTACTGCGCCCTTTACACCAGCGCGTGCAACGATTGATGCTTCACGCTCATGGTGCTTGGCGTTGAGAACCTCATGAGGTACTCCCGCTTTCTTAAGAAGAGCAGACAGCTCTTCAGACTTTTCAACGCTTACAGTTCCAACGAGAACTGGCTGACCTTTGCGGTGACGCTCAACAATGTCATGCACAACAGCGGTGAACTTTCCAATTTCTGTCTTATAAACCAAATCTGTTTGATCAATTCGCTGCATAGAACGATTTGTTGGAATAGGTACTACGCCAAGCTTGTAAATCTGGTGGAATTCAGATGCCTCAGTCATAGCAGTACCTGTCATACCTGAGATGGTTTCATAGAGGCGGAAGTAATTCTGAAGTGTGATTGTCGCAAGGGTCTGGTTCTCATCCTTGATCTCAATGCGCTCTTTAGCTTCAAGTGCTTGGTGGAGGCCTTCACTATAACGGCGGCCCGCGAGCATACGGCCTGTGTGCTCATCAACTATGAGAAGCTCGCCATTCATCACAACATAATCTTTATCGCGCTTGAAAAGCTCTTTTGCGCGTACTGAATTATTGAGATAGCCGATAAGTGTTGTGTTGGCTGCTTCGTAGAGATTTTCAATACCTAGAAGCTCTTCCACCTTTGTCACACCATCTTCGAGAATTCCGATGGTCTTCTTCTTCTCATCGACCTCGTAGTGAACATCTCTCTGAAGCTTGCCAGCAATATTTGCAAACTCCACATACCACTTCGTTGCCTTATCGGCAGGTCCGCTGATGATCAAAGGTGTTCGAGCTTCATCAATCAAAATTGAGTCAACTTCGTCCACTACAGCAAAGAAGTGATCTCTCTGAACGCACTCTTCTAGAGACCATGCCATATTGTCGCGAAGGTAATCAAAACCAAATTCGTTATTTGTTCCATAGGTTATATCTGCGGCATAAGCTGCACGACGCTGAGCTGGAGTCATGCTGTTGAGAATGACACCAACAGATAAGCCTAAGAAGCGGTGGATGCGACCCATCCACTCACTATCGCGCTCTGCGAGATAGTCATTGACTGTGACAACATGGACGCCACGACCTGCAAGTGCATTCAGGTAAGAAGGCAGTGTTGCAACGAGAGTTTTTCCTTCACCAGTACGCATCTCAGCGATATTGCCTTGGTGGAGTGCTGCTCCACCCATTAATTGAACATCGTAATGGCGCTGACCGAGAGTGCGCTTGGCTGCTTCTCGAACAACAGCAAAGGCTTCAGGAAGAAGGTCATCAAGAGTCTCACCTTTTGCAAGGCGAGCTTTAAATTCATCAGTCTTCGCACGAAGGGCTTCATCAGAAAGTGGTGCGGTGGATGCCTCAAAAGAGTTGACCCGGTCAACGATCTTGCTGAGGTCGCGAAGAATTTTTCCTTCGCCTGCACGCATAATCCGATCTAAAAGCTTGGCCATGTACGAGTTACCTTTCGGGTGGTCCAACGGGTCCTATCGTAGGGGTTTGGCAACGAAGGCTGTGACGCCCCCAGAAACCTCAATTCCCGCATATCTCAAGGCCCGAGCCGCTTCTAGAAGGGTGGCACCTGTCGTTACTAGGTCATCGATGAGCAGGGCTCGTGAGTTCTCAGCCACCCTTTCTCTGCCCTCTACAACCAAGGCTCCATCCAGATTATTCCTTCTGCCAGTCCTGGCGAGTGAGGTTTGATCTCTCACAATTCGCCCATGGCGCAAGAGAGGGATTGTGGGTAGGCAGTGTTGCTTGCCGATCGATGCAGCAATATCTGAGATATAGCTTCGCCCTCTCTTTCTATTCATCGAAGGGCGAGATGGAATCGGCAGAAGAAAATCCGCCTCGTATTTATCTAAGAAAAAAGAGAGTGAATGCACCAAGAGTTCTCCAACCACACTATCTGCCGAACTGATGTGGGATTCTTTTGATGCAAGAAGAATTGATGATGCAGTTGTTGAATAAGAAGTTGCAGAGATGACAATCAATGATGATCCCGAATTCGAAGGAAAGATAGATCTGATATGGGAAGGTCTCAGCTCACTTCTGCATTTTTCGCAGAGATGTATGCCAAGAATTCCACAGGCAAGACATCTACTCGGGAAGACAAGCTCACTTAAAGTGGAAAGTATTTTCACCGCGCTATCGTGCAGCAAGAATGCATTCAGATTATTGGAGGAAGTGCTCCTGGTGGAAATCTGCTGGAGCTGGCTTCAAAGGACGCGATTGGAGTGGTTCCCCCGCCACACGAGGTAATGTGAGAACGAAGTGAGCACCCTTACCAGGTCTTCCCCATGCATCAAGCTCTCCATTATGGAGTCGCGCATCTTCCAGAGCGATTGATAACCCAAGACCTGTTCCACCTCTGGTGCGAGCACGAGATGGATCTGCTCTCCAGAATCGGTCAAATACTCTAATCAGCGAAGATTCATCAAGACCTGTTCCATAGTCTCGCACTCCAACAGAAACTTCAGTTTCAGTAGAGACAACTGTGACTTCAATAGGTGTTCCATCGCAATGATCTAAAGCATTTGAAAGCAGATTTCTCATAATGCGCTCAACTCGTCGCATATCAGCTTTGATTCTAACCACGGAATCATCGGATTTTGTAGAGATTCCTGATGTCTTCTCATCACCATCTATTCCGAGATCTTGAACGCATCTTTTGATTAGGACAATCAGATCAAAATCAACAGGCTCCAGAACAGCAACTTCAGCATCGAAGCGGCTTACCTCAAGAAGGTCCTCAAGTAAGCGCTCAAAGCGATCAAGTTGGGCTACAAGTAACTCTGCACTTCGTGATACTGGAGCTTCGAATCCACTTCTATTGTTATAGATGACCTCTGAGGCCATACGAAGGGTGGTGAGAGGAGTTCTTAGCTCATGAGAGACATCAGATACAAATCTGTGTTGAACACGGGACAGGTTCTCAAGTCTGGAAATCTGGCGTTCAATAGATTCAGCCATATCATTAAAGGAAATAGCTAGTGTTGCCAACTCATCCTTTGAGGTGATGGGAAGTCGAAGATCAAATTTACCTTGGGTGAATTGTTTCGCCACGCTAGCGGCCTGGCGAACAGGGCGCACAACTTGGCGCACTACGAGATAAGTGATGAGTGCGATGAGGAAGATGAGTGCAAAACCTGTCACAAGAAGAGAGTTTTGAATTAATGAGATAGTTGATGCTTGATTGGCAAGCGAAAACACCACATACATCTCATAGCGTCCACCACCCGGGATATCTATCCGATTACCAACAAAGAGAGAGTCAACTGGATCTCCTGTTGCATATGTGAGAGTTCCGTATTCGTAGTGAAGTGATGAATCCTTCTGAATATTTGTGCGAAGGCTCTGTGGGATGGATGCAATCTCAGAGCTATTAGAAGACATCTCATAGCTCACAGAAGAAATCTTTGTTGAAGGAGTTTTAACGAAAATTACTTCTCTTCTCTGTTCTTTAATTCCTTGAGTTGTTGCCTCAACCACAATCTCAGCAAGGACTTTCTTTCTCTCGGCAGATGAAACACCTTGGGAAATCAAAAGCTGGTACTGCGCGTTAAAGAATGCCAGACGCGCCTCTGCAATAGATGAACTCAGGTTTACCGATCTAATACCTGCAGAAAGCCTTGAATCAAGGGCTGAACCTGCAAGCCACACGACTCCAAGAGAGAGGAGGACTGTTGAGGTAATGACCTTTGCAGCAATGGAGCGTTGAAAGGCTAGGCGTAATTTGCCCATCTCAGGACTGGCCGCCCGCCTTATAACCAACTCCACGAATCGTCAGAACAATCTCTGGATGTTCTGGATCGTGTTCAATTTTGGATCGAAGTCGCTGAACATGCACATTCACCAGTCGAGTATCGGTTGAATGGCGATATCCCCACACTTCGCTCAGGAGCGCGTCACGAGTAAAGACTCGTCCTGGATCTTTAGCGAGGGCTACGAGAAGGTCAAACTCTAAACGAGTCAAAGTAATGACCTGCGAACCTCTATGAACTTCATGCGCTGTCACATCGATAGTCAGATCACCTATGGTGAGGACACCTGTGACATCTGCATTGGTGCGACGAAGTCGAGCTCGAATTCTTGCTACAAGCTCGACTTCGTTCTTAAACGGCTTCTCCATATAGTCATCTGCACCTGCTTCGAGACCTGCAACAACATCGCGGGTCTCACCCTTGGCGCTTAACATGACGATTGGAACCATTGATTCCTTACGAATCAATTTACATACTTCAATGCCATCAATTCCTGGAAGCATCACATCGAGCAGAATTAAGTCTGGAGGATTATTTCTAAATGCCTCCAAAGCCTCATCTCCACGATTGACGAGATCTACATCAAAGCCAGCGCCTGTGAGAACAATCCCAAGCATCTCCGCTAGATCTAGAGTGTCATCGACTACCAGGATGCGGGGCATTTATGAACCGTGCTCCCAAGAGTTGAGGTAGAGCTCTTGTGCTGGAGTGAGCGAATCAATTTCGCCACCCATTGACTTGAGCTTGAGTGATGCAACTTCCTTGTCGATGTATGAAGGAACTTCATGAACGCCTGGTGTGAGGTTCTTTGCTTCCTTAACAAGATACTCAGCTGTGAGTGCCTGATCTGAGAATGACATATCCATCACTGATGCTGGGTGGCCCTCTGCAGCGCCAAGGTTGACCAAACGACCTTCTGCAATAAGGAGAAGGCGACGACCATCTGCCAATACATATTCATCTGTCTGGTGGCGCATCTTCGCATTCTTGCTCTTTGCATTCTGCTCAAGCCAAGCAACATCGATTTCAATATCGAAGTGACCTGAGTTAGCCATGATGGCGCCATCCTTCATTACTGCGAAGTGCTCGTCACGGAGAACATCGCGGTTACCTGTAACAGTAATAAAGACATCACCAATTTTTGCAGCTTCTGTCATTGGCATGACGCGGAAACCCTGCATCATTGCATCGAGTGCCTTAGTCGGATCGATTTCTGTAACAATCACATCTGCGCCCATTCCCTTTGCGCGCTCTGCAACTCCCTTACCGCAATAGCCAAAGCCTGCGACTACGAGTGTGCGACCTGCAAGCAAGAAGTTCGTTGCACGAAATACGGCATCAAGTGTTGATTGACCTGTTCCGTAACGGTTATCGAACATGTGCTTTGTGTCTGTATCGTTCACAGCGATCATTGGGAAGGTGAGAGCACCATCCTTTGCCATCTGAGTAAGACGGATAACACCTGTCGTTGTCTCCTCGCAACCACCAGCAATATTTGGCAGAAGCTCACGACGAGTAGTGTGAAGGGTGTTCACCAAGTCGCAACCATCATCAAAGACTTGATGTGGTTCGATATCAAGTGCTGCGTTGATGTGTGAGTAGTAACCATCACGATCGACAGCATTGCGAGCAAATACTGAAATTCCATACTCATGGACAAGAGCTGCTGCTGTGTCATCCTGAGTTGAAAGTGGATTAGAGGCACAGAGAGCAATTTCTGCTCCTCCTGCCTTGAGAACGCGCATCAAGTTTGCTGTCTCTGTTGTGACATGCATACATGCTGAGATGCGAACGCCCTCAAATGGCTTTGATTTCTCAAAGCGCTCACGAATTTGGGCAAGAACGGGCATGTTGCGCTCTGCCCACTCAATACGCTTGCGACCAGCTTCTGCAAGTGATGCATCGGCGATATCGTGCTTAGGAACTGTTGTTACTTGCGACATTTATTTCTCCCTCAATAGGCCCATAGGGCGTTTCTATTTTTCGCTTGACCTTCGGCGTAGGGCTCTACTGTGCTGATCGGCTATGCCCATAGATTACTGGTAGCAAGCAGGAAAGGCAGAATTAGGCTTTAGCGCCGTATCGTGTTGAGCACATCATCACGCACAGCTTCCATTTGCTCTCGTGTGACAGCCTCCACATTGAGGCGAAGAAGCGGCTCAGTATTGGAGGCTCGCAGATTAAACCACCAGGTATCGCCTTCAATTGTGAGGCCATCGAGATGATCAACGCTCACACCTTCTTTGGCTCCATAAATTCTCTCTATCTCTGAAGTTGCTGCTGCTGCATCCTTCACAGTTGAATTAATTTCACCGCTAGAGACATATCTATTAAATGTCGTGAGTAGCTCTGAGAGAGAACTATTAGTTTCACTCAACGCTGCAATCGCATGGAGAGCAGCAAGTGCTCCACTATCTGCTCGCCAAAAATCACGGAAGTAGAAGTGACCTGAATGCTCTCCACCAAAAACCGCCCCTGTTTCTGCCATCAGCTTCTTGATGTAGGAATGTCCGACGCGAGAACGAACAGATGTTCCTCCACACTCCTCAACGACCTCTCGCACTGCCTTTGAGGAGATCAAGTTATAAATAACCGTGGCTCCAGGATTCTTCGCTAACTCGCGTGTTGCTATCAATGAAGTCAGAGCCGATGGATTCACCAGTTCGCCTCGCTCATCAACCAAGAAGCAACGGTCTGCATCACCGTCAAAGGCCAATCCAATATCTGCCTTATGTTTAATTACAGCAGCTTGAAGATCCTTTAGATTTTCTGGATCAATGGGGTTAGCTTCGTGGTTTGGAAAAGTGCCATCGAGTTCGTAGTACATCTCGATCACTTCAGCATTGACTCGCTCAAATATTGCTGGCGCAGTGTGACCAGCCATGCCATTTCCAGCATCAATTACAACCTTTAACCTGCGGCCGCCAGCAAGATCAACAAGAGTAAGTAAGTGATCCACATAAGCAGTCAACATATCTTGATGCTTTTCGATACCTATCTGAGTGGTTGAGATTGGTGAACCTTCAGTCACAAACTTTTCAATAGTCAGAAGCCCAGATTCCTTGCCGATAGGCCGAGCACCGCTGAGGCACATCTTGATTCCGTTGTAAGCAGCTGGATTATGACTTGCAGTAAACATCGCTCCTGGCAGGTTTAGTTTTCCTGCTGCGAAATACAACATATCTGTTGACGCTAATCCAATTCGAATCACATCTAATCCTTGTGATGTCACCCCCGCGCTAAATGCATCTGCCAGTGCAGGAGAAGAAGGACGCATATCCTCACCAATGACAACTGTTCCTGGCTCTCTCTCGCCTTTGAGGAAGCGGGCAAATGCAACTCCAGTTGCAAATGTAAAATCAGGGGTAAGTTCGATATCCACCAAACCGCGAATATCGTAGGCTTTAAAAATAGATGCGCTCATATACCTATCCTATATTTAGGATGGAACAGCGCGTAAGTGACCTCGACGGCCAACTTGATTATTTTGTTGCTGAGACTCTGTCGAGCTATCGGTCTCGCGAACTCTTGCAACTTCTCTCACAGCATCTGCAATTGCCATGAGATCGTCTTCGCTTGGACCAACGCCTTCCTGTGAAATCTCTTCACGCTCAACTGTCCAACCATTAGGAACAGTTAATCGTGTGGCATGGCGTTCGCAGAGGTCATATGCATGAGGCTCTGAAAATGTTGCAATCGGGCCAATCACTGCTTTCGATGCAGCATAGATATATGTGAGAGTCATAGTTGCAGATGCGCGACATCCCACACGGGAACAGGTGCGACCAGCGAATGAACTCATACCCAAACATTAGTGGGGAGTGCTTTATAAATCAGGGAATCAACACTCGGATATTTGAGCGAGGTATAGATGTGCGAGTCAGGGCGCTGCCTGGTCGAAGAGGGGCATAACCAAATCCACTCTTTGAGGTAATGAGGGCTGCTCCATAAACATCGCCTGAACTCTGCTTGATAGTAAAGCTACGGATTCGATCTGAGACTTGGTATGTCAGGATTCCTTCGCCCTTGAGATTAACACTCTGAGTTTTTCCCTTGAGTGAAGTGACTTCCATCTTGATGTCCATTGATTCACCTGTGAAGACCAGCAAAGGCGCTAAACCTGTTACGGCAAATGAACCTTTCTCAAGCGCTGGAGCCGATGTGCTCCAGACAAAGTCAGATTTACGCTGTGACAAAGTTTTGGTGAAAACCGAGGCAAGTAGTGGGCGATCTGCCGAGATGTGAAGGGCGAACTTTCCAGACTCCATAACCACATTCAGTGGTATCTCCACCACACGACCTGCAGGAATCACCTTTCCATCGACTCCAGCTGGGGAGAAAGTTCCATCTGTGGAAGTGATGACAACTTTAATTTGTGTTCCAATTTCTCCAGGAACAAGAATTCTTAATGTATGCGGCAGGGCAGATCGCGTACCTGTCTGCTGAGGAATTGCAGGTATGACAAGAGTCTTGCTTGGATTTTCTACCGAATTGACTGTGTCACCACCGAGTGCCTGCAGGCCTCTCCCGCGTTCATCTACTACAAAGGCGTTGACTCGTCCTGTCTGGGGAACCACATGCACAGCTATTGATTTGGCACCAGGAGCAAGAGAGGCAAGTTGCATCGCCATGAATGTGTTTGCTTTAACTCCAAAAACTTGCTCGGCCTGCACACCTTTTTCTGTGTAGACAGTAACTCCAACCAGAGCTTTACCTAGGCCACTATTTACCAGGGTCAAAGTTCCCTTTGAAGTCACATCAGCAGTTGCTCCTACAAACCACTGTGATGTCACGGGTGATAAACATGTGAGAGCCCCTGCCCACACTCCAGATCGAACCTGCCATGAGAGTGGTGTCATCGCTTGAGAATCAATCACGATGGCTTGAGCATTTCCGCTCAATCGACGAGTGCGAGAATCCTTAAACACCATTGTAGAAGTGCCAGTTTTTCGCACTTGGGTTTTCGGTGAAGATAATGAGATTGATGATGTCAATCCTGCAGAATTATTTGCACACACAACAGCTGGATAGCTCTCTGAATAACGAGTGTTCTTCGTAGTGAAGGAGAGAATGTTTGTAAAGACAATAACTGCCGTAAAGGCGGCAAGGAG
>JACCDW010971114.1_pt1 | contig 17679 bp, 27 predicted proteins | sample 7449781 | NCBI WGS metagenome assembly JACCDW01 (sample SAMN15323449, study PRJNA562643) | freshwater metagenome | isolation source: river surface water | place: USA:Blue River Watershed | collected 2017-08-18
AAGAGCCAAGTATCCGGCATGCCGTCCAACACCATCACAATGTAATAAAACGGGAACTAGTAAGAAAAAAGGGCCAAGTCCAGTTTCTTGGCAAAAGAAAAAGAATGAATCAGTTGACAAACCAACTCCTATCAAGTTAACTGATCTACTTAAAGACATATTGAAAGACACATGATCAAACTATCGGACATAGCAAGAGAAATTATTTCGGAGGAAAATAGTAAGAAACTGTTTGGATCGTTGTCAAATAGAGTTACTACTGAAGAAATGCATGGAGTTTTTGGTGAGTTGAAAAAGAAACTTGCTAAGAAATTTTCTAGCTTTAACAATACGACCAAGTTGTCAAGTCGTATGGATCATGGTGACATCGACATTGTGGTCGTTGCGCCATCTGGACAATCAACAAGAGATATTGTATTGAACGCAATTGCGTCTAATATTGCGTCAAATACGTCATCACAACCGGTAGCGACATCGAATGGTAATGTATATCAACAAAATCAAAAGTTTGTAACGACCAATGGTAACATTTTTTCTATTTTGTATGTGCCTGATAAGTTAGATAAACACGTTCATATTGATTTTATTGTTGCTAAAGATGAAGAAGATGCTCGTAACAAACAAGACTATCTTGCATACAACGATTTTTCAGGAATCGTTGGTGTAATCGCTCGTAAATTGGGATTCAAATACGGTAGCGAAGGATTCTTCAAGATCTTTGTTGATAAAAAAGGTCAAAACCGTGATATCTTGATCACCAAGAATTTGCGTGAAGCGCAAAAGATCCTTGGATTTCGTAAGGTTGACACCAACTTCTCAAACATCAAGAGCGAGGATGATATCGTCGAGTATATCAAGACATCTCCACTGTTTGATGTGCGTCAGATTGCGGGAGAATTGAATCGTGGTGATCGAAAGAAGATGCGTGCTGAACGTAAGTCTGCTCAATATATTCGTGATCAATTGATGTTGAGTGGCCAACGTCGTACCGTACAGGACGATGACTATTTTTTCAAGACGTTGTTTCCATCATTGTATGAAAAGGTGGAACAAGAAAAGCAAAAGTTGGATGCCGACGTTATCAAGACCGACAAATACACTGGTGACTGGCTCATAAACACCTTCAATTTGAAGCCAGGCAGGGTTATAGGACAAGTTAAAGACTTTTTGAACAAGAAGTATGGTGACAACTTGGATAACACTCCAGAAGAAGAAGTTGTTACTGCTGTAAAACAATATTTATCGGAGTTATGAAAATATTGTATACCGGAGGGACGTTTGATTTATTGCATTATGGACACATGAACTTTTTGAAACAGTGTTCAAAAATTTCAGATAGAGTTATTGTTTCGTTAAACACTGACGAATTTATTTTTGAATACAAAAAGAAGTATCCCATAATGACGTATGATGAACGAAAACGTTCTTTAGAAGGTGTTAGATATGTTGATGAGGTAATTCCTAATATTGGTGGAACCGACAGTAAACCAGCAATATTATCCGTTTGTCCTGATATTGTTGCTATTGGTGATGATTGGGCAAAAAAAGACTATTTTGCTCAAATGAATTTCACACAAGAATGGTTGGATAACCAAAACATAGTATTGGTTTATTTGTCATACACAAAGGGTATCAGTACAACTGATATAAAGAAAAGAATTGCTGACATGTCCAAAAATGAATAAACAACTATTATAAACACATATTTATTTATCGTATGAACGAATTAACTAAAGATCAATGGAAACGCTCTATGTCTACTGGGTTTGGAGACCCTGACCATCCAATCAATAGTGATGTAAAAGATCACGTTGGTAAACTGAAAATTGAAAACGCTGAGATGGCCATGAGCGACATCAACAAGATCATCAAGTATAGTGAAGAACTACAAAAGATGTTTAATCCATCACAAGATCTTGAAGATTGGGTTGAAGCCAAACTTACCCATGCTGTTGATTATGTTTCAACAGTAAGAGATTATCTAAAGTTCTATAATGATGAAACAGTGGCAGGAACACCAAGCAACGAAATCACTGAAAAGTGGACTAAAAAATACAAACGTGGTATTGATTGTTCTCACCCCAAAGGATTTAGTCAACGAGCACATTGTGCAGGTCGTAGAGCTAGACGAGCTGGAAAACATACCAAAAGTAGTTCTGTGAGTGAAGTTGAACTATATAACGATGTACTTAAAGATTTGGTTGAAGAAATATTAGACGGTATCAACGATAGTTCTATGTCGATGGGTGCGTTGAAACAACTCAACAGTGATGCCAAGGAATTGATGTCAATGTTGAAACCCGAGACGCAATTGGAAGATTGGGTTAAAGCCAAATTGAATCTTGCAGGAGAGTATCTTGATGACGTATATCATCATTTGGATCATTTTGGACCAGAAGGTCGCAAATTGGATAAAAATAAAGAAGTGGATGAGGCTGTAACAGATCCACGCTTTGTTTCAATGAAAAATATGTCGCCAGAAGAATTGGAACGTTACATTATTCAAACTCAACGTAAGAAAAAAGAGTCGTCTCCAATTTTAATACAAAAAGCATACTGGATCGATCCTAACGGCAATTTAATTTCTGTAAAAACTCATGATAGTTGGGCAAAAGAACGGTATCCTGATGTCAAAAATCCTAAAATGGAGGCGTTTAAACATGGATACATTCGAATGGCATATTCGGTTCGTGACAATGGTCGTGTTGACGTAGAATTTCAAAACATTCAGTCTCCCACTGGTGAAGTTTTTAACAAAAATGGAAATTCCTCATTGGGAATACCACCGGTCAAATCAACTGTACTTGATGTTATTACCCAATTTATCAGAGACAAAAACAGTTTGACCTCTGATGTTACTGATGGTAACTTGGAGGAGTCCATGAGTATCGAAGAAAACTGGAGGAAAATGTTGGGTACAGCAGCATTAGCTGCTGCCACCGCATTTGGAACCCCGAATGTGGATGCTGCTCAAGCAAAAGCAAAAAAACCAGTTGCAACAGCGGTGAAGAAAAAAGCATCACCGTCTTCAGTGAAGAAAACACCAGCACCTGAAAAAAAGGTTGGTGGTAAGGTTTTTGTCAATCCTGCTGAAATTCCAACCAACAATGCAATGGAGGCATACGTACTTCGTAATGAAGGTGCTGTACGCAATCTATATTACATTGGTGGAAAACCACACATTGGTGTAGGACATCATTTGGATGGAAGTAGTGGAAGTAAAGATCATATCAGAGCAATTTTGTTGTCATCCGAAGAAATTGATCAAATCAAAGATGAAAAAGCAAAAGAAACAGCTATTGATACCAATCAAAAATTAAGCAAATATGTCAGTGGCAAATCTGTAAAGGATTCGATTGATGATGAAGTCATGTTGACCAATTCACAGATTGCCAAATTATTTGCTCTTGATTTTTCGGAAAAACAAAGTCTAGCCAAAAAGAGACATCCCAAGTTCAATGCGTTACCGTCGTTGGTTAAAACGATGGTCATTGATAGTATATTCCGGGGTGAAAAACATCCTAAAACAGATGAATTGATAAATTCAGACAATCCAGACTGGAATGCGGTTGCTAAAGCGTATTTGGATGATGCAGAATATAAAAAAGGTGGTGGGGTAGCAATCAGAATGGATCGAAACGCTAATTTGTTACGTCGTGCTGCCGAAGAACAAAAGAGTTTGGCATCTAATCCAGTTAAAGAACAGGGTAACGTATAAGTGTATGGAACTTAACTATTCATTGAACGATCCCGTATTTCAATCACTGGTTCGTAGAAAGAAACAGGGTGAAGATACAACTCTTCCTCCTGTTCAAGAATACGCCACTGAAGATATTGAAGCATTGGAATCGTTTTGTAAGGCACATGGTATACTCGGATTCAATTGTGGCCGTATGAATCCAAAAGTAGCATTACAAATGTTGAAAGGTAAATTGGGAGTATTGAGTCACAATGAAGTGACATCACCTCAAATTAAACAAATATTGAAGGGTTAACTCCAAATGCCTACAGCAATACGTTTCCATTTATTTTGAACGTATACATAAATGTAGTTGTCATCTAATCTAACTTCACCAGTTGCGCCAGGGTCACTCGGATTATTCGGAGCTGACCCTGTTGTGTTTAATTGAAAGAAGATAAACGATCCACTGGGAGAACTGATGCTATTTGTGAAATATGCATTGGATGCTGTTATATCTCCACCACTTCCACTTAAACTTGAACTAATGTCACTTGGAACGACCACTAAACTTCCGCTTATAACTTGATTTCCCTCAAAAGTATTACTTCCAGTACTGGCACTACTGCTAATCGACGTAACAAGATTGTTGATACTAATGGTGGCTAAGTTGCCAGATCCATCTGTACCGAATACAATATTAGAACCAGATAGATACTTTTCTTCAAATTTTGTATTTGAAGTATTTCTCTGTGAAAATATAATGCTTAATGGGTATAGTGGCATACAATGTCTATAAATATAATAAAAAACGGTATATCTACGTTTTAAAGTATATTTATTGGTGATATGGACTTGGAATCACAACTGTTAACTCGTATAGAACAATTGGATGATGATTTGATACAACGGTTTGGTAAGAGTCCAAAAGTCAGAGTGGATTACAAAAAAAGTTTGTGTGAAGTTTTTAACGTCGCTCACAAAGATGAGTTAAAACGTGACTTGATTCAATTTTTAGATAATGAATTTAAACGGGGAGATTTAACATCTATACATCAAGGATTGAGTACTACCGATTATAAATACAAAGATTGGTTAGAAAATATTGCTGATAACCTTGTCAATCGGCTGATTCAATATTTTGAAGCAACCAGAGGACAAACTGAAAGAAACCTATAAAAGAAACCATATGAAAAAGTTTTATATCTTATTGTTATGTTTTGTGTTTACTAGTTGTGTAACTACACCTAATGAAAATGCTAATAAAGTGAACGATGCAAAAGCAGGAGTTCAGTCTGTTAAAGATGCGTTGAACGATAATGGCAAAGACAAAATGAAACAAATTCAAACCACTGCAAGTGGTGTGGATTACGCACTATCTAAAGTTACAAATGCACAACCTGCTGTCACCGTTGCTAAAGAATTGAATGATCGTACCGTGAGTATCGCTGGAGTGCCTCCCGTTGATGAACTCAACAAAATGAAAAAAATGGTTGATGATTTGACCTCACAAGTTGTTGAAGAACAAAAACGTGGTAAGAAGTCTCTTGAAGAAAAGGACAAGGAGATTATGTCAATTCAACAAGAACGTGAACAATTGAAACTGGAGTTGAAAGAAAAAGAAGAAAAACTTCAAAAGACGGCTAACGAAGTTGCAAAAAAAGCCGACGAATATAAAGTGACAGTTGATGAAGTGAACAGTTGGTTTGGATTGGGTGGTATTATTTTTGGTGCCAAGAAGTTTATTAAGAGCTGTATCATATTCATACTAGTATTTGGTATTATATTCTTAGCACTACGTATTTTTGCAGCCGTAAATCCTATTGCAGGTGCTGCATTTTCTATATTTGACATGATTGGTGGAGTGATATTACAGGGCGTAAAAGCATTAATGCCAAACTCTTTCAATGTAGCACATTTTGTTGAAGGAACCAAGTTCAATGAGTATAAGTCTACACTATCTAAAATTGTAGATACTATACAAGAATGTCAATCTGCCAAAGATAAAGGAGGACCATCTTGCACCGTTGATGATTTGTTACAAGAATTCTCAAAGAGCATGAGTGATCATGAAAAAGAGTTGGTTCGTGGTATAAAGAAAGAACTTAGGTGGTAAGTGATATAAATTAAATTGTCTATTGTGACAGTGTAACATATACTGTGTTTATCGTTAAACAATTATAATTTCATTGATTCAATATCAATGACTAGTTATAGACGTATGAACATAAAGTATTATATTATCGACAAACAGGTTAGCAATCAACCTGCTATTTTCAATTCACTACAAGAGGTAGTGGCAACTCTTGAACGTGTTGTACAATACAAATTCAAGATGAACCGAAAACAGTACATGCAGAATTTGATTGATTTGGGATATGGAACGGATGATTCATTGGGTAGAACGTTCACCGAGTCCATGGCAGAACATGTTGAAATTGGTGTAATTAAAAATAACTCATGCGTCCGATGTAATATACACGAAGTGGCACATCACTCTAAGTATATTACTGAAATGGGACATTGATATGATCAATTTAGATATTCAGTGGGGTGACCCCTATCAGATGAAGGACGACAAAGGAATGTGGAGGCGGGAATGGGTAATCCCCGCTGAATATCGTAATCCCTTTTTTGCGTACTGGAAAACCAATAGTTTTAAACTAAAAGACAAAGGATATACCGTTACCAAACGAGATAATGATTGGATTTTAATTGAAACGCAACTTACAAAAGAAGGATTCAATAAGTCTGTTACCAAGAAACAACTTATTTCAGAAGATGTGGTGTTAAAACCGCACACAATGAAACACCCTGATGGTTTGCGTCCATGGCAGGTTGAAAGTGTTGCCAAATTGTGTTCGGTCATCAAAACGTGGGGATGTGGAATTGATGGTAGTGACGTTGGCATTGGCAAGACATACGTCGCATGCGGTGTTGCCCGTGAATTGGACATGGATATCCTAATTGTGTGTCCTAAAGCGGTTATGGAGAGCTGGAGAAGGGTTATAGTGAATCATTTCAAGATGAAAAACCGTATGATCGGTATCATCAACTATGAACTTCTTCGTATGGGACGTAGTGATTCTTTGATTGCATCGTTTGTCAAGAATAGAAAAACTCATAAAGACGAATTCAAGTGGAAGATTCCAAAGTCTACGTTAATTATTTGGGATGAAAGTCAGAAACTAAAGGGAGCATCCACAAAAAACAGTGAAGTGTGTTTGTTGGCACTCAAGGAAGGATATAAGATGTTGTTTTGTAGTGCTACTAACGCTACCAATCCTCTTGAATTAAAAACGGTGGGAATGGCCATCAAGTTGTTTGAAAACAATCGTCAATATTATCAGTGGTTGTATGCTCATGGAGTAACAAAGGGACGTTTTGGTCTTCAATTCAACAACAACAAAGACGTATTAAAGAAACTTCATAAAGACATTTTTGTTAATCGTGGAACTCGTCTTACTAGAGATACAATTCCTAACTTTCCTCAAAGTGAAATCATAGCTGAATGTTATGATATGGAAGAAGAAGCTAAGAACAAGATCAATGCCATTTATGATGAAATGGAGGCTGAACTTGCTAAGTTGAAAAAGAAGATAAAGAAAGAGAAGTTGGATAGTGCGAGTGAGTTGACTGCTATTTTGAGAGCCAGACAAAAAGTTGAATTGGTTAAAGTTCCGTTGTTTGTAGAAATGGTCGAAGACGCATTAGAAAGTGGAATGAGTATTGTGTTGTTTTTGAATTTCACGGAAACAATTGATGCATTATCCAAACGGCTTGGAACCAAATGTATTGTTAACGGTGTTGTGTCCGACATAGACCGTCAACGAAACATTGATGCTTTTCAGGCAGATCAAGAAAGAATTATTTTGGTCAACATTGCTGCTGGTGGTGCAGGTCTTTCGTTACATGACTTGAACGGTAAATATCCACGGTTAGCACTGATCAGTCCATCATATAGTGCTGTACAAATGAGACAAGCAACAGGACGTGTATGGCGTGATAGTGCCAAAAGCAAGAGTATACAGAAAATTGTATTTGTTGCAAAAACAGTTGAAGAAAAAGTATGTACATCTGTTAATGAAAAATTGAAAAATATGGATTTGTTGAATGATGGCGATCTAAAGTATGAAAAGAACTAAAATTATAGTAAAAGTGTCGAATGAATCATATAATATTGATGTCGAAGATTTTTTCGATGATCCTATGATGGAATCGTGTACACGTATTGTTGAATACAGATACAAAACACAAAAAGAACATCTAAGTCTTCCTCCTTTTATGTTTGCGAACTTGGACCGTAAAAGTTCAAAAACAAAGGTTTATAACACATACATAGTTTTGATCAACGCCGGACTACACAAACAGGCAGAAAACTTAAGACTCAATTTTATGAAAGACAGCGGCATAGATCTACAAAAGGAACCAGTAAAATCAAAGTAATATGGACATTCCAGAAAATATACCAGCAAACTTTTTGTCGGAACTTGAAAAGTTAAAAAAAGAAGTACGAGAAATCAAGGAACTTCAAGGATTGGGTGAATCAATAGCTGAAGAAATTCAACGTGAAGTTGCTGAGACCCTAGATATTCCTCATCTTCGGGATAAACAAACAAGTCTCAAAGTTACACTCAAGAGAGGACATGGAGCTAGACCTTTGTTACAATCGGAAATAGCGGCTGCCCAAGCCGTTTCTAGGAGTGCAAGAGAAGCTGCACGTAAGTTGGGAGTTAACTACCTAACATATCGTAAGTATGCTCGTATGTATAACATGCATAACTTGTTGAATCCTTATAATCGGGGCATCAAAAAGGATGTGAATCCAGAATATGGAAAGTATCCTCTTAGTGAAGTATTGGAGGGCAAACATCCAAATTATCCAGTTTATCGATTGAAAGATAAATTGATTCGTTCCAAAACCAAAGATGCATGTTGTGAAATGTGTGGATACAAAGAACGTAGAGTTGTTGATGGTAAGATCCCACTTCTTCTTAACTTTGAAGATGGTAACCCAAAAAATCACAAGATAGAAAACATCAAGCTGTTGTGTTACAATTGTACATTTGTAGCAGGAAAAGGATTTATCAAACGTGGTCAAAAACAATTTGATCCGGATGTAATGCAGGGATCGAAAGATCTGTTTGTATCAAGATTCTAACATATTTATACCTATATGCAAACATGTGATCATCTATTAGCTAAGTATGGGGTAATGTCCAACTTTTCCATTGCGAAAAAGGTGACTCCATTACGTATAAAGAAACTATCCGAACGGTTAAACACCAAGGATGAATATTCTGAAGAGTTTCAAGACGAATTGAAGAAGGAAATTCTAAAAGAAACTCAATTGGCAATGTTTAACAATACGATACCGGGACTTATTACCAATTCGAAGAAACCCATCAATTCAAAAACATCAAGCATATTGTTGACTGAAAAGGAGAAAAAGAAAATCACTTTGATGACAACAATATTGCTTCGTGCAATTCTTGAAAAAGATTTGAGTAAAGACGAAACGTGTTTGTTGATTGTGCAGTTGGTTGGGGGTCTTGGATTAAAAGACACTGATTTCAGTAAGTTTAATAAAACGTACAATCAATCTGATGAAGAAGATGATTTTGAAGACGAAGATGGTGAAGAGTTTGATTAGTAAAAGTAGACTTTGATTTTATCATTAGACTCTACCACGCTAATTCCTTCATACTTCCAATCTTCGGTTTTTGCTTTACGTATCAAACGTAGATATTCTTCTTTATTTTGTACTTCGATTACTCTACCATCCATTCGTAAAGAGTCATTGTTTTCCCTCAAATAGTTTGATACGAACGCTCTGAAATATTCATTGGATTCGTAAAACTTAAAGATTTTATCTTTACACACCTGATTGTGTTCTTCAGATGCATTCTGTCGAAATGATGTTATGTAAGAATATAAGCCGGGAAAGTGTTTTATCAACGAGTTACTGAACTTGTTGTCACTCAATATCAAATAGAATAAATCTTCTTTCATAACCTTTCATATATATGAATTAAGAACAGTTTATAGGTTATTTTAAATATGCTAACACAAAATCTTCGTGAAACATTGCTCGGTAAAAAAATCGATAACGCAAACATTTTGAGTATATCAGATGCTAAGTTGATTAGAGACGAAAAACTTCGTCAAGATCTTGATTACAAGATCGTAATTATTACCGGAGTCACCGGACAAGACGGCAGTCACATGGTTGACTATCTTCTCAAACATACCAACGCAATCATATTTGGTGGTGTACGTCGATTGAGTGTATATAACCACAAAAATCTAGCACACATTAGTTCAGATCGGTTCTTTTTGGTCAACTTTGATCTTACTGACTCTCATTCCATTGCATCCGTTATTGATAAAATTAGACCCGATTACTTCATAAACTTCGCTGCCCAGAGCTTTGTAGCTAGTAGTTGGGACTTTGCTAGACAAACATGGGAAACCAACTGTACAGCGGTTTTAGATATTCTGGAAGCTATTCGATTGTATCGTCCCAACTGTAGATTCTACAACGCAGGTAGTAGCGAAGAATTTGGTAACGTTTCATATTCTCCACAAAACGAACTACATCCACTTAAACCACGTAGTCCATACGGTGCTAGTAAAGCTGCTGCCCGTCAAATTGTGAAGGTTTATCGTGACAGTTACAACTTATATGCAATTCAAAGTTGGCTATTCAACCATGAAGGAACACGTCGTGGCGAAGAGTTTGTTACTCGAAAGATTTCAAAGGGAGTTGCCAGAATTTCACACGAAATATCTCAGGGTGTTGTTCCGACTCCAATTGAGTTGGGTAACATTTATGCAAAACGTGACTGGAGCGACAGTGAAGATTTTGTACAATGTGTTTGGATGATGTTGAATCAAGAACGTTATCGTAGTGAATTGAATCCTGCACAGTATTGTGTTCCTGTTTATAGTCCAAAAGCCATTGAATCTTTGAAAGAATATGTGTTGTCTAGCAACGAAACACATACCATCAAAGAGTTTATTGAACTTGCATTCGCATGTTTGAGTATTCGTGGACGTTGGGAGGGAACTGATATTAATGAGAAATATATTGATAACAATACCAATCACGTTTTGATTAGTATCAACAGCAATTTCTATCGTCCTGCTGAAGTTGAACTGTTGTTGGGTGACAGCACCGAGTTTCGTAACGACTTTAACTGGACTCCTCAGACATCTTTTAAAGAACTTGTTCAAAAGATGGTGTCCCATGATCATGCTGATCAGTGTAGGAACTTTATTAGATCAATTAAGTAATATTTATAACTTGATATGAATGACGAAACCTATACACTATACAACAAAACCGTAATGGATCACTTCATGAATCCCCGAAACATGGGTGACATCGAAAATGCAGATGCTGTCGGTGAAGTTGGTGCAGCTGCATGTGGTGATATCATGAAAATAAGTCTTAAAATCGATGACATATCTGGAACAATTACCGACGCAAGATTTAAAACTTTTGGCTGTGGTAGTGCTATTGCTGCTTCTAGTATGGCCACAGAACTCATCAAAGGACGATCAATAACAGACTTGGAAAAGAATTTCAACAATGATAACATTGTTGATGCTCTAGGCGGTTTACCTCCGGTAAAAATTCATTGCAGTGTTTTGGCACATGAAGCATTGAGTGCTGCATTGGAAGATTATAAAAGACGAAAAGGAATTGTCTAGGATGTCTAGAGCATATGTGTTGTTTGCTGTAGGTCAAAACTACATAGATAAAATCAAAATATTGGTGGATTATCTTTTGAAGAAATCCACCTACAAAATTGTATTGTGTTATTCTGAGGGATCTGTAACCTTTCAACACGAACGTTTGATTTCAATTTACATGCATATACCGTATGTAATTGATTTTAACGTTTCTCCACATAAATCATCAAGTGTACGCAATGTATATTTGATGTCGTTTAAACCAAATGCGTGTCAGTTAGCAATTCAAGAAACTAACATTGATGAATTTGTTTACTTAGATTCTGATGTAATACCCACACCAAATATTGATTTGATGTTTGATATTTGGTCAAAACAGTGTACCAATTTTCCACTGTTGAGTAAATACCCACCCAATCACTATTTTATCGAAGGACGACCGTTGGTATTGGATAAGGTATTAAACATACTTGGAATATCCAGAAACAAACAATCTGTGTACTCATTGTGTGCTGGAATGTTTTTCTTTAATCGTAAGTGTTTATCGTTTATCAAAACGTGGACATCGTTGATTCAAAGCAAAGAATACATTGATACATTTGTAAAACATGATGGACTAGGAAACAAAGAAATGTGTCAGTATACTGATGAAGGTGCTGCAAATGCTTTAATGTGGTTATATGGTTATAACAACTATATTGGTCCAATGGTTTGGACTTCACTCAGTAAATGTGTATACTATGTTTTGAACTGTTACAAAACCCCAACTAATGTTAGTTTACATTCTGATTATCCAAACACCTATGCGTGGACACCCGATGAATATTCATATCCATATGTGGGAAATGCTTCGGTATTTCCAATAAACAAAAGAGATTTGTTTGCGTTTCATGCCATAAAAGACGAAACGCAGTTTATTGAATCAATCAACTATATTGAACAACTTTATTGATGACGATACAACATGTATTCGATTAGTTTGTTGTAAAACTTTTCAATTCCACGTTTGGTTACTCGTTTTTTACGTGTAGTTTGTTTGTATCGTTCGATCAGATCAGTAGTCAGTTCAATTTCAGTGTTATCAACTATGATGGTGTAAAACTTGAACATAAAAAATCCGAATGACAAATAAATATCATTCGGAAATTTTCGTGTTTTAATTTTGTATCAATTGATCAAAAAATGTTTCCAATCTTCGTGTTTTGCTTCCTTAATCATTGCGTAAGCAGGAACCGGAGACGGTACAATAGGATTCTTCAACAACACCAATCCTGCTTCACTGTTGGTTTTGTTTCCTTTCTTGCTGTTGATGTCTTTTGAACACAACACAAGATTGTTCCAAGAATCGCTACCACCTTTACTACGAGGAATGACGTGATCCACGGTAGCATTGTGACGATCCACCTTCTTACCCGAATATTGACAAATGCCATTATCACGGGTATAAATTGCATCTTTACTTGGCTTACCCTTAAAATACTTGACTGGCATTTTAGAGTAATTGGTAGCGATAATTACGGTTGGAACGCGATAGATTCGGTTCACACTTGAGATTGTAAGATCCCAACTACGAATTGGAAGCAACATCCAATCTGACCAACTCACAGGATTCATGCTTTTTGCTTCGGACATGATTGGATCACCGTGTTCATCAAGTTCATAGTCAATATCCAGAGCCAACGAAGTGGGTTTTCCATGATTATCGCTACCGCACAAGTCGATAATAGCGTCCTTGACGGTTTTGAATCCAACCGGTTGCCAGTTTGAGTTTAAGTTCAGACAGATAGCTTTATTTACAACGCTTCCATTCATAACGACATCCTATCATCAAGTTAAAATAAGTCAATTCCTTTTTTGTTTGTTTCGTATTCTTCCAGTTGTTCGTCCAATCTGGGTTTTGCCATATGAAGATCCACTTCAAACCACTCGTTTTTGATTGATTTGGCAAATGGTTTCATTGTTTCCTTGATGCGTTTTTCTGCTTCAAGGTATTTTGGGTGTTGAATAGAGTATACCAACTGATAATCTCTAAATGGTGAGGATGTTTGATACTGTTGAAGTCTCTTTTTTAAATCCAGAGTAACTCCCACTTTAACATATCCCGGCCATGCTTTATTAACTATGATATACAGAAATCCAGCACTTGACATGCTGGATATATATCACAACACTTCGTCAACCAATCCGTATTTTACACACTCATCAGCGTTCAAATAGGTATCGTGTTTGAGTATTTCAATCAAATCATTCTCTGGAATCTTAGTGTGTTCAAGATAAATTTGTTTGATATATCGCATAATCAATTCAAGATTTTGAATTTCATCTTGAAACTCAGCAAATGATCCCCACAATCCACTACGAACTTGATGAATCAACATAAATCCATTTTTTCGTATATAACGTTTATGAGCACATACACTCAACAATGTTGCAGCACTGGCACAAAAACCCTCCACATAACTATGAACTGGTACTTTTGATGACTTAATACGGTCTACTGCGCTAAAAGCACTAAATACCTCTCCACCTTCACTGTTGATAAACAAATCAATTGCAGGGGAAACTGGAAGGTTATAATGTATGTTTAAAAGCTGAATTGCTTTCTCGGTAGAATCTAACTGACGAATTAACGAATATATGGTTTGACGAGACACATCGTCATAAAAAAAGACTTGATTGCTATTTATACTGAACGATTCTTTGGGTAACTTAGATTGATCTAAGTCTGCATCATCATCTGACATCAGGTAAACCGGTGTATAAGTAGTCTTTTTGGGCATAAACGTTTTGATCGTCCTTTTCTAATAAATATACTTTGTCCTTATGAAATCCCAATAATATGTCTTCAATGTTCAAAAATCGGTGATCTTCATCACAAATGCATCTCATTTTTGTAATGGTACCACGATGCACAGTTGGTTGATGACAATATATGCAGTGAACTTTCATACACCTTAAAGTATGAAATTTCTGTAGATGAATTATTCAGTTAACTGTTTTGTCACAGTTGTCACAGTTATGTTACACCAGATAATTACCCAATCGTTCTTCTGGATCTCCGGTGAAGATATAGTGCCACGTATATTCACAAATGCGTCCGCTAACATATGCTTTGGTTCTATCAAATCCGTCGTTGGGTCCAACATACATTTTACGATCAATATTGGTGGTTTCAAGCCAATTCAACATTCTTTTGTAGAAATCAATTGGATGACGTAAAATATTACTCTTAGATACCAAAAATTGATTGTATCCCAAAAAGAACAATGTATGAGGACGTGGCAAAGAACCATAAAGATCGTTCCAATTGTCAGTTATCCATAACTTGTAACTTTTACGATAGTTTCGTTCAATATCTTCAAAGTCATCGATGGAACTTATATATTGTTCATCAAATCTACGTGTATTGATGTTCATATATTCATGCGACCAATTCAAATTGTTAACGATATACCAAGTTGGATGGTCTTGATGGTAAGAATTTTCATGACCATGAACAAACAAAGTGCGTTCCGGTAAATTGTGATAGTTCTCTATAATAAAATGAACGTAGGCCCATGATTCGGTGCCTACGTTCAAGTTTGGTTGTTTTTGAATGATAGTGCACGATGTGTTTAACTTGGTTTTCCAAGAAACATTTTCATCGTATCTTGCAATCACAACATGATTCATTACTTCTTCTTTTTCTTTTTCTTGGGATGTCCCCAATCGATTGCATCATGATTCTTATCCCATACGCTTTTCTTAAAAGGACGAGGAGAATCGCCTTTGCCATTTTGATGTGTATTAGAGTCCGACATATTTTTCTTGATTTTTATTGTCTAATATAGTTTTGTCTTTTTTAATTGTATCGAAAAATTTGGTAATTTCGCTATTTGGAAGTGAAAATCCAAGCTTAGCATATTTCATACACCGAGAAATCATTTTTTCTGGGAATGTGATTGTGTTGATCATTATTTGTCTATTATCAATTGATTGTAACGTACTTTCTGCTACATAAACGTATGTTCCATCATATGCAAGTTGACAAATGTTTAGATCAAACTTATCCAATAACGAGGTAGCTCTGTCAAATAGTTCGATTGTAATCAACTGGATCTTAAACGTCTTTCCACGAAAGTTGATAACGATATCATTGACATCTCTAGAGTGAGTATCTGATGTAATACTAAAATGACGTTGCTCTTTCAGCTCTTTGTGATATTCTTTACACTGGTCAGTTGATGAAAAGAACACATCAATATCATTTAGAACTGTGATCCCCATGTATGTTCTGACAAGAGACCCACCAGCAATCCACGGTCCATCTTTATTAAGTTTGGGTAAATGTTCAAGTAAAAACTCAAACTCAGTAATCTTTTTGTTATTTTTTGAAACCAGATCATTTAAAGTGATCTTTGTATAGTTCGGCATAATTTGACTTTATCATGAACAATTCTTGTTGTCAACATCATAAATTTCATTGAAACACTCGGCACAAAGTTGCCCTACACCCTCAACATAGTTGTGACGATAATCAATGTGTAAATCAATCGGAACTTCAGTGCCTTTGTTACATGTTACACACGTTTCATAGTGTTCCACTTTAAAGTCATTATTAGCGATGATAGTAATTTTATTGTTCATAGAATTTATTTCCAAAGTACTTGTAATGTCACAATTAATCCACTCAATCCAATCAAAACCAAAGTTTTGGCATTCAATTTTTCATTGAAGTAGATCTGTGTTAACAGTGTAAACATAACTATACCTATACTAAATGTGAGTATTCTGTTTGGCCACATTTTACCGTCAAAATATTCACTGATTAGTCGTACACTGTAAATTGACAACAGTGTGTTGGGTATACTCAATAGTACCAACCAATATTGATACTTTTTGTAAAAATCATGAATGAACTGTCCATATAGTTGATGCCAACCTATAATGTATACAAATGTAAGTATAACAACACCCCAAAATAGCTTCATAGAGAAATCAACCGGTCAATTTTAGTGAGAAATATTGGAGTTTTCTCGCCGATCCACGCATCCGCTTGATTGTATTCATGATACTCTTCTGCTTCTTCGTAAGTCATACCGTCAGTCATCAGTTTTTGAATGACCTTTTCACGATCATAAACAATAACAGATTCTCGACATTTGCCAGTTGCAATACCAACTATGCAATCGTCAAAACCATCCATTGTCATTAGATTGTCTCCAAACATTTCAACTGCGTCATTGAATGTCATACTGCTACATCAAACTTGATTGTAGGGTGAAACTCATAATCTAATAGTTTAATATCGTCATATTTGAAATCAAACAGTGATTTAACTTCTGGATTCAACCAAACTCTAGGTAGCTTCTTTGGTTCCCGTGTTAATTGTAACTTCAATCCGTCAATGTGATTTACATAGATATGAGTATCACCCATTGAATGCGTAAACATACCGGGAACCATATTAACAGTTTGTGCAATCATTGCAGTTAACAATGCGTAACTTGCAATATTAAATGGCTTTCCAAGCGCAGTGTCCACGGATCTTTGGTATAACAAACAATTCAAACGACGGGTTGGAGTGTTACTTGCATCAAACAACTCAACCATAGTTGATTCTGGTTCGGCAATCAAATCCCCTCCGTTATCTAGGTATAATTGAAAACGTTCATCATATGTCAATTCTTCTGTATGAAAGTGGAAAAGGCAATGACAGGGTGGTAATGCGCAATGATCTACCCAGTATGGATGCCATGCTGAGACAATCATACGACGATCATCTGGATTGGTTTTGAGCTTGTCAATTACTTTTTGTAGTTGATCCACTTGTCCAAATACCCAACTTTCAGATCCTTGCCCCGTAACGGTAGATGACCCAACAAATTCATCATCCATAGTGTAAAATGGAAATGATCTCCACATTCCACCATAAGTTCCTTCACCCAATTCACCCCATCTATTTGCAAACGATTCGTCAAATTTAATTTTTTCAACAAATTCTTCTTGTGTCAATTTGTTCTCTTGCACCGCTGGAATTTCTTTCTCCAGATTTTCTGGAGAAGTATAGAATTTTGCTCTATTTTCCCACCAATCAGAATACTTCTTATATGCCCATTCGTTCCAAATACGAACATTGTTATCAACAAGATACTTGATATTGGTGCTGCCACTGATAAACCAAAGCAATTCATGCACGATTGCTGGCCAATGAACTTTTTTGGTGGTTAATAGAGGAAATGCGTTTAGATCCACATTGTATTTGGCTTGAGCACCAAAAATACCAATGGTATCTACACCAGTTCGGTTCTTTTTAAGTCTTC
>JACCDW010861049.1_pt1 | contig 17677 bp, 18 predicted proteins | sample 7449781 | NCBI WGS metagenome assembly JACCDW01 (sample SAMN15323449, study PRJNA562643) | freshwater metagenome | isolation source: river surface water | place: USA:Blue River Watershed | collected 2017-08-18
AGTATGTGGAGACTTTTACGGCAGATGGTGAGCGTGCCGGCCGTTACTTTATTAAGTCAGTTGACCCTGAGGCGGATACGGCAACTTTTGTGGATGAAACGGGAGCGGACCTCCCGCCACTAGAATTTGGATATATTGGTATTCCGCTTGAGGCGCCATTTGCTGTATTAACAGCATCAGCGGAAGAGCTTCCGGCTGCTGAGGAAGAAGCACCCCAGATTGATGCATTGGAGGCGCAGGCAGAGGCAGAGGCAGAAACGGGTGTTGCAACACCAGCTGATGCTGCTGCGGCAATTCCAGTCGCCGAAACGGACGGCGTGGGTGGTGCGCCAGAGGGTACGCCAGCACCATTAGATGAGGAGGGTGAAATTGACCTGGAGTTTGCAGGTTCCATTCTGTTGCCGGCAAAAGAGCAGGCATTAGTGCTACCAACCGAGCAGCGTGTGTATCCAGATGTTGTACAGAAATCGGACGCTCTCCAGGATTTCACAACGCTCCTAAATGTTAAAGAGCAACAAGATGTGCGTGAGCTCCGCCGTATTCGTGCACTTACGGAGACACTATTTGCCTTAAAACAAGAGGTCGTGGAATACAATGAGGATGGCTCATTCAAAGCTGCTCGCCAGACCAGTATCAAAACAGTTGGTGAATTAGTAAAAGAGCCATCTTGCCATCTGTGCCGCCCTGTGCTTGATACAACTAAGAAGCTCTATTTTCTTGAAGCGGCGGAAGATGGTGATGATAGCAAACAATACCTAATTGTTGACACAAATAGCCGTGAAATTACTGTAACGGAGGCCAGTGACAGTAGGCGTAATTTGGTTGAAACCGCATATTTGCAGGCGCGTGAAGCAGGCTTTTCGGAAGAGCAGGTTGAGGAGATTGTGACTCAGACTCTTGAACGACTGGCGGCTGAGGAGACGGAGGAAGATGGAGTGGCCGACCCTCTGACAATTATCAACTTTCGCGATGAACTGGCTCAGATTAGGGAGTTCTTGAGCCCTATTCCAAGTCTAGGCGCTGGCTCCAAAATAGATTCAACACTACAGTTTTGGATTGTAATTCAGGCTTCTATTCAGCGCTTTGGTAAACCTTGGACTGCCACGGCAAATGAGGGTGCGGATGAATCCGACGAGGGAATTTGGACAGCGCAGGACCGTGATTCAGAATTTTTCCGAGCACAGATACCTGACCCTGAGCGTGCAACAGTTAGGGGTCTTGTATCTGGTGGAGGTCAAGCGGAGCTTTTGACACTTGACCGAGTCAACTTTTCACTTAATCGCGCACTTAAGCAATCTTTGCGGCCAGGAAAGGACGGTAAGCGAGTAGAGCTCTTCTCTGCAGAAGGGGCTCCCGTGCGCGCGTACTTACTTTTCCCTTTTAAGTATAAGGCAAGTCTTGGCTCTAGTCGCACAGGGTTCTTGGCAGCTGATATGGCAAATGCGGAAAACAGTGATACTTATACCATGGCTCATGTCTTAAAGGTGGAGGGTGGAATAAGTGAGGAGGCTATTTCTAATAAAATTATTGCTATTGGACCTGATGGCAATACACTTGGTGCAATAAATATGGCGGATTATATCCGCGGCCTGAGTCTCCGTGGTTATGGTCCAGCAGATATGACAAAGGAACTTGCACATATTGGTTACAATGATATTGAATGGAGTGTTGAAATGGGTGAAGAGCTAAGCCGCAAGATACTTGCCTACATTAATGCAACTAAGGCATATATTGAGGAGTTGCGAAAGGCATTGGCCACTGTAAAAGTGGATACTGCGCCAACAGCCGACTCATTTCTGGAAAAGGAAGAGTTAGCTTGGCTGTTTGATGAAGTGATTCCAGGCGAGCCATTACTTGCAGCTGCATTTGGTGAATTCAAGAATCAGAGCCCCCGACTAGTGGGGTCGGATTATGCTTCGCTATCATACCTAATTGTCAAGCACATAGATTATCTACTAGCAGCAGCAGGGCAGAATGAGCTGCAGATTGCACGAGAGCGTTTGAGGACAACGCGTGCAAATTTCTTGGCAGCGCTCCGAATTGCAGTCAAGATTCGTGATGCGGTGCGTGGTAAGGCGCCCGAGCCAAATACCTGTGAACATGTTCAGCGGCTGCGTGATATTCGGCGCATCGCGGACGACTCTGAGAGGATGCAGCACTTAGTGCGATTCCTTCTGCGGTATCAGGGTCTTCGTGAAAATAACTGGGTGCAATGCAGCGTCTGTAAGCGGGACCTTATGTGTTCGCACGAAGTAATTGAACTCAAGCAGTTTGTGAATCCAAGGGAGCGCGAGGCGCTTCGCAAAGAGCTGCTCCTCAACTTCTGCGGACCTGTAATGGGCAGCACTTATCAATGCCGTAACTGTGGTCAAGGTATGGGAGAAATTGAATACGACAATAATGTGCAATTTGATGATGATGGGCGGCCCATGACTGGTTATGCGGTACTTGAGGACAAGGAGGCGCAGCAAATGACGGAGATTGACCGTGCACTTGGATTCAAGGCAGCGGAAGTGCCGACTGAATTAGATTTTGGAAATGATGCACGAAACCTGATTTATCGGACAATTAGGGAGATAGCAGATCGCATTGGTGTATATCCAAATAAGACTGATTACGAAACCATGATAGGACAAGTGCAGGCAGTTGTAGCGGACTTAGGTGACCGCGAGACATTTGTGGCACAGCAGCAAGCTATAGCGGCGCAGATGGGCAAGAAAGTCAAGTTGCCCGACTATGATATGGTGCAGAACAGAACAATGGTGGCAGCGGCAGCCGCCTACTTACTCATCAATGTTCAGACAAAAATCCCAGATTATATGCCATCCATTGCTATTGGTGGATGTAAGAATCCAGGATTCCGCGGTTATCCAATGGATGAGGAGGAGAATACGCAGGGCCAGGAGTACTTGGCCTGTGCAGTTGCATCTATTATGCGTAATGCGGCGCCATGGAATATGACTGGCTTCCAGCGTGAACAGTTAGATGTAAAGAGGCAGAAGCTGGTATTCAAAACGCTAAATACTATTATTCGTGATGCTATGGATAAACCGGATGTGCAACAGTTGATAGCGGCAAAGAAAAAGTACCGTCAGGAGGTGTATGGTGTGGGTGGTGCACTAGGAGACCAGGTGAGTCCATTTTTCTTGCCGCCACAGCGAAGCATAAGGCCGGCAGACGCAATAGCTGCGGAAACGACTATAATTCCCGAAGTAAAGGCGGCAATGACAGTCGGAGCTCGCTCAGATGTGTGGATACAAATAGGTAATGAGATTGCAGCTAAGGTTGCAGCAGAGCGAGGCGAGCTTATTATTGGCAGTCCATTTTCAGAAGCAACTTGTTGCTACGACCCAATCTCTACCCCTCAAAGTTTCTGGTTACAGGCCCAGCTGCCACAATTACCGCCACGAACTCTGCAACCTGGTGCTCTCGTAAGTCGTCTTCTTGTTCGTTTTCAGCCGCGGCCTTTGGCAGAACTTTTAGTAGATGCTCCTGAGAATCTATATTTTATTTTATTCCTAAAAGTCTGCTTCACAGGAGCGCGTGAAGGTTTACCACACGAGCCAGGTCTAAATCACATGTGTCCTCATTGTCAATTTCAGTTTCCTACTAGTCGTATATTAATGGACATTGAGGAGGGTAAGACAGCGCTGGAAGCGCAGGGTGTTGAAATTACGCGCGAGACTTTTACAGCACTACTTGACAAAGTGCATGAGCAGTATGCTGTGCCGCGGCTTATTAAGGCACCTTTACAGGGTGCATTTGAGAACATGCGATTTATAGGAACAATGAATCCTCCACCGACTGATGGCTGGGCGGGAATCATTGAGCAGACAATTCAGAAATTTATGACTATGCCACCTGATGCAAATGCACTGAACATTCAGGAGACTTTGAGTGATTTGAGTCAGGTTGGTGCTGAAGCTATTGCATCCCTTGAAGGGCGACTGAGAAAGGATATGGTGGAGGTGTTAAATCAGATGGTGACACAGCCGGCAGCGCAACTTGCACAGGTCTGTTTATCTTACTTCATTATACCTTTCAGTCGTCTTGTTAATCAACTTGATACAGATGTGCTGACTCGCCTGAATCCTGTGCTTATGGAAGAGTTAAGTGGAGTACATATTTCCGATGTTAAAACGGAGGTATTGCAGCCAAATATTTTAGTGCAGACAAGAATGCGATCCCTAGTAGGAAAGGCTGCATTTGCGCGTGCCAAGTTGAATTATTGTGTACAGCAGCTAAGTCAGATACCGAAGATTTTGGAACAAATTACTGCAACTAATATACCTGGTGGCGAGCGCACCTTAAGGTATTTAGTACGCGCTCTAATATTTGCGCCACTGGCTTCACTTGTAAATCCCAATGAGATTCCTCCTGGGGCGGAGCTACAGGAGAAGGTGATATTAGATTCATCCGTGCAGATTATTTATGATGTCTTGCGCTTGACATTTATAAAGTATCGTGAAGAGTGGAAGAGTTATTCAGATGAGCATATTCGTGAGGTGTTGCAGATTCGTGCGGAGAAGGAGAAGGCAGATGTGATTAAGAAGTTTGATGACTTATCGGAGGATATGCGGCGCGTTGAGCTACTGAAAAAGCAGCTGCGAATGGGTGATTGGGCGGTGGGTGGCTCTAAGAAGATTACGCAATATGACAAGGAGCAATATGAAGTTGAGCGAGAGGCTCGTGCACGGGCGGGTATAAGTGACTTTATTACGGGTGGATTTGGACCTGAGGGGCCGCATGAAGTGAATAGGCCTATAGGGGACGATTATGGGTTTTATAATTTTGGTGGGGGTGATGAAGGAGGAGGGCGATTGGATTCGGAGATGATGCGCACGCAAGAAGATGATTTTTAGGCGAAAGCGCTCCCATGACCAAAAACCAAATATTGGGAATAAGTAATGAAGGAGCTTCTTTTTGGCGGACTACTATATCTGGCCGGCACGGTCATCATATTAATGATTAAGCCCCGACTTATGTTTACAGAAGAGGGAAATTGGAAAGAGTTCGGTATTGGTCGTAATCCAAGAACACATACATGGATGCCATTTTGGCTTTTCTGTATTCTTTGGGCTCTGCTCAGTTATGCACTTATTTCGGTATTCATACGCGCAATAGGTGCAAATGAATTTAATAATAGCCTGACAAATGAAGAAATAAATATGTTAGAGCCAAAGCGTAACCGAGGACTGCGAGCCTCTATGACAGTTCCTCCGGCTAATAACAATAAGAGGCGCTCTGCATTCGGTGACTTTGAGCCCGGCTATTATGTACTAAATCAGGCAGCTACTAGACGCCGTGGTCTGCCACAATACAAGTACTACGGCCCGGAGATGATGGAAATGTTATAAACTGTCATGCAGATGATTGTCTGCTCAGCAAAACTCTGACGCAGAACCTGCTATCAGTTCACCATATAGAGTGGCCCAAAAAACGGCAAACAGGAGACCAAATACGCTTGCATTACTATAAGCGGATTGGAAGCGGAAACGGAAGACTATTGTTTTAAAAATAAAGCCAAAGATACCTGTCCATGATTCAAGCATTATGAAGAGAAGCACTATACCAGCAGCAGTACCTGCCGGTATAAGTGAAGAAGTAGCAGTTTTGCCTACATTTACAGATGGGCAGCTAATTGCATTAATAACTGTATTTGTTCCAAATGCAGAGACATAAGTCACGACAAGTCCAACAATTAGGAGGGTACCAAAGAATGCACCCTGACTAAACTTAATTTCATTGATAAACACCAAAAGTATTGCCACGGCTGCCACAAGACCTAAGACGGCGCCAATTCCAAGTCGCACTAGCCCGTTCATAATCTAATTGTGTAGTTATTTTGCTTTTTGAAAAATTACATTGAAGACTGTAGAATGGAAGAGGCAAATTCATCGGCCAACTCATCGGCCAACACATCATCTAATAGTAATAACTCGTCGGCCAACACATCATCTAATAGTAATAACTCGTCGGCCAACACATCATCTAATAGTAATAACTCATCGGCCAACACATCATCTAATAGTAATAACTCGTCGGCCAACACATCATCTAATAGTAATAACTCATCTGCCAACACATCATCTAATAATAATAATAACTCATCAGCCAACACATCATCTAATAGTAATAACTCATCGGCCAACACATCATCTAATAGTGAGGATTTGCCACCACCACCTAGACGACGCTTTAAGACCCCAGCAGCTGAAATCCCACTTGACCCAGATTTTGGAATAGTTCAAGGCGAGGATGCAGAGTTACGCGACTTTTACAAGCGCCGAGCCAAAAAGCCAGACCTTTATGGTTATGATGGAGAGGGTAACCTCGTAATTCGCAATAAGGACGGCTCTATCGACAAGACAATTGGGCTACCCAAGTATAGGGCCCTAAGTGTTGAAGAGATTGCAGCTCTTGAGGAGACGCGCCGTCAAACAATTAGTGAAGCGGAGCAAGCCTATGAAACTGCAATGGATGAGTTACGAACTGTGATTATGGAATACCGTCATGGTCGTGCTCTTCCAAGTGCGGTTAAGGATGCACAATTAGAGGTTGAGAAACGGGATGAAGTTAGGATAAATGCGCAACTCCCCGATTATGGCGTGCGTGTTATTGATGGCTTACCTGCAAATAAACTTTTTCCAGAAAACAAATATGACAAGCGTATTCTAGACTATAAGGTATTCAAAGTTGTTGGTCATTCACTTCCAGTAAAAACCAGTTATGTAAAAGCGATTTCGGAGGAGGAAGAGGCAGCGGCGCAACGGGCCGCCGAAGAGGCGGAGGCGGCGGCAGATGAGGAGTTGGAGGTGGATACAGGATTTGCCGAGCCAGCTGCTGAGGCTAAACCAAAATCCAATATTCTCATTTTGTTTAATCATCCAGATGACAATGAGTATGGCTGGCTAAGCAATGAATATCCCGTGGAGTATAATTGGAAGGGTGTTCGCTATTTTACAGTTGACCAGGCGATTGCTGCAGAAAAGGCACGCTACTACGGTAACATGGAGGTGCTGCAGAAGATTATGAAGACACGGTCTGCGACGACAATGAGGGCAGAGGCGCGGAAGTTGGGCATTCCTGTAGTGGACCCGGCGGCACAGGCCGCAGCAGCTGAAGTGGGTGCAGCAGCAGCAGTTCAAGCCCAGAAGGAGGCGCAGTGGAATCAGATGAAGCCAAAGGTACTCCTAAGTGTATTACTTGCAAAATTCCGCCAGCATATTGCACTTGGTCGTAAATTGTTAGATACTGGTGATGCGCAGATAGCTTATGCTGAGAGCCGTAATACTGAAGAGGGTATTGGCCTAGCAATAACTGACCCTCGTGCCGGGACTCCAAGTAAGTGGCGTGGAAAGAATACACTTGGAGAGGCATTAATACAGGTGCGTACACAGTTACGAGGCGGCGCTGCAGAAGTGACTGCTGCGGAGGCAACTGCACTTGGTGCAGGGCCACAGGCAGCAACAGAGGAGGAGGCAGCAGCGGCAGTCGCTCAGCGAGCCGCCGTTGGCTCCATTATTGCACGCAGGAAGAGACCTGGCTTACCGCCCGGACCAGGCTAATTACTTCATAACCATATATGGCTGAGGAACTTGGAGAGGATAGGGCTTTATACGCGCCTTATTGGCGGCGCAATCAACTTCCTCTGTAGCATATTCATAACAAACGCCATTTTTATCTTTATACTTGACCTTTCCTGCATTATCAGGACTTGGCCACTTATAAAAAATGGGTCTATCAATTGAGAATAACCGTAATAGTATAAAACCACCAACAAGGCCAACAATTAGTGCTGGAAATTTAATCATAAAATCGCCCATACTTCTATGATAAGTATTAGAAAAGGATGCTTGCTGATATAGTCCGTACTCCTCAATTTAGACATGTATTTAGCCTACTTTTAGGTGTTGCCATTGTAATTGTAATATTTAGACCTTATTGTAAGGGCGATGATTGTGGTATTTGGAAAGCGCCACCTACTAATGAAGTGCGTGATACTGTATTTCAAATAGGTAAGAAGTGCTATAAGTTTAACGAGAAAGACAATGAATGTTCCGGCGATAAGTTTATTGAGGCATTTCGTGGGGAGTTTGTTTGTCGGCGCGACACGGGAAGTCGGGTAGAGGCAGCAAGGCCAACTAGCGGTGAGCTGAAATATGTGGAAGATTGTCGGCGTGATTAATGCGCTGCCGATTAGAATGGCAGAAGCAGGAACACTTTTATCGGATTTGGATGGAAAGCAGTCGCTTACTGGTGATGACGATTTGGTGCAAAAGATATTTGCTGAGATGAACACACCTAATGGTGGAAATACAATTAGTGCTCCGCCTCCGGCACCATCAGGACGCGCAATGGCGCCTGGATTGGCTCCTGTCGGAGCTATGTCTCAAATAGCAATGGATCCCACAGCAGCTACGGCACACATAATTGGCGGTCAGCATCCTACTCCGGCTGACTTTGCGCATGCTATGCATGGAGGCGGCATGATGCCTGTGAACCCATACCTACCTGTAGGCCCCCCTCAGGGTTTTCAGCCTGTACCTCAGCCTCAGGTTGGACTTTTAGATAGTTTGAAGATGAGCTTGGGGCGTGAAATGAAGACGCCACTGCTAGTTGCACTTATTGTCTTTGTAATGAGTTTGCCCTTTGTTAATACAATTATTGGTACTTATTTACCATCTCTTCTACGCATTGGTGGTGACCTAACAACAACGGGTCTTGCAATTAAGTCGTTGGCGGGTGGTACTCTTTTCTGGGTTTTGCATCGGATTGTGGCTCCACTTATTTAAGTATTATCCCTAAAAGTAGAATGCTGGACTTTAAGAGTACTGCAATGACAAAGCAAGTTGCACATGTAATTGGTGGACTTTATGTTATTTATGCCTTCTTTAATATGCGCGCAAGTACATTACTTTTCTCTCTTGCCGTTGGCCTAATTGTGCTTGGATTCCTTGGCTCCATGGAAGTTGCTGTGGCTGCGACAATTGTAAGTGGACTAGTGCTTAAGATGTTCTTTAAGGGGTTTGAGGGTTTCCAGACGATTAACCCGGTAGATGTGGAGAAGCGTTTGGCTGGTATGCGTGCAGCAGCACCAGCTGGCGAGCCATTAAGTACACAAGTGCAAACTGCTGCTGCTGCTCAGCCGGTGTTGAGCAGCTCTCTTGCTGAGGGTTTCTCAGATGTAACTCCGACAAATGCGGCAGCTGAGGCTGATGGTAAGAAGTCTGCCTCTTCTGCCTCTTCGGCTTCTTCTGCACCTGCACCAGCACCAGCACCTTCTGCTTCTGGCCCAACCGCGGCCGGTTTCACAGGCGGCGGCGGCGATGGAATTTTTAGGCTTGGTGAGATGCCAAGCGAGGCTGCGGGTGGGCCACATTTAGATGCCAGCTCTACAATACTGAATGCAATGCAGGCTTTGAAGCCCGACCAAATTAAGTCTCTTACTGATGACACCCGTCAACTACTAGATACACAGAAGTCGCTTATGGGTATGCTAGAGAACATGAAGCCGATGTTGAAGGATGGTGCGCAGCTTATTAATACTTTTGGTGGAATGTTTGGCGGGGCTAAGCCCGGCCAGATGCAGTTTGGTGGGCAGGGTGGACAGGCGGCAATGAATATGATTGGATCTCTCGGAGCAAAGTAATAAATGACTATTGCATCCACAATTAAGTAAACTCTAAAAGTAAGGCAAGTATTTTACTTTACTTTTAGAGTAGTAGAATGGGAAAAAAGTTCAAAATGCGCGGCCAGCGCGGAGGAGGCATAAGTATTTCTGAAAGTACAAGTGGCGGCAGCCTGAATACTTTACTTTTAATTGTACTTATTGGCATACTGGCATTCATCGGGTACCAAATTTATAAGATGAATAAGTCACCTGTACACTTTGCTGGTGTCACTTATGAGTCAAGTCAGCCGACTGTAATGGTGCAAGGAGGACAGGGGGACGACCGTTATACACAGGCGCCGAAGCCGACTCGTTGGTGGCGTGCGCCACCCGACCGTGATACTTGGAATCCGACAACACTTCCTTCAATGGCAACTCGCGGTCTCCCAGATTCCTTCCAGACACTTGGTGTACTTACTTATCCTGGTGGTGATGTAAAGCCGCTTCTTGGCCGGCGCACCGGTAACTCTAATGACCGCTGGAACTATTACACGCGCACAGATACTTATAATCCAGTCCCAATTCCACTAAGTCAGGGTCGCCGTGATTGTATGGATGATGTCGGTTGCAATGAGGTATTTGATGGAGATAACCTTAAAAGTCTGAATGGAGAGCAGGTCAAAGTCAAACTTTATAAGATGGCAGGTCCGACTTACATTCCATCCGTGTAATTGAGCGCGCCTATAAAACATAGGTATTTCGCAGAATGGAGACCTGTGCCACTGATGGAAATCTAGGATTTCCGATATCTATTACCGGCGCCTTATCAGCCGGCGACCAGTCATTTCTGGCTCTTCAGGCAAATGCTGAATTAATTCCAGCATTTGCATCGCGAATAATGCCGCGCCGCTTAAATCGCCAGACAGAAACGGAAACGGGCGAGACTCAGCAAAATATTATTGATGAAGGCGACCAAAGCACCTTACTGTACAAGGGTAAACGATATACACTCATTCATCTGCAAATCTGTGCGCCCGATTCAGGCGGTGGTTCATGGCCATACACCCCTAAAGGTAATTATTTAGCAAATGCTTGCTTTATTTTTAGTCGTATAGAGCGTGATTCACCACAAGTGATTGTACTTACTGTGCCACTTTATGCAAAACAATCAATGGAGAACTTGGCTCTACAGAGTCCAAAGGCAACAATGTACTTTGAGGATATTAAGAAAGCGACAATTGACCGTTTTAGCGATGTGGCCCAGAAGCCTCGTGTTGCAAATGTTGGTGAGCTTTTTGGAGAATTAGCAAATCCAGGCTATGTGACTTATATTACATGTATACCAATTCGGTCAGCATCAAATAAGATAGCAACCCTAAATGTATTATCCGCATTTTTCCCAGCTGGCTGGATTTTACCACAAGAGCTAATTGAATATATTGGTGAGTACAACTATAAGGATCGTAGTCGGTTTGCGCCCTTCTTTTTTCCACCATCAGCCCGAGCATCATTTCCAACAGCAATACAAGAGCCACCGCCTTCTCCGGCTGATAGTTGGATACAGGATATTAGTAATTGGTCAGACAGTGGCCAGACTTTTAAGAATGCTATCAGTGTTAGTGCGCCGCAGTTTGTCGTTCGCTTCAATTGGATAGCAGCTGGCATTATGTCTGGAAGTACTACTGGTGATGTAAAGCGACTGAAAACTACTATGGAGTATCAATGCATGCCGCTAGACCGTGTAAAGGACATTGATGGAAAATATGTTCTTCTAGACCCGGCAACAGGTGAACGAACTCTAAAGGATGCACTTGCGGGTGGTGACCAAAAGGCGGAAATTGCAATGGCCTTAAAACAAGGCACAGCTATCAAAACATTTGCAATCGTTATAGGTGTAATAACCGGCCTTATTGTTGGTGTGCTATTCTTATCTTTTGTTGTTCGTTATGTTATTAAACGACCTGTGCCCGAAACAATAGCACAAAATGCTATTAATGCTGTGGCCAATGCTGCAGCTGCAGCTCAGAATGCCTAATAATTTATACCAAGCAGTTAGAATGAAGGATAAAGTCCTATTTATTGGCCTTCCTCTTGCACTTTTAGTGGTAATTCTAATGCATTGGTTTGCAATTAAAATATATGGATTACCTGATAAAACAGAGGCTTTTGCAGATGTACCAAATCTAAGTTCCTGCCCAGATGATTTGAGCCGTTACTCGGATGGAAAGGCAATCAATTGTTGCGAAGGGAAAGTGACCGGTGGGCGTTGCAGCGGAAAGCCGCGCTGCTCACTATCAGGGACAAGCGACTTGCCTCGTTGTGCAGATTATCTGCTTGCAACAGGGAAAGATAAGGCGACTCGTTTTTGTCCAAAATCCCTTCCAAATTACTATTCGGTGGACGGTAAGGGGTTTTGCACAAGCTCTGCAATAAAATCGGACGGGTCAGGACCAGTTGAGAAAATAACAAATCCTGGTATGCGCTGTGCAGTATTGAGCAATCTTGATGAGCGTGAAATCAATCCTGAAAGTTGTTATAATAGACGCCGCTTGGATGAGTTTAAGGTCACAATTACGAATGAACCTGTTAGACGATTTCTCATGCCCGGAGAAAAAACTAAGAATGGTAGTATTGTACCAACAGTCTTTATGGCACTCTATGGCAACGGTATTAACCAGTCTCGATGTCTAGACAGATCATCCACTGAAACATGGTTAGATGTCATGCACCCAGGCTGGCGTAGCGGTAATAATGAGGAGTATAATAGACAATCATCAAAAATTATATGGTGCAATTAATTGCGACGCGAACGACGCTTTGTCCTCTTAGCCAAAAAACTAGCTTGTCCTTTGCTCATTTTTCGTCTTGTACCACCCGTTTTCACAGGTTTATTAAATGCTTTCATGTTACTAACACCTGTAGGAGGAAATGCAGCCAAAGCTGCCCGTGCCTCAGCCAAGCGGGCCTCAATGTCACCGCACCGTTCGGCAATCTCCGCCTCGGCGTCGCGTATTTGTTGATTAATGCGCTGACGATTTGTAGCTTTTACAGCCTGGTCCCGCTGCCGCTTTAGATTACGAATACTCTGACGAAGCTCTTCACAACGGTTAAAAAGCCGAAATAGCTTGTTAAAACGCTGATACGCCTCATCACGGTCTGAAATAATTTTTACAGGCTCAAATGCCTCCGTATCAACTGTCCAAACATTATTCTCGGCATAATTGTTGTTATCGTTTTCTTCCGCCATTCTCTACTAAAAGTCGCCACAATTAATACGCAACCGGCCATGCCTTCAGTAATACATAGCCAGTTGCAGCACCGGGAGGCACAGTAGGGAGCGGCGGGCGCTTTGCGTCGATAGAAGTACCAACAGGAGAAAAGGAGTCGCTGCCCATGCTAGAACCCGGTGCAAATGGCACAGAGGCTACTTCGGGTTCCTCATATGCAATGAAACGCTGCGACGGCGACAAAGGCATCTCGGCATCCTGCGGCATACGAGGAGCAGCCGAGGCAAGGCCTAGCGCCGTAAAGAGAGTACGACGATTACGCTCCAAGTAGAGACCGCCGAAACAGAGAAGCCCTAAAATTCCAAGCACAGGACTTTTAGTGGTTAGCCAAAGAAGTGCCAAGACGGTAATAAAAATGATTACAGGATGGTGGAAAGCATAGAGTACAGTATTAGACATCCGAGGTAACACAACAAACACCGCGACTAGTATAGCTGCACCAGTGATATCTAGACGCATTCTGCCTAATAGTTTGTTTAAAAGTTAGCCACAACACAACAATTAGAAATGAACTCCATACCAAAGCTCCTCACAAGTCGCGGATACACAATCCGTAAAGATTGCCTATCCGAAGCCGAGCAAAAGAAGCTGCGTGCCGACCTCCTTATGACTCCAAAGACCGCAGCGCGTGGTCTCGCCGGCCCACAGCCCTTTCCAATTTATATGGAGAGCAATAGCCGTTTCTATCTTCCCCGTGCCTGGGGCATAGAGCGTTTTGGCGCCCCTGACCAAGATATTGTTAGTGCCGGGGCAGCCTTACCCGCCACTGTTACATTTACTGGCCAGCCGCATGACTATCAGACAGCAATTATTGAAAAATTCCTCGCCGCCGATTCACAGGGCCTACTCTGTGTGCCATGTGGCAAGGGTAAAACTTTTATGGCAATTAATATTGCCGTTCGCCTAGGCCGCCGATTCCTCATTGTTGTGGACAAGGAGTTCCTCCTAAACCAGTGGCGCGGTGAGCTGGAGCGCTTTGCCTCGGGCCTCCGTATTGGCATTCTACAGGCAGATAAGGCACAAGTGGCAGCGGCAGACTATGACTGCACTATTTGTATGATTCAGACACTTTGCAGCCGGAACTACCCTGAGGGTTTCTTCGCCGACTACGGTTTTACAATCTTTGACGAGTGTCACCATCTAGGTGCGGCTCACTTCAGCCAAGCACTCCAGAAAATCCAGACTCGCTACTTGCTCGGTCTGAGCGCAACACCAACTCGCGAAGACGGTATGACTAAAGTCTTTGAAGCATTCCTCGGCAAGCCGGTATACTGGGAAAAGGTTCGCGAAGCGGACCCCACCGTCCAAGTGCGCGCAATTCACTACGATGGCGCCGCAGATGGAGCCGAATGGCCCGATGTGCCAACGGATTGGAAGGGAGAGCCCGTACTCGCCCGACTTCTCAGCAAAATTGTTGAATCGGCGCCGCGAACCGCCGCCATCGTCGATATACTACAGGAGCTTTGCAAGGAGCCAACGAGGCAGATTTTGGTGCTCTCCGAGCGTAAAGTTCTGCTGGAAGCTATCGAGCGCGACCTGCCGACCACCATTCGTCAGGGTTACTACATTGGAGGTATGAAGGAGGAGGTCCGTGAGAGAAATGCACGCGAAGCCCAGGTGCTACTGGCGACTTATTCAATGGCATCCGATGCGCTAAACATTAAGACACTGAATGCGGTCATCTTGGCCAGTCCGCGCAAACGGGTTGAGCAGAGCACTGGGCGAATTCTAAGACAGCGACCTGAAGAGCGAACACTTGCACCCCTAATTGTTGATATTGTGGACTGTCATGATGTTTATCAGGGAATGTGGAGAAAGCGCATGGCCTATTATAAGACATGCGGTTACCCAATTACTCATGTACGGGATGTAGTTGTTGATGAAGCGGCTGCTCCAGAAGTGCGTCAAGCAAATGCAGCTGGATGCCTTATTAAGTTAAATAAGTAAGTTACTTACGACCGCGACTTTTACGGGACTTACGATTACGACTGGACTTTCTCTTGCGACCACCATTTTGCCCCATATTGTTATTAACATTCATTGGAGCAGCATGTCCAATTGTATAGAGCCGAACCCAGTTAATAGATTGATTGTCTTCATAAAATCTATAAGAAAGTATTTCGCCTTCAGGTATCTTACGAACGTCTAAAAATAAAAATCCATTAAGACGATATATATTTAATACTTGTACTTTATAAACAAACTCTGTATAAAATATTAAATAATATTCGCCACCAATTCTTGCAGTCTCAGGATTAATACGAAATCCTAAGTCAGCTGGAGGATTTTGCGGCATTGGCGCAGCCGGCCCAGGTGGGTCAAGCGGCACATTCATCTCTATTTGCGACCACGACTTTTACGGGCCTTTCTGCGTTTGGACATTCTGCGCTTACGACCACCCTTCATGGTATTACCAAGATTGGCATTTGCCGTGCCACCAGGAATCGTCGTGCACGCATTGGAGATACCAAGACGGCCACCAGCAGGCTCATTAATCATGAAAGGCACGCCGCTCTGTGTCTGCGTAACTGCACCAGGCTGACCGGCCATGAAATGGCTATAACCGGCCGTCGTCTCCTGCAAAGGCGTGCCGCCACTATAAGGGGGTGTGAGGGCACCACCGCGGGCATTGTAACCAGGAATGCCGGCGCCTTCGCTCTCAGCAAGGCCGACGCCAGGCACAGGGGGTAGCTTGCCAATGGCAGGCTCGGTAGGCACAGTGGGAGAGGGCAAGGGGCTGCCCTGACCGGCCTCACATGCAATGCGCACGGCGGCAGGTGTGATGCCGACATTAGGTGTGCCCATGATTGGTGCAATAGGGTTGGCGCTCTCGTAGCGACCACCCTTCATGGTTCTGCGACGCGACTTGCGACCTCTGCGGCGACGACGACCACCACTCATGCCGGGTAGGCCACCAGGAATACGCGCAATAGCACTATTAGAAAGTGCATAGCCGGGGGCAACTGCCTGACAGTTAGAAATTGGCTGATTCACTAAATAAGGGAGCTGGGTTGTATTGGAGCTGTCACCGACAAGTACTTCAGGACCGACGGAATAAGCCGCACCGGGGCCACCGCCTCTCATTCTGCGACTTCTGCGTGCCATTTACTTCTAACTGTTATCGCGAAAAAATGATTCATCACCAAGGGATAAAACTCAGTAACAACAATGAGTGCAATTGAGAAATACAGGCCATGCAACGAGTTCGGTACATGCAGTATTTGCCAGGAAGACCCAAAATACGGCGACTTAATCTGGCATCTGGTCGCCTGTAACCACATATACCATAAGAGCTGTATAGAGCCTTGGGTGGAGCGAAGCACAACATGCCCTACATGCCGCCAGTCATTTGAACGACCATCCATTGAGGCGGACAAAAACCTGTTTCAAAAAACATTGGCATATGTATTTACACTTAAAATTGTAAATACATTGCTAATAAGTGAATATAAGCGTGAGCTACCGACAATTAGGGAGATTATTTCCAAATATAAATTAAATGGTATTAAAATGAACCCAGCTGATATAAATACGACAAACCTCCACACATTCTATGAGAGTTATGAGCGACTTGAAATGGAAATGCACATGAATTACGATGCCCCTAACGGTCTAACAATGGTTCCTATCATTCAGGCATTAATTAGGCGCCAAATAAGTTATCCACGAATGTATGAGCTTATTGTTCGCTGTACTCCGTAAAAGTATTAATGGGGCTGGGGCCAATAGAGTCATCAAGCAGCCTGACAACTTCGTATTTTTTGAAATTACTATTATACTTCACTTCAACCATAATGGAATCTCGTTCTGCAGTTGCTTGGCGAAGTTCATGACTAGAGGTAAGTGTTGGAACACAGACGCGGCCAAGGTCTGCACCTTCAGCGGCCTCCAGTATATAACTGTCAGGGAGTGCTGTCTTAGAGTCCTTTTTGAGGAGAGCTGCACGAAGCTGCGCAATTTCAGGTGCACGAATACGAGGTTGAGGACGAGTCGTTGGCTTCGTATATGCTACATGCTTTGGCTGAGGACCGGAACATTTAATAAGTGGAATAAAGTGATTATTTTCATCAACAATTGGCCGCTTAAGTTGCGGAATAGCCGAGTCACGGCGAGCACCGGGAATCATCCATACAAGTCGGCGACGCATGGGTACATCAGGCTGGAATTCCCAGACCGTTCCTGACTCCTCAGCACGCTCAGCAAATTGGGCAAAACTGAGCGGCCGGACAAGGCGCAGCTCACATCCAAGGAAATACTGCTGCTCGGAGAGCGCTGTATATGCTTCACAGAGCCGCGGCCAACGCTCCGAATATGACTTTGACTGAAGAAGTGGCTGACCGGCCGCTGTCCAGACATCCTCCAGAGTCAGGAGTCGCTCCGTACGACTTAGCGTTGCAATAATAATCCAAGTACCAGAATGAGTAAATGTTGCAGGTACCTGTAGCTTCAGTGTATAAGGACAATCCTGCTCAGTGTTCCAGTAGACGGCAGGCTGGCCGGCCTGCAGCACTAATAGTCCTGCGCGATTACGACCCTGACGCTGCCATACATAGACTGGCTTTGTACTTAGGAGAGCGGCGTCCTTATCCTTATTCAAATGATGGCTAATGCGCCAGTTAGTTCCGAGAAATCCCTCAATCACCTTAGCCACTTCCTCACGAGACTGTGTCTCCAGAGGACGAAGCTGAATTGGCGGAGGAAGGCGTGGCTCCGATGAATTTGCCGCTGCTTGAGCTTTTGTTTCCATCGTATACTCTAACTGTTATAGTGTGCCGGA
>JACCDW011973568.1_pt1 | contig 17676 bp, 53 predicted proteins | sample 7449781 | NCBI WGS metagenome assembly JACCDW01 (sample SAMN15323449, study PRJNA562643) | freshwater metagenome | isolation source: river surface water | place: USA:Blue River Watershed | collected 2017-08-18
ATGGTGGGTGGTATGATATGAACTACAAGTATGAGTTTGAGAAGTTTTGGGGTAAAGGTGCAAAACCTGAACGCATTGTATTACCCAAAAAAGACTTTGATGCTCTTGTAGAACGCTTGAATGAACCACCAGAACCTGAGGTAATAGAAAAAATCACTAGAGTTTTGAAACGTAAGGCACCCTGGGATTGAACGATGCATTCTAAATCAGTATTGGGAACACAAACAAATAAAACCAAACTTGGTTGGTGGGAATATTGGATTGGTCATTGTTGGATGACTGGATGGCAGACAATTGGTATGGCTTTCCGTAATTGGCGTGACCTAATGACTGGAAACTATGAAAATTATGCTCTGATGGATTATGACGACCCATATACAGAGTGTCGTGATTGGTTTTGGGTAACACTTGGTGAAGATAATTGTTATCCTAAGTTTTTTCTTGAAGATTTACTTGAAATGTCTGACCGAATCGCTAGGGGGGAGGAAAAAACCATCCCAATTGACGATATTCAAGCATTTCTTGACGAACTGAGGGAAGAATCCTAGGGTCTTGCGCTTCCTACCAACATCCTGTATAATACGCTAGTAACCGAGAAGTCAAATGCCCAAAAAGAAAGAGTTCATTCCAGAATTCAAGTATGATGGATTTCCCGTAATTGTAACTCATAAAGAAGGTAAAGATCTCAAAGATTTTAAAATCTGCCACTTTGATAGTAAAGTTAACGCTCAAAAATATGTTGAGCGTTGTAAGTTTAAGAAAAAAGATTACAATATCTACATTAAAGGAGAAGTTAAATGACTACACGTACTTTCATGGATAAAAACGGAAATTCTTGGGAGTGGGAAGAAACCCCTGAGACTATTGAGGCACTCAAACAACTACACGAAGCAGTAAAACAAGTAAATGAGCGAAAAGAACCTAATTGACGACGCTTTCTATGTTGAACAAAAAAAGTGGAAGACATGGCAATCATACGATAAAGAAGCAAAACCATTAATTACTTCTCTGAGTGAGGATCAGTGTATATCAGCAACTCGTTTTTATCTAAAGGGATTGCAAGAGGGATTTCCAAAAGCACATACTCACGCTGGTAAAGTAGATGGTAAACTATGAGTGATACAGATCCTACATCTCCTTGGTATGAATTTATTTCTTATTGTAGATGTTGTGAAAGTTTGGGAGTTCCAATTCGTCTACAATCCTTTATGAGATATCAAAAGTATTTAAGGGAAATTGGAGTAAAATGATTGGTACTACTTGGTTTCATGCGAAATGGGGTGTCCATAATAATACCCCTATTGACGATATTTACAAAAGACTTTCTGATTTAGAAATTCTTGTAAAACATCTTGAATTGCGAATTGAAGAACTTGAAAGAGAAAATGTTGAAACCACAAATTCAATATACGAAATCGCTAACAGTTTAGAAGCACGTATTGACATTCTTGCTTCTGAACCTTATAATCTTGATAAATTTGCAGTAGACTAATGTATGAAACATTAACTGAATTTGAACGGGCACTAGCACGTTTTGGTGATAAAGTTGCTTTAATTGCTGGTCTTGAATTGAGCAACAAAATTTCACCAGAAGATGCATATCAACAAATTAAAGAACTTTATAAGGAACTCAAAGCACTTCGTAAAGTTGAAAAAAATTCTTGGAAAGGTGATATTCACATTGATCTATGATGGAAGACACTCTTAAAATCATACAAAATGAAGATGGGTCATTCATGATGGATTGGGACCCTCAAGACCCAAATTGGAAATGGCTTAATGGGTTAACTTCTAAGGAAATTCAAATTATTATAGAAAAAGCAATCAAGGAACACATCAATGGCATTTGACTACAAAAAATACTCACTTGAGAGACTTGAAGAGTGGGTTCATGATGCTATTTCAACATCAGAAGCATCTGCTCAAGAAATTTATGATGTTATTCAAGGTGTTGTAAAAGAACAATATTATCATTATAAACATCAGACAAGTCGCGCTTATGAACTTCTTGCTCTTTTGAATGGAAACGGTAAAAGTTGCTCTACAACGTGGGATGAGTGGGAAGCAATTTACTATCCTGAAGAATATGATAAAGTAAAAAAATGGGTTCTTCCTGTTGGAGTTGATGGTTTGACTGGAGATTGTTTTATCAATCTTCCTGATGACTTACTTGAAGCAGCAAATCTTAAAGAAGGTGACCAAGTAGAGTGGGTAGATCAGAAAGATGGTTCTTACCTATTGTGTAAAATAACTAGACCACTTGGAATGGATGAATGTTGAGGTAAATTATGGCATTATCACAATCAGTTGAAGAATCACTAAAGGAAGCAGAAGCATCTTTAAGAAATGCTCTTGCTTATGCCGCTAGGCAAGAACGTCCAATGGTTTGTAGTGTAATTGCCGATCTTATTCAAAGGATTGAAACACTACAGACAACTGATTCTCTCCTTGATAAACTGGAAAATCGTAAACAAGGTGACTCTGGATTCTTTGGGACATTTTTTAACAATGACTGAAAAAAAACCAAACGAATTTGGCGAAGCACTACAAGAGTGGTGGAATTCTGATGCCTGCAAACAACTCCAAAAAGAAACTGAAGAAGCAAAGCAACGTGCAGTCGGCAAGTATTTTATGCTTTCTGAATCAGACAAACTTGATATGGTTCAAGCGATTTGTTACATTATGTGTAAAGCAGAGAGTGAAGGAACCAGTCATCGTGGTCTTCAAGATGCTTTAGGAGTTTATCCTGCTGGTTTCTGGATCGACAATCTCATGGATGTTCATAACGCCTTGTGGTCATACTATCACGATAAATCACAAGAAAAAGATCTTCAAGATGATCTAGATGCACTTGATAATTTTATGAAGTAATGTAACATGATCCCAAAGAAAACATTAAACTTCTAGATAGTAATGTTATAGAATGCTAACATTGAGATCATTCGCAAAAAATCAATGACTCTTTCAAGAACTGGTTTTGAAAATCTTACAAAAGAAGAATGGAATGAATTAGTTGCTCTTAAAGATGCGATTAATCAAAATCCAGCGACTGTACATCCAAATAAAATGGAAAAATTTACAGAACTGCTTGTAAGATCTCTTGAAGGTAAGTGTGATCCTCCAGAACCAAAAAATTGGAGAGGAACATCACTAAGTGAGTAAAAAATAAATATTATCATCACGATACAAAACAATGGATAACATCGATCAGCATATTCAAAGAGATATAGATCTTTTGAATAATCCAACAAGTTCTCCCCAAGCGCGAAGACATGCTGAAGAAGAGCTTGAAGCATTAAACTTATACAAAGAGCGTCACCCAGGAGATTCTCATGATCCTACATCACTTGAACTCTATTGCGATCTAAATCCTGACGCACCAGAGTGTAGAATCTACGAAGACTGAGTGACATTTTAATAACTGGCACATATGGGGAACTTAGATCCCCATTTTTTATGTAAAATTAACTTGAATCATTTAAAATCATGAAAATCCGAGAAAAAAATCACATTTATCTACATACCACTAAAGAATGGAGAAAGTGTAGTCAATTAGTTGGTGCTCCAGAATTTCCAATCGGAATTGATGTTGGAATGACTCAGCATCGAATGTTTGATTTTAGATTCGCAAATGGAGATTATTCCCATTTTTTCACAAAACCAGAAATTTTTGGTATGATTGAAGTTCATCCAGACCTCACTGATTATGCAGTGCATGATCGGATGTTATCTCATGGTTTTCTAAAGAATCCAGATAAGGAAGGATCTCATGACTTTTTCGTGACCCTTGTACATAAAAGTTATGAAGAAGCAGTTCAAGTAATTATTGATATCATTAACAATCTCAATGATTATTATCACGAATATGAGAAAAAAACAGGTCAGTCTCCTGGTAAGTTTTTGCGTGAGCGAAAAGGTAGAAAAGGTGAAGCACACCGAGTTGTGCCTACAGAAATAATCATTGAACAAACTAAAGTATTGCAAAATATTCCAAAAGATGTTAAAATATTCATTCCTTATGATGCTCATGGTGCATATTGCGAGTATTTGGTAGAGCAAAAATTTACTAACATCTTTACACATTGCAAAGATGAAAATCCTACTTTACCACTATATCTGATTGAAAATGAAAATATTACTACAATTACTCACGACGAATTTATGTCAAAACAATTTGATGTTGTAATCGGAAATCCTCCCTACGGAAATGCTGGAAATCTTGCAATTAGATTTTTGAATTGTGCAGCAGATCGTGTTGTTCCTGGTGGTATTATAAGTTTAGTTCTACCAACTTCAATTCGTAAAGTATCCAGTCAAAACAAAATTCGTAAAGATCTTCATTGTATTGAAGATATTAGTTGTGATGAAAGGGCGTTTCCTGGAGGGATTAATGCCGTTGTGCAACGGTGGGAAGTTCGTAATGAACTAAGAACTAAAATCGAAACTTACAAAACTCACCCAGACTTTGATTTTGTTAAAAAAGGAGATCCAACAGCAAATCTTTTTGTAATGAGAACTGGTCATGCGGGTAAAGTTTTGACAGAGAATTTTAATCACTACGAACACTCTCATTTCTTTATTCATGCTAAAGATCAAAGTGTGATTGAAACAATCAAAAAATTAGAACCAAAACTCATTGAAATGGCATCACATACAAATGGAAGGAATCACATTTCAAAACACGAACTTATCACCAGTTACATCGAATACAAAGAACAAGCATAACAGAGAAGTTGGTTCTGAGATTGAAAGATCTGATGAAAGAATCAAGATAACTCAAGAAGTTTTTACACCAATGGAACTTTGTGTTCATATGGTGAATGAATTGCCAGAAAGTGTTTTGAAAGACCCTAATTCTACATTTTTGGATAATTCTGCTGGTTGCGGCAATTTTATGATTGCTTTGCGTGATAAACTTCTTGAATATCACGATTTAGATCACATCTTAAATCACATGTTATTTGCAGTTGAATTGATGGAAGACAATCACTCAGAAATGTGTAGTAGATTGGGAATTTCTACAGATCACCCACATTATGTCTGTCATGATGCCTTAACATATGATTACAGTTTCGGAGAACCAATTGGTCTTGAGAACTTCTTTATGTGACACTTCAAAAACTGCCACAAAGGGGGTTCTCAGGGCACTGGGGACCCCTTATAATATGTGGGTAATCAACGAAACGCCTCATGGCAACTCGCTCTCGCATCGGTCTTGAACTCGCTGATGGTTCTGTTCTCTCTGCCTACCATCACTGGGATGGTTATCCCGAATGGCTGGGTCGTATTCTTCGCACTCACTACAATAGCAAAGAACTCGCCGCCGAACTGATTGATGGTGGCGATATGAGTTCTGCTTGGACTACTTCGCGTTGGAATACTAAACTCAACGAAAAATATGGTCCCGAGTATTATTCTCAGCGTGGTGAAGATTGCCCTCCTCGCCTTGATGCTGATTTGAATGATTATCTTTGCAATAGTGAAGAATACTCTTATATCTTCACAAATGGTGAGTGGGTGTGCTACACTGATGACCACCGAGACTTGCATACTGTGAAGCAGGTCGAAATTCCCTCTGGTGCTCTTGCTGTTTGAATTATGAAAATTGTTAGTCTTGCTTTTGGTGTAATTGTCCTTGCTGTTGCTGGTCTCTTCTTTGAGGCGTGGTTGCTTGGTTTGATTCTGTCTTGGTTTGGAGTATCCTTGTCATTCTGGCAGAATTTTGCTATTATCTTTCTTGCTAATCTTATTTTCAAACCTGTTGGAGGTTCTTCTAAATGATTAAATCTATTCTTGTTGCTACTACTGCTATTCTGATGGCGACTCCTGCTCTTGCAGAGAATATTCAATCCGCACAAACTCTTAAACAAGTGAGTGTGCCAAATGCTGCATCTGGTTTGTTTGGGGCACTTTCTAGTTCTTCTGGTGGTAGTGCTGTTCCCCCAGCTATGGCACTTTCTGCTGTTGATGTTACCACAAATATTGCTTGTCGTTCTAAGGCACGTGCAAAGTATTTTGAACTTGGTGCCCGCGATATGTCCAAAGACGACAGTAATTCGCAATGGGGAACTGTTGGAAGTATGCAAGCACTTGTTTGGTGTCGTGGAACTCAGGCAATTATTGCAGTTGCTGGTTCTGACTATGGTAGTGTAGGTGAACTTCGTGACGAACTGAAAAAAGCATTCTGAGGTAAATTATGAAGCAACAAAATGGTTTTCTGTCTGCTGAAGGTAGTTTTATTGTAGGTATCAGCATTCTTGTGATTGCTGGTCTGGCATTTGGTCTTCCCCAGTATGGTGTGTGGACTAAAACCCTGAGTGGCAAAGCACAACTACAAGAAGCAGAATACACTCGTCAGGTTGCTGTGCTTGAAGCAAAAGCAAAACTGGATAGTGCTAAAGAACTGGCACAAGCAGAGGTTGAACGTGCCAAGGGTGTTGCTCAAGCAAACCAAATTATTGGTGATTCGTTGAAGGGCAACCGTGAGTATCTCCAGTATCTGTACATCACTGGTCTGGAGGAAGGTTCACAGAAAGGTAATGTGACCATCTATGTGCCCACAGAAGGTGGAATGCCTGTACCCACTTTACAAATGAACAAGTGACACTTTGATTAGTGGCACACTGGGGGCATCTGGAGCGATCTGGATGCCCTATAATACTTTCATACGCAATCAACCGATGACTACCACCTTCGCTGACTACGCTGCCGCTGCTGAGGCACGGAAGAACATTGCAGAGGCAGTTCTGGGACACACATACGCTCTCTGTGAAGCATTGCGCCAAAACTTCATTGAGTATTCCATTCGTATGCACGAACGCTCTCTTGAGACCTATCGTGATGAGGGTGGAGTTAATTATCACCTTGCTGCTATTGATAAACTGAAGCAAGGTATTTGTGATTATGACTTCTATCCTGAAACGGGTCGGAAGTATCACAAAATTATTATGAATGCGAATGGTTCTAAATCTGTTCACGCTTTTATAGATAAGAAGACTGGTGAGGTTTATAAGTCTGCCAGTTGGAAGTCTCCTGCCAAAGGTGTTCGTTATGACCTTCGCATTATTAAAGACCGCGAATGGTTGCTTGAGAATGCTGATTGGGCAGGTTCTTATCTTTATGCTCGCTGAACAATGAAAAAACTTATTCTTTTCCTTCCTCTTACATTTTTTTCTATTCCAGTTCAGGCACAGCAAGTAAATCAATTTGCAGTTTGTACTCAAAATCAGGAAGTTTATCGCCCTGGTGGTTATGATCAATATGGAAATTATGTTCCTGGCGGTGTAAGTGTTCAAACCTATAATGTCCCCTGCAACAATGTTAATCAAGGATATCGACCTACTAACCAATATTATGGTAATGGTGGTTATGGTTATTATGGTAGGGCAACAAATCCAAATTGCAACCCTGCAAGAACACTTTTAGGTGGTGTTCTTGGAGGTGCAATCGGTCGCGCTGCTGCTATGAATTATCCTCAAAACTATGGTTGGGCAACTGCACTTGGAGCATCAATTGGAGGTCTTGCATTTGCCTGTTAATCTATGAAACGTACTAATTTTGACCGTTTGATTTTTGTTGGTTCTTTTGTTTGGTTTCTCCATTGGTCATGCAATCTGTTATCTTCTATTCTGGATACGGTTATTCTAAACGCCTCTGTGCGGACGTTACCACTTGGTTTCTAAATAAATTCTTTCCACGCCATAACATTTCTGTTGAGATTGTTCATCGTGGTCTCAAACGTGAATGTGTTTATGGGTATTGTGACATTTTGGAGAATTCTCAACGCCCAAGATCGTTCTTGATTGAACTTGACACTCATATGTGTCAAGAAAACTATATAAAAACTCTTTTGCACGAACTGACCCATCTGAAGCAATGGGTAGACGGTTCACTGCGTCTCCGTTACGGAAAAATGTGTTATTGTAAAGAACCTGTGGAGAATTACGACTATTGTAATCAACCACACGAAATTGAAGCACGAATTATGGAAGTAAAACTCTATTATGAGTATTGTCAAGAAAGAGGTGTGCCAGTTCGTCAAGTGTCCCATTTCTTTCCCAACCGTTTGATGCAGACAGTATAATTACAAAGTAATCAACGGATGGCACCGATGAAAACCTATCGAATGTTGATTGAGTATTGGGTTCCTGATGAAGATGAGAACCTGTGGGAAGAGCGAATTGTACAGTCCCGTTCTTCTTGTGGTAAGATTGCAGATGACTTTCTTGCACAAGATCGCACAAATCTGATTCGCTCTGTTGAAGTTATTCCTACTTGAATATGGCACTTTCTGATCGCACAATTCAAAAACTTGCCGATGTTCTGACTCCTGAAGTCATTGATTACATCTACAATGATGAGCGTTGGGTGGAATTTCTTCAAGAAGTGATTCCTGACGCAATCACAGAAAAGATTGGTCAAGTTGATGGAGACATTCTGTTTGACCTTTCTCTGTGTATTATGGATCGTACCACTTTGAAACCTGCAAATCTATGATGAAAAAGTTTCTTTCTCTTCTTCTAATTCTTCCTCTGCCTGCATTTGCTGGTCCTGCATTCAAGTATCAAACAGTTTGTTATCTGGAAACACAAGAACAACTGATTCAAGATAATTGTACTGTTGTTGAGACTCGTGAAAAGGGTGGAGCACTCAAAACACGCAATATTTACTCAAACAAGTTCTCATTGACGGTTAAATCTTGGTTTGACAAGCAAGAAGGTTTCATGACCTGGGATTCTCATAACAAATTTAATTATAAGTGGGAATATAAAGCAAATCAGGTTGGTAGTTATGTCATGCCTGGTTTTATTGTTCAAGACGTATCATGGGATTGATGATGAAACCTAACTTTCGTAAGGTTCTTGAACTGGCAATCGAAGAAGGTGTCCGATATGGATATAATCGTGCTCATAAGCATATGGAAAATCCATCAGAAAATGCTATAATTGATAATGTTGTAGAGCAAGTTATTAACTCTATTGACGAATGGTTTTATTTTGAGGATAATGATGACTGAAACGACTGTACAACTGAATGTTCATGAAATTGGTGTAATTCTATCTGCACTTCAGTTGCTTGGAGTCAGAGAAGAAAATCTAATTGCAAAAGATTACGGAAGTGTGCCAGCACTGTATAACAAACTTTATACGGTCTTTGAGTACATGGACACTTCCCAAACTGGTCTACGCAACGACGTGGTGCCGTCGTTCTGACCTATAATACAGAGGTAATCGGGAGACACCCCATGCAACTGACCTCCACCACTGGCACGATGACCGTGGACTACTTTCCCATCGCTGGCAGCACTCAGTTTCTTTATAAAGTGCTGAAGTTTAAAGGTGTGGATACGATGAGCACCAAGTGCATCACAAAGCGCGATTTTGAGCGTGAATGTGAAGAGCGTATTGGTCTTGGATATGAAGTGACTGGTTTCAACACTGAGGCAGTCAACGTCAATCCGATGGCAGGTGCCTGCTGATGAAACGTTATATTCTACTTGCGGCAACTGTGATTGTCGCCTATAATTGGTTTTTAATTTCACGTGATGAACGACTCTTTTCAGTTTACGACCGAGCAACTCAAAATCATCTACAAAGCAGTCCGAAAGTATCAGATTAATGATGTGCCTTTGAATGGTCAAGCATATCAAGATTGTGATGTAATTCTGAATACAATCTTTCCAACTGTTGTGCCGCAAACGAAATGAAAAAGTCTACTCAAGATTCGATCATTCAAATGCTTGAGGATGCATTACAAGTTGCACATTCTGCACCTCAGCGCCCTGATTTTGGTTATCCCTATGCTGCTGGTTATTGTCAGTCTGTGATTCAAAATGTTCTTGATTTGATGAGGAAAGAATCTGATGAATGATGAAGATATTTCACAATTTGTAAAAGCATTCTCCGATTTTCTGAAACATGCAGAGGTTGAAGAGTTTTATTATGATGGGCGCACTCTGGCACAACTTCACACAGAGCAGAAAGCATCTGAGTTGGGCATTTCAACTGACTATTATCTGATGGAGTTTGTATGATGGACCAACATACAAAATTAGTTCTTGCACTTCAGCAAACGGAAAACATCTATGAGTTACTTCAAGATGGACCCTATGCTGGTTTCTTTTCATCACATCTTCTGCCAATCAAATATGAGATTGAGCGGCAAATTTCCTGCTTGACAGGATACAACAAATACACTAAAATCAAGGAGTAGTTTCAAACCGAAAATGAAGTATCTTTACATTGTTGATGACTGGGTTCCTTTTCCTTCTTCTGAGTATGGCGGTCTGATTAATCTGATTGCATCTTCAGACACGGAAGCATTTCAAATTCTCTCAGAGGAGCAGTCATTTGATGATCGTTACAATGAGCGCATTATGGAACGAGTCATCAATGCTCAAAAGTTTGCTCTACAGGATGATTATCAATCTGGTATTCTAGAGGCATTCACGACCTGATATTATGAAAGAAATTCCATCTTTCACACATCAAGCACCTGAAGGAATGTATTATGAAATTGAAGAGTTTAAGCGTAATGTCTTTTCTATTTGGGTGTGCTATCGGCGCAAATTTGACTACAATCTGGGCGAATCTACCAAATGCATCTGGGGATTCTACGACAGCAAAAAGTCCAAGTTCTATAGTCCTGTAAATTCAAAAACCGTAGGTAAGGAAGTTGAATTCAAACAAACAACTCCTTACTCTGCAATGATACCAAAACAAACTCCACTTCAAGCAGCGTTTGTATGAGTTATACTCCACAAGTCAATGATTATGTAACCTGGAAACATATTCAAGGGTGGGTATATTTCAGGACGAATTCATATGTTACCATTGAGGCATATGTAAAACCAAAGCATCCAGAAGATTATCAAGTTTCACCAATTCATGCAAACAATCGTCTTCTGATTCTATGCTATTCAAATCAATGGAAAGAACTCACTTATGTGAAGTCAAGGAATTCAATTCACGAAGAATAAAAACTTATGGCAATCACTTACAACTGGAAGATTACCGATTTAGAACGAAGAACATCTGATGGATATATTTTCAATGTGTATTATGAAGTAGTAGCATCAGAAGGTCAATCTACTTCTATAATTGATGGATGCGTTTGTTTAGATCAAAATGATGTAACTGAAACTTTTATTCCCTTTGAACAACTTACTGAAGATATTGTATTGAATTGGATTCGAACTTATATGGGCGATGAATGGGTAAGTATTGAACAATCCCTTGAATATCAACTTCAAGTCCAAAGAACACCAGAAAGTCTATTCGGATTACCTTGGTCAAATGAGTAAGAAAAGAACAACACTGTGGAGATTATGGTGCTATTCTCTTGGTGCCAAATCAGGAAAGAATGATAGAGAGGCAAATATTGTTTCTGCGATTAGAACTGTTATCTTTACAACCTACCTCATCACTAACGCATTTATTATTGCTGGTGTAATTCGACATTGGAATAAACCTCAACCTATTGAAATCTTTATTGATAACACACCTCATGAAGTATCAAGTTGTCTATCTCAAACCAAAAAAGAAAACACTCTCAAAACAAATAGCAACTTTCTATAAGATTGAAGATGCTACTCTATGGGAAAAGCATGTAAAAGAACAAGGATGTGTACAAACTGAAATTATACCTGTATTTTAATAACGTTATTGTTATATTTTAATAATAAAAAAATATATTAAAAAATATAGTTGTGTGTTTTGTTTCTTGTGGAAAAGTTGTGGAAAAGTAAGGTTTATCTGTGGAAAAGGTAGGTTAATACTTATAAATGCTTGATAAATGCTTATAAATGCCTCTGGGTCTTTTGTCTATAAATGCTTATAAATGCCTCTGGGTCTTTTGTCTATAAATGCTTATAATACCTTATAAATGCCTCTGGGTCTTGTGGGCTTAGCGAGCGTATCATAAGACGCGCAGTTTGTCAACCCCACGCCCCCGAAAATCTAGTCGAGACCCACACAAGACTTCTAGTCGAGATATAACACTTGCATAATATCATCATAAAATCTAGTCGAGATATTATGATATCATGACAAATCTCGACGAGAATCATATATAGATTCATAAGATCTCGACGAGACCCACATCTAGACTTGCATCTCGTCGAGTATTATGCTACAATAACACAGTCACTCACAAGATCTCGACGAGCTATGTACGACGACTACGATCTCGACTATACGTTCACATACGATAATGCACTAGATCTAGATGAGACTTATGCACTAGATCTAGATGAGGATTATGCACGAGATGCGCAAGATTACGAATCGCTTGCATATCGTCATTACGCATGATAGAATCGAGTACACAACGCACGATGACACCCATGATTGCACAAAAGCGCCTAGTACGTGTAACACTAGACATTGAGTGTTATGATGACCTAGATCTAGAAAATATGAATTGGGCAGAGGTATTAGAACTCGAAGGAGATGAATCGGTGCATTCTAGCATCAAAGAGTTCGACCCATTCTAATATGTGACACTCTATGAACTGGCACAAGACCCCTTGAGATCTGCCACGTGGTGGGTTATGTTACTCAAGTCGTCGCAATTGACCCCCCCAAATGTACACCTACACCGCTGAGGATGTTCTTCAATCTCTGGCGATTGATTCTGACTTCTATGAAACTCAAGAAGAGTGGGATAAGTTAGATCGTGTAATGGAACTCTTCAAGTTCGTGAAGCAGAATGCTGCAGACGGTTTGGTTAACCTTACCGAAGAGCAGCGTGACGTATACTGGGGGACGATCTGACAACTGGCACATAGAGGGTTGCAGGGTCCCTTAAAACCCTGTACATTACCTTTGTTCGCAACTGAAACCCAATGTGCGGTCCTGTTTTTGAATATTCGTTCGAAGATTATCTGAACGATGCGAGTGATGAGCAATGGGCAGAGTGGGAACAAAAGGCATCCGAACTTGAGATGCCCCTGGATTATTACGTAATGGAGTTTGTTTGATGTATAGCGAATTTGATTTTCTTAATGAAGAATGTTTTGAACGTCCTTTTCATACTGGACCTGTTCCTAAACCTTCTCTATCTTACAGGAATTTCCGTGAGATCCAAAAACTTAATAAGCGTATGACAGTTCAGAAAGTGTCCACTGCCTCTTGACCTGAGCACCAAACCCTGTTACATTACATTCGTTCCTGAGAGATCCAGCAATGCAAACCACCTATCGCGTCATTGGTTTCGGTGAGAATGAGCATGGGTTCTTCAACCAGTTCGCATTCACCAGCACGATTGGTTATGCCTGCGGGATTTATAATGCTCACCTGCAGGATCCTGAAATGGATGGTGCTGTGATCATCCGTGTTCGCCATGAGGATTGGGAAGTCATTCAGGAATTCGGTGAGTATCCTGTTTCCGTTGTGATGGGTCCTGTGGGCAATCTGAAGGTGGAGAAGGCACCTGATCTGGTGCTGGTGTGACAGTCCACTAACTGGCACACAAGGGGTTGCAAAGCGACCCCACCCCTGTTACATTACATTCGTTCCTGAGACACCAACCAATGTCCGTGACCCTGACCGTGAATTTCAAAGAAGTCTACGCTACTGAGACTGTTGAGTTCATTGACAATCTTCTGGAGGAGAATTATGCTCTGGAAGATATGATTGAGTTCATTGATCAGTACAATGAGAATGACTTCGTTGCATATTATGAAGAATACGTTCGTTGTGGTGAGGCAATTGGTTATGAGGCAGTTGATGCCCTGATCAGTGAGATGGGTTGCCTTTCGTACATTGAAGATTGTGATGAGAGTTATCAGGGTTTCTTTGAAGATGAGGCAGACTTTGCCGAACACTTCTACAATGAAATGGGTGCATACGTCCCAGAAGGCATCGTAGTGGACTGGGAAGCAACTTGGGAGCAATCTCTGCGTTATGATTTCACTGCCTGCTCTGATGGTTCTTCTTACCGCCCCTGCCACGTGTTTCGTGATTGTTGAGTGATAAGATCTCGACTAGATCGCGCATACAATTGCAACATCTAGTCGAGATCACATATACATCATATACAATCTCGACGAGATCACATATACATCATATACAATCTCGACGAGATCACATATACATTGAGGAACGGGTTCGCCTCATCTAGATGGAAAAGTTACCCTGCGCGAGATAATCATATATGATCTAGTTCTAGTGGGTGATCTGAGGCGGGGTGTGGTGCCCCCGCCTTTTTTATTATATGTGCTAGAACATGTGCGTCACCCCACTCACCCCTTCCCGCACCACATATATGTGCGTGTGTATATTAATAGAATACCCCTTCGGGGTATTGCCTACGGCATCCCTTTAAAGTATAATTAATATCTTATAACTTTCCTATCAACCCTAGCAAACCCAGTCTACTCAGAGTTTGATATCTTGTCAAGCCCCCTAGGGGACCTGGTGTGCCAGTTGATCTAGTGGCACAGACCCCCTTGCAGACCCCCTGGATTCGTGCCATACTGCATTCGTGGTTGAGGCACCTCTCTACATTCACCCTCACCGCCCTGATACAATGCAAACCCAAATCCTGGACTTCACTGCTGCTTTCCCCCCTGCACAGAAACTGACTGAAACTCTGATGGAGATTGATTATAAGAAACACTTTCACCAGTTTATGGATGCTGTTGTGATTGCGTGTGCATTCGTTGCTGCTATTGCTACTGTCATTCGTGACAACTGGGTGAAGTATGATTGCACTGAGCGTCTGCAACTGTTCGTTCTTCGTTGTGTTGAACTGGCGAAGACTTTCTACGCTTGGGTGATGACCGTGTTCGTGCCGTTTGTGAAGTCGTTCTACGATGATTGCCGCAGTGTTTATAACTTCGTGCGGACGGTCTGAGAACTGGCACATCGGGACGCTGTGGAGTCCCTCACCCCTGCTACATTACATTCGTTGTTGAGGGATTCGCCCCATGGCACTCATCGCTGACAAGTTCAACATCTACAACACCGTGAGTGAGCACGATTACATCACTGAGCAATGTGCAACTTGGGTTGATCACTACAACTTCCTGGCAACACTTTCGTGGAACACTGATGCAGAGCGTCAACAGTTTGAGTATGAAATGACCGACTACCTCTGCTACGACGTGTGACGGTCTGACAAGTGGCACAAGGGGGGTTGCAATGCCCCCACCCCCCTGATACATTACATTCGTTCCTGAGGCACACACTGATGTTTGACGAACTCTGGTCTGAGATTCAAGATGCCCCTGGTGAAATCTTTGACCTGCCTGAACTTCGTGATTTGGATGAAGATAATAAGTTTGATGTGAATGAGTACCTGAACGGAAACTACGATTACTGATGACAATGGCAATCCGCACTGTTCAGATTCTCAACATTGATTTTGACCTCACGCTTGATGATGAAGATGCGTGGGAACTTGATGACCCTGAGATGCTCCAAGAGCGTCTGCGTAATGGTTACAAAGGGCAAATCTTTGAACTTGAAGTAGAAGATGATGCCACAGATGATGAGGTTTCGTATGAACTTTGTGAGGAAGTTTCTGCTGCCTCTGGTTGGTGCATCAACTCTATTGACTTTCGTTACGTTCTCAAATGACTGAAATGACCAACAACGCTAAAACCTGGACTGACGATTTCAGCGGACTTGTTGAGAAGTATGCTGAGCATGTGATGGACTGCATGGACATGAAAACCATGGAGCAGTTCGTGTTTGATACGTTGGTGGAGCAGTATAATGGTTACAGTGAGGAAGAACTGATTACTGAAATCAGTGAGTATTATGGTGATGAATGGTTCGAAGATCATGGGGTTGAGTTGAAAGAATCCCCTGAGATGTGACAGTCGGCATAGTGGCACAAGGGGGGTTGTGGTGCCCCCCTGTTCGTGCCATACTACGTTCATCAGCAAACGACCCATGCAGAACAAACACCTGGAGCACCCCGAAGATACCATCCTGACTGGTGACCTTTCCGTGCTGGATTGGTTCGTGACCCCTGGCACTCTCAGCGTTAAGATTGATGGTGCCCCTGCTATCGTGTGGGGGATTGATCCTGCTTGTGGTGAGTTCTTCGTGGGCACCAAGGCAGTGTTCAATAAGAAAAAGATTCGTATTGCTCACAATCATGAAGAGATTGATCAATTCTATGACGGACAAGTTGCAGACATTCTGCATGTTTGTTTTGATTGCCTACCTCATACAGACACCATTTATCAGGGGGACTTTATTGGGTTTGGTGGATCTGATGAATACAAATCCAACACCATCACTTACAAGTTCCCAGAGGTAGTTTCCCAGCAAATTATCATTGCACCTCACACCTGCTATTATGCTGAGAGCGATCTTCGTGATGCTCAGGCATTCCCTGACCGTGCTATCTGGAATGATACTGAGAGCGTCAAGTTTGTGAAACCTGATGCCTACATTCTCCACAATCAAGAGTCCTTTTCTGATGTTGAGGAAGTGTGCAAGTTCGCCCGTCAGATGGTACAAACCGTGACGTTCGTTGACAAAAAAGGTGCTGAACATTTCAAAAAGTGTATCAACACCTTCATCAAAAACGGTGCGGTTCTTGATGATAAGGCACTGAGCATTTTTGCTGAGTGTGACATCAATCTGGTCAGGTTGTGGAAGTTGGTTAAGTCCATCAAAGAAGATTGCCTCTATCTGTGCCGCAACAATGGTCCTGAGGCATACATTGGCACCGATCGTATTGATGCTGAGGGTTATGTGATGACCAATGAGTTTGGTATGTACAAACTGGTGAATCGTGAGGTCTTCGCTTATCATAATTTCAACCATGGTCGTTTCCAGTGTGCCGCCTGAAGCACTGGCACACTGAACCCACAGGGGGCATCGATGCCCCCCTATAATAGTCTCATCAGCAACGGACCAATGCAGTTCCAAGATGATGAACTCGCTCTGCTTTATCGTGCCCTGGATGATAAGCTAGGAGCAGCATTTTCATCCCGACTTTCTAGGAAAGCAAACAACGATTGGGATGAGTTTGATGAAGAACTGTACTGGGAATCATTCAAAAAGCACAAAGCTTTGTGGGAAAAGTTGCACGAACTGGTGAAGAAATGACTGTTATTCTTTTGGGAACAATTAGCGGACTGATACTATCAGCAATCATTGCCAAACTTGACGGACTGGATGACCTCAAAGACCCCGAAGACCCTGACAATGACTGGAACTAAAATGGTCACTCTCACTATCAACGAAGAAACCTACGCTATGGTTCACAAACTCATGAGCATCGGTATGGATCAGGTGCTGGATGCCCCTGAGACCGACCCTGAGACCATGGGGAGGGTGCTGGATGCCGTCACCCTATTCAGCACCTGGAACCCTGTGACAGTTGAGCAACTGGACCAACTGGCAGGCATCTGACCCACCGACCCCCCTATAATACTTTCAGTTCACAAGGGAAACCAAATGCCCCGTCCCGCAGTTGAGTCCATCGGCACCCGCCTCTCTGCCTGCCAGGCACGTGCCGCCATCTATGACCTGGCAGACCTCTACAGCTGGGAGGTCGTTGCCGCTGAGCTGGTCGGACGCCTGAGCGGTGATGAGGCACGGGAGTTCGTAGAGGACTTCCAGCGCCTCTACGGTGAGGACTGAGGACAGTTGAGGGGGTGGCACACGCTGCCCCCAGCACCCCACCCCCACCCGCTACAATACTTTCAGTTCA
>JACCDW010424126.1_pt1 | contig 17674 bp, 13 predicted proteins | sample 7449781 | NCBI WGS metagenome assembly JACCDW01 (sample SAMN15323449, study PRJNA562643) | freshwater metagenome | isolation source: river surface water | place: USA:Blue River Watershed | collected 2017-08-18
ACCCTCTTTAGCATGCACCTTCTCAACCAGGTTTGGCTCCAGCGCGGACTCCTGCACGCGCCCATTAATGCCCTCTTAACGTTCACGTGGGTGACGATGTACGAACACGGAACCCAATGGATTTCGGCAAACAGCCCCCGCAGCCTGCTGCCGCATCTGTGGATGGTTTTTGCGCAGACGGGTATTTCGCTCCTTGCCGCGCGGTGGACCGAGCCACGCTGGCCCCGACTGGGTCGGTTCGTGGCTATTGCCGTCGGGCAGCTGGCGGTTCCGCTGATCTTGCTCGGTAGCTACGCGACGGCGGCCTGGGGCCTCACCCTCGATTAGTTGCGAAAGTTCGGGCAGTCGCAGCCGCGCCCCGAGCCGCAGGAGGTAACCGCACCGGCGCTCGCCAGGGCGAGCAGGATAATCCAAATACGTCGCTTCATGCCCCTAAGGTAGCGTACCTTTGACCACGATGCTCAGTGGATTTTTGCGCGGCCTTGGGTCCTACTTCCTCTTCCTCGGAGCGGTGCTTCGCCGCCCCGAGTCGTGGCGCGAATACGTCAAGTCTTTTGTGCGCGAAACCGAACTGCTCGGCATGAGCAGCATCCCCCTGGTGGTCTTTATTTCGCTCTTCATGGGCGCGGTTCTGACCATTCAAACCGCCATCAACCTCGACGACCCCTTCATTCCCGACATGTACATCGGCATAGCGGTTCGCGAAGGCATCATCCTTGAGTTTGCCCCGACCATCGTTTCGCTCATTTTGGCCGGCAAGGTCGGGTCCAACATTTCTTCGTCGCTCGGCACCATGCGCGTTACCGAACAAATGGATGCCCTGCAGATCATGGGCATCAATCCGGCCAGCTACTTGGTGTTGCCCAAAATTGGCGCCTGCCTGTTGTTCTTTCCCATCCTGGTCGTTTTCAGCATCTTTATGGGGCTCTTGGGCGGATACCTCGCCGGCGACTGGCTGCATTTGGTGAATCCCGACAGCTTTTTGCTGGGCTACTTTGACGAATTCAGGCCCTACTACATCCTGTATTCCCTTACCAAAACCACGGTGTTTGCCTTCATCATCAGTTCCATTTCGGCCTGGTACGGATTCAACGTTCGCGGTGGCGCCGTCGAAGTCGGCAAGGCCAGCACCCAGGCGGTGGTGGCGATGTCGTTCAGCATCATCTTGTTCAACTACATCCTCACGGATGTCATGCTGCAGTAGGCCGTGATTGAGGTGCGCGGAATCAAAAAAACCTTTGGCGACCAAGCGGTTCTCAAGGGAATTGACATGCAGCTCGCTCCGGGGCAGTGCAACCTAATCATCGGCTCCAGCGGTTCGGGCAAGACGGTGCTGCTCAAATCCATCGTCGGACTCATTACCCCCGACGAAGGTCAGGTGCTGCTCGATGGCCGCGACTGGACGGCCATGAAGGAACAGGACCGCAAGGAACTGCGCCAAGAAATGGGAATGGTTTTTCAGGCTTCGGCGCTGTTCACGAGCCTGAGCGTCGAAGAAAACGTGCGCTTTCCGCTGGACTTTTTTTCGCAACTGTCCGCAGCCGAAAAAAAAGAGCGTGTGGCGTTTTGCCTGGATCGGGTGCGGATTCCCGAGTCCGCGCTAAAGAAAAACCCCGCCGAACTCTCGGGCGGAATGCAAAAGCGCGTCGCCATTGCCCGGGCCATTGTGCTCAACCCCAAGTACCTGTTTTGCGACGAGCCCAATTCGGGCCTTGATCCCGAAACGTCGATCGTCATCGACCAGCTGATTCAGGAGATTACCCGGGAATTTGGCATGACCACGGTGGTCAACACCCACGACATGAACTCGGTCCTCGAGATCGGCGATCACGTGGTGCTGCTGCGCCACGGCTACAAAGTGTGGGAGGGCACGGGCCCCGACATCCTCAAGTCCGACGACCAAGAGGTGGTGGACTACGTCTTTCGAAGTGCCCTGTTCAAGCGGGTCCGCTCCGCTATGAACAAGTAACTAGTTGCTGGTTACTAGCTGTTCCGCCAATACCCAAATGCGGGCGAGGGTCTCCGGCTGATCCCAGGTCGCAGCTAAGTCGGGCCACTCCATGACTTCCGCAAACACCCGGTCCATTTGGCGGCCGCGCTCGAGTGCGACCGAATAGGGAATGTGGCTGAAGGTGACCTGCGTGTAGAGCGGAATCCAAAAGTCGGGGCGCTCGGCGTGAAGGCGGCCTTCTATTTTCTTGCGCAGCAAGAACTCGGGCTGGCCCGTGAGGTCGCGCATCTCGATAAAGTTGAGCAGCGCCAGCTCGGCGATGGCGTCGGCATTTGGCTTGCGTTCGGCTTCGAAGGCCGGGAAGAGGGTCGCGGGGTCTTCGCCCAGCGCGTCCATCATTTGGTTGAGTACGAAGCAGTCCTCGAATCCGGAATTCATGCCTTGGCCATAAAACGGAACGATGGCGTGGGTTGCGTCGCCAAACAGCACCACCTTGCCCTTGGACCAGGGCCAAGAGCGCACAATACTCAGCTTGCTCACGGGGTTGGCTGCCCACTGTTCCGCGAAGTCGGGCATCATGGCTAGCGCGTCCGCAAAGAACTCGCCAAAAAAGACTTCGGCCTTTTCGGGCGTGTCCAGGGCGGCGAAGCTCACGGGACCTTCGTTCGGAAAGAACAGGGTCATGGTGAAGCTTCCGTCGGGGTTGGGCAAGCCAATGAGCATGTAGCTCGCTCGGGGCCAAATGTGCAGGGCCTCGCGCTCAATGAGTGAGCTTCCGTTCGGGCCGGCCGGGATCAGTAATTCCTTGTAGCCGTGCTCGATGACCTGTTCGGTCCATTCCATGGCGCCTTGGGCCTGAAGGGCTTTGCGGATTCCGGAATTGGCCCCGTCGGTGGAAAACACGGCGTCAAATTCCCCGGATCCCTGGCCCTCAGGCGTGGTCCAGCGAATGCGGCCCGAGTTGGCGTCGTCGAGGTCGGTATCGTGCTCAAAGTGCAGGCGAACGTTGGCGTGCTTTTCGGCCTCGGTCATGAGGGCCATGTTGATTCCGCCCCGAGAAACCGACCAGATGGCCTGGCCGTCCTTGCCGTAGGGCTGGGTGGTCAGGGTTCCGTCTACGGCGTGCATCACCCGGCGGTACATTGGAATGGCCTCGCGGCGCACGGCCTCGGCCACGCCCACGGCCTCGAGCGCACGCCATCCGCGGTCGCTCAGGGCGAGGTTGATCGAGCGTCCGCCCTTGTAGCCGGCTTGGCGCGAATCCGCACGGCGTTCAAATACGTCTACTCGGTAGCCGCGCTGGGCGAGGAAGGTGGCCCAAAGGCTCCCGACCAACCCGGAACCGACAACGGCCGCATGCGGGGTATGGCTCATAATCTTACTTGGTTAGGGATTCGGCGAGCAGGGCCTCGAGTCGAGCCAGGTCGCGGTAGGACGAATAGAGCGGCGCCACGGCCATGCGGACCGTGCCCGGTTCCCGCCAGTCGGCGTAGACGCCTTTGGACACGAGGTAGTCGAAAAAGCGGCGGTCGCGACCCACGAACTGCACCGATACCTGGCAGCCGCGGTCCTTCGCGGCTCGGGGCGTTAGGACCTTGATTTCTTGGCCCGTTTGGGCCGCAAGGTGGTCGAGCATTCCGAGCAGTACGTCGGTCATCGCCAAGGACTTCGCGCGGTATGCATTCAGGTCTGCGCGGTCAAACAGGTCAAGGGCGGCGCGCTGGGCGGCCATGCCGAGCACCGGGGCGTTGGACCACTGCCAGGCCTCGGCGCTGGCTTCGGGCACGAATTCCGGCGGCATGGCAAAGCGCGTGGCCTTGTCGTGGCCCCACCATCCTGCCAAGCGGAACACTTCGGGGCCGTGGTGGCGTTCGTGAACGTACAGGCCTGCTACCCCACCCGGGCTGGAATTCAGGTACTTGTATGAGCACCACGCGGCGAAGTCGACGCCCCATTCGTGAAGCTTCAGCGGAACGTTGCCCATCGCGTGGGCCAAGTCCCAGCCGACGAGCATGCCCTTGGCCTGGGCGGCGGCGGTGATTTCGGCAATGGGGTAGGAGCGGCCCGTGAAGTAGTGCACGCCGCCCATGAGCAAGGTGGCTCCGCGCCGTCCGTGGGCCTCAATCGCCGCCAAAACTTCGTCGGGCGTGGGCGCCCCTTCGGGGTCGGTTCCGCGAATTTCAAAAAGTTCGCCGTCGGCGTGCCACTGGGCTTGGCTAGCCAGGGCATATTGGTCCGAAGGGAAGGCCTTGGCCTCGCACATGAGCAGCGGACGCTCGGCAGTCGGGCGGTAAAACGACGCGAGCAGGGTGTGGAGGTTGCCGGTGAGCGAGCCCATGGCGACCACTTCGGTCGGCTTGACGCCAGCCAGGCGCGCCAGCGAATCGGTCAGGCGTTCGTGGTAGGGCATCCAGGGGTTGGGGCCGTGAAAATGGGCCTCGACACCGTACTTCTGCCAGCTCTCCAGTTCGGTGCGCAGGGCGGCTTCGGTGCCGCGCGGCTGAAGGCCTAAGGAGTTGCCCGTCAGGTAGATAACCTCTTCGCCGTCTCGGGTCGGGAGGTGGAATTCCGCCCGCAACGGAGCCAGGGGGTCGGCGGCGTCGCGAAGGGCCGCATCGTCAATGCTGATAAAACGGTTCATAAGGGCTGAACAAGCGTGCGCAAGGTAGGTTATACCGAAAGTAATTTTGCTCGCTCAACCACTCAAATTCAGCCCGCCATGCAGGGAAGTTTCGAAGGCCGCCACATTGGCCCCCAGTCCGCAGAAAAACAGCAAATGCTTCAAGCGATTGGAGCGAAAAGCCTCGATCAGCTGATCGACGAAACGGTGCCCGCGGGAATCCGCAGTCCGCGCGCGCTGGACATCGCACCCGCCGTCAGCGAACCCGAGTACCTGCGCCACATTTACGGCATTTCGCAGAAGAACCAGGTCTTCACGAGCTACATCGGCCAAGGCTACCACCCGGCCGCCCTACCTGCCGTGATTCAGCGCAATATTTTGGAGAATCCGGGATGGTACACGGCCTACACGCCCTACCAGGCCGAGATTGCCCAAGGCCGCCTCGAGGCCTTGCTCAACTACCAGACCATGGTCATTGAGTTGACCGGTATGGAAATCGCCAACGCGTCCCTGCTCGACGAGGCCACGGCCGCTGCCGAGGCCATGACGCTCCTTTTGGCCGCCCGCAGCCGCGAGCAGCAAAAGCGCGACGTCCTAAAGTTTTTTGTGGACCACGACGTCTACGCCCAGACCAAGGCCCTGCTGCAAACCCGGGCGGAGCCCATCGGGGTTGAGCTGGTGTTCGGCGACGCCATGACCTTTGAGCCGACCGACGCATTCTTTGGCGCACTGGTGCAGTACCCAACGGCCAGCGGCAGCATTCGGGACTACGTGGAGTTCAGCGCGGCCTGCGCCCGCCACGAGGTGCGCCTCGCGGTGGCGGCCGACGTACTCGCCCTTACCCTCTTGCCGTCGCCCGGAAGCTGGGGTGCCGACGTCGTGTTTGGAACCACGCAGCGCATGGGCATTCCCATGGGCTACGGCGGTCCGCATGCGGCCTTTTTTGCCAGCAAGGATGCCTACAAGCGCTTTATGCCGGGCCGCATCATCGGCCGCACCATCGACGTGGACGGCAAGCCCGCGCTCCGCATGGCCCTCCAGACCCGCGAGCAGCACATCAAGCGCGACAAAGCGACCTCCAACATCTGTACGGCCCAGGTTCTGCTCGCCGTGATGGCCGGAATGTACGCGGTGTACCACGGCCCTGAGGGCCTGCGCGCCATCGCCGAGCGCATCCACGCCAAGGCAAGCGGTATTGCCGATGCCCTTAAAAAGTTGGGTGTTGCCCCGATGCACGAGCAGTTCTTTGATACCGTGTCGTTCGCGGCCAGCGACGCGCAGCGTTCCGCCCTGAAAAAGGCCACGGAAGCCCACGGTATCAACCTCGGCTACTCGGAATCGGCGGTGCACATCAGTACCCACGAACTCATGAACGGCGACGACGCCACCGCCCTGGTGGCCGCCCTGGCCCAAGGACTGGGTGCCACGGCGCCTTCCTTCGCCGACGGCGCCCGCCGCATGCCCGCGCTGCGAACCGACGCCATTCTGACGCACCCTGTGTTCCACAGCTACCGCAGCGAAACCGAGATGATGCGCTACATCAAAAAGCTGGAGCGACGCGACATCTCGCTGAACCACAGCATGATTTCGCTCGGAAGCTGCACCATGAAGCTCAACGCCGCCGCCGAAATGCTGCCCTTGAGCTGGCCGGCCTTCGCCAACATGCACCCCTTTGTGCCGGTGGAGCAAGCCGCGGGCTACCACGAGGTGCTGCGCAGCCTCGAGCGCGACCTCGCCGAGGTGACGGGCTTTGCCGCGACCTCGCTGCAGCCGAATTCGGGTGCCCAAGGTGAGTACGCCGGATTGATGGTGATTCGCGCCTACCACCGCAGCCGCGGCGACCATCATCGGATTACGGCCCTGATCCCGTCATCGGCCCACGGCACCAACCCCGCCTCTGCCGTAATGGCCGGAATGGACGTCGTCGTGGTGGGTTGCGACGAACACGGAAACGTGGACCTTGCCGACCTGCGCGCCAAAGCCGAGCTCCACAAGGACACGCTGGCCGCGATGATGGTGACCTACCCCTCGACCCACGGGGTGTTTGAGTCGGGCATCAAGGAGGCCACGGCCATCATCCACGAGTTCGGCGGCCAAGTCTACATGGACGGCGCCAACATGAACGCCCAAGTGGGCTTGACTTCTCCGGGCATGATCGGTGCCGACGTCTGCCACCTGAACCTGCACAAGACCTTTGCGATTCCCCACGGCGGTGGCGGTCCCGGGGTGGGCCCGATCTGTGTGGCCAGCCACCTCGCGCCCTTCCTTATGGGGCATCCGATGGTGGACTGCGGCGGAGCCCAGGGCATCGGTCCGGTTTCGGCCGCGCCCTTTGGCAGTGCGCTCGTCACGCTGATTTCATACGGATACATTAAGATGCTGGGCGGCGAAGGCCTCACCAACAGCACCAAGATGGCCATTCTCAACGCGAACTATATGAAGTTCCGCCTCGAAAAGGCCTACCCGATTTTGTACACGGGCGAACACGGCCGCGCAGCCCACGAGATGATTTTGGACTGCCGTCCGCTCAAGCGCGACACCGGCGTCGAGGTGACCGACATTGCCAAGCGCCTAATGGACTTTGGCTACCACGCACCGACCGTGAGTTTTCCGGTGGCGGGTACGATGATGGTCGAGCCCACGGAATCGGAATCGCGCGTCGAGCTGGATCGCTTTTGCGACGCCATGCTGGCCATTCACGCCGAGGCCATGGCCATTGCCAACGGCAGCGCCGACCCGATGAATAATCCGCTTAAAAACGCACCCCATACCCAAGCGATGCTGGTCGCCGAGGAATGGTCGATGCCCTACAGCCGCCAGCAGGCGGGTTACCCGATGGCGGACTCCCTAGAAAATAAGGTTTGGCCTGCCGTGCGCCGCGTCGACGACGCCTACGGAGACCGCAACCTCATCTGTACTTGTGCACCCATTGAATCCTACCAATCCTAATTTTGAATCACTTTCTGTCGTAAGTTTGAAATTCTTCAACGCCAACACGTTTTATACATGAAAAAATCTACACTTTTCTTAGGCGCACTCCTGCTTTCGGGAGGTGCCTTTGCGCAGCAAAGCCGTCGGAGGTTGGCGAACGAGCGCAAGGGAGACGAGGCCCCCGCCCGCCTGCTGAGCACCGACGAAGTTGCCAAGTACTACCAAGGTGAAACCGTTATTTGGACGGAGACCTTCGCCAACGGCATCCCGACTACGTGGATGAACTACGGTACGGCCAACGGCACGGCCGATCCCGATGCCAAGTGGGAGTACCGCGGTACCACCACCACCCCGTCGAATGCAACGGGTTCACGCGGGGCCTACGCGGGTCCGGCGAGCACCGGCCAGCTTCCCATTCAAAGCGCCACCGCCGCCAACGGTTTTGTGGTTTTTGACTCCGACTTCTTGGACAACAACGGCGTCGCCGGCAACTTCTGCGGTACGGGCGCACTGGCTTGTGCACCGCACGTAGCCAACCTCGAGACGGGCGTAATCAACCTGCTGGGCCACCCTACGGTAGACCTGGTGTTCACGCAGTACTACCGCCGCTTTGCGGGCCCAGGTGGCGTGCAGTCGGTTCCCGCTACCTACCTCGACTTCTCGACCGACGGCGGTCAGACGTGGACCGGCAACGTAGCCCTCAACGCTGCCATTGCCGTGAACAGCGCCACGCCGCGCAACTCGGCCGTAGCCGTGAGCATCGGTCAGTACGTAGGTAACCAAGCCAACGTGAAGATTCGCTTCCGTTTTGACGGCGACTACTACTTCTGGCAGCTCGACGACATCCAGGTAATTTCTACCCCCAAGAACCGCCTCACCTTCACGGTGGGTTCCGACGGTGCGCCTCCCCGCGACATCGTGTACGGTGCCAACCAAGAGTCTGCGCGCATGGGCCACATGACCCTCAAGCAGGTTCGTCCGGTAGCGTTTGACGTTAACTGCTTCAACAGCGGCCAAAACGCCCAGACCAACGTGAAGCTTCAGGTTAAGGTGTTCAACAACACGGGTGTGGTTCAGACGATTAACTCACCGGTTATTGCTTCGCTTCCTTCGGGCGACACCGCAACGTGGAACCAACTCAACACCTACACGGCTGCTTGGACTCCTTCGGCCGCTGGGGTGTACGGCTTCACCTACAACCTCGTTTCGGATTCCGTGAACATCAGCTCAGACACCCTTCAGCTGGTTGTCTCTGATTCCCTCATGTCGCTTGACTTCGGAGATTGGAACAACAGCATCGGTGCTTCAACCAACACCACGCAGTGGGGCGATGGATCGCAGATGACCAACATGCAGGAGCTGGTGAACGACGAGATGCTCTTCGGTGCACGCGTGTACATCAGTTCTTCAAGCCAGGCTGGCGCCATCCTTGAACTGAGCGTGTACGACTCATCCGGTTTCTTGGGCAGCAACGGCGGTTGGGATGCCAACAAGCTCGTGGCCTACGGCCAGCGCGTTCTTACGGCCGATGACGTGACCAACGGATATGTGTTCTTCAACTTTGCCGACACCAATACCGGCCGCGGCGTAGTCTTGAACAGCAGCAACATTGGCTACTACTTCAACCTGACGATGTACAACAACCAAGGCACGAACACGCTCTTGATCCGCAACGACCAGACATTTGCGGCTCGTTCGGGCACCAAGTACATGTACCTCGCCGCCCTGGGTAGCTGGTACAGCGGGTACAGCAATTCACTTACGTTCAACAACCTGTGGATTCGCTCGATCAACTGTCCCGCAACGAACGCGGCCAACTGTATGGCTACGAGCGTTGGTGAAAACCCCCTCAATGAGGTGGTTGTGGCTCCGAACCCCGCTTCAGATTTCGTGTACGTAAACTTCGGCCTGCTTTTCGGTGAGCACGCTGTAGAGGTGCTCGATCTGACCGGCAAGGTGGTTAAGTCGACCAAGGTGCAGGCTGACGCCAACGTACCGGTATTCGTAGGCGACCTTGAAAGCGGCCTGTACATGGTGCGCATCGCAAAAGGTGGCGACGTGAAGACCTTTAAGGTGTCGGTTCTGTAAGGAACGACGCGTTATTAAGCGAGGCGGCCCGGGGGAAATCCCGGGCCGCTTTTTTTTTGCGCCCGCCGCGAGCCGCGGTCGGCGACCTAAGGCGGGGCTAAGTGCTCCGAAGTTTAAATCTTTGGTGCTTTGCCGCCCAAGACGGTTCGCGTGATAAAGTCCTTCTCTAGGGACCAGCCGCGGGCCGGGCTGTACTCGCGTCCGTAGAAAATGATTTGAAGGTGGAGCTTGTTCCAGCGCTCTTTGGGGAACAGCTTTTTGGCGTCCTTCTCGGTTTGTTCCACGCTTTTGCCCGAGGTCAGCCCCCAACGCGTCATAAGGCGATGAATGTGGGTGTCCACCGGGAATGCGGGCACGCCAAAGGCCTGGCTCATCACCACCGAAGCGGTTTTGTGGCCCACACCCGGCATGGCTTCGAGGGCTTCAAACGACTGCGGAACCTCGCCGCCGTGGAGGTCGACGATCATCTCCGACAGGCCCTTCAGTCCCTTGGATTTCATCGGAACCAGCCCGCAGGGCCTTATGATTTCAGCAATTTCCTCGACACTCAGCGCGGCCATGGCCTCGGGCGTGTCGGCCTTCGCGAAGAGGGTAGGGGTAATGGTGTTCACTCGGGCATCCGTGCACTGCGCCGAGAGCACCACGGCACACAGCAGGGTGAAGGGGCTGTAGTGGTCCAGCGGAATCGGCGTTTCCGGGTAAAGGGCTTCGAGCGCTTCGATTAGGTAGGCGGATTTTTGCTTCGCGGTCACGGAACAAAGGTCATGCAGCCGGCGTTACCTTGGTGTACAAACTATGTGATTTATGACCCACCTCAACCCCGGCGACCTCGCCCCAAAGTTTGAAGCCCAAGACCAGCACGGCGCCACCGTAACGCTGGACCAGTTCGCAGGCCAAAAAGTAGTCCTGTACTTTTACCCCAAGGACGATACTCCGGGCTGTACGGCCGAGGCTTGTTCCTTCCGCGACGGCCAGTCCGACCTTCAGAAAGCGGGCTACGTGGTCCTCGGCGTTTCGCCCGACAGCGTGAAGTCCCACGGCAAATTCGCCGACAAGTTCTCGCTCAACTTTTCGCTGCTCGCCGATACCGAGAAGCACATTTGTCAAGCCTACGGCGTGTGGGGCAAGAAGAAGTTTATGGGCCGCGAATACGACGGGGTAAACCGCGAAACCTTTGTGATTGGAGCGGACGGTCGCATCGAGCGCGTCATCACCAAAGTGGACACCAAAGAGGCTACCAAGCAAATTCTCGCAGGGGCCTAAAACCTTCGGAATTCTTATCAACCGCCGTTGCGGCAGCCGTGGCAAGCGCGTACTTTCGTTTAGCCGACGACTGCTCGTGACGGCGCCCCTACTTTTGGCCTAAACCATTAATAATTAAGCACAATGAGTCAAGAACGCGAAGCCAAACTGAAGGCCCTGCGCCTCACCATGGAGAAATTAGACAAGACCTACGGCAAGGGGGCCGTAATGCTTATGGGCGATAAGGCGGTTGAAGAAGTGGAGATCATTCCTTCGGGGTCGTTGGGGCTCGACATTGCCCTTGGCATCGGTGGATACCCGCGCGGCCGCGTGATCGAAATCTACGGTCCGGAATCCTCGGGTAAAACCACGCTTACCCTTCACGCCATTGCCGAAGTTCAGCGCAAGGGCGGCATTGCGGCCTTCATCGACGCGGAGCACGCGTTTGACCGCTTTTATGCCGAAAAACTCGGCGTCAAGACCGAAGACTTGATTATTTCGCAGCCCGACAACGGAGAGCAGGCCCTGGAAATTGCCGACAACTTGATTCGTTCGGGCGCCATCGACCTGATTATTGTGGACTCGGTGGCGGCCCTCACGCCCAAGGCCGAAATCGAAGGCGAAATGGGCGATTCCAAGGTGGGCCTGCACGCCCGCTTGATGTCGCAAGCCCTTCGCAAGCTCACGGCGACCATTTCGAAGACCAACTGCACCGTAGTGTTTATCAACCAGCTTCGCGAAAAGATTGGGGTAATGTTTGGCAACCCCGAAACGACTACGGGCGGTAATGCGCTGAAGTTCTACGCCTCGGTGCGACTGGACATTCGCCGTTCAACCCAAATCAAGGACGGCGACGTGGCCGTGGGTAACCGAGTTAAGGTCAAAGTCGTTAAAAACAAGGTCGCGCCCCCGTTCCGCACCGCCGAATTCGACATTTTGTACGGAGAGGGCATCAGCAAGGTGGGCGAAATCATCGACTTGGGTGTTTCCACTGAGGTGATCTCCAAGAGCGGAAGCTGGTTCAGCTACGGAGATACCAAGTTGGGTCAAGGCCGAGATGGGGTCAAGGCCATTTTGAAGGACAACCCGGAACTTTGTGAAGAAATTGAAAACCAGATTGTTGCGAAACTTCCTACTGTTTAGTCTGATCGCCCTTGCGGCCGCTTCCTGCGGTCAAAAGGCAGCCGACGCTTCCGAAGGGAGTTCGGAGGACGCCCGCCTGGATTCACTGAACGCGGTGCTCAAGGAAGAGCCCGAAAACGTGAAAGCCCTGGTGGCGCGTGCCGATTGGTACCTGCAGACTAAGAATTTTCCGTACGCCAAAATGGATGCCATGGCGGCATTTACGGTGGACAGCAACGACCACGACGCCTTGCGGGTTCTCGGAGATGCCCACTACGTGAGCAACGAAACGCGCATTTCACGTGATGCGTGGATGCGCTGCGCCAAACTTTTTCCCAAAGAGGTGGAGTGCCGGCTTAAGTTGGCTGAACTCTACCAGGTGGTGATGGAGTACGAGAAAAGCATCCAGGTGGTCGACGAAGTTCTGAAGCTGGACCCCAACAATGCGACGGCCTACTACATCAAGGGCGTCAACATTCGGGATCAAAAACTGGATACCAACATGGCCTTGGCCTACATTCAGAAGGCCATCGATCTCGATCCCAAGTACGAGGAGGCCTTGGACATGGCGGGTGTGCTGCATTCGGCCATGAACAGCCCGTTAGCGGTCAGCTACTTTGAGCGCCTTGCGGAACTTCGGCCAAACGACTTTAATGTCTACTACAAGGTGGGTATGTACCACCTGAATACGCGCAACTGGAATTCCGCCATTGAAGCCTTCACTCAGGCGACGCAGCTGAATCCAAAAGACGCCGAGAGCTACTACAACCTTGGCTTCATTCACCTGGAGCTTCAGATGTACCGCGAGGCACGTCAGTACTTTACGCAGAGTATCGAGGCGCGGGCGGTGAACTACCGGGCGCACTACGCTCGAGCCTTTGTGATCGAACGCCTTGGCGACCTTAAAGCGGCCGAGGCGGACTACCTGAAGGCATTGGAATACAACCCATCGCATGCGCCGTCTCAGGAGGGCCTTGGCCGGGTTCGCGCCGGATTGGCGAGTTTTAAATCGAATTAAATGGACCAACCAAAGGCAGCTAAGCGGCCCCATAGCATGGAGCGGCACGGAGACGTGCGCATTGACGAATACTATTGGCTGAACGACCGCGAAGACGCCGAGGTTGTGGCCTACCTGAATGCCGAGAACGCCTACCGGGAGCAGGCCATGGCGCCGCATGCACCGCTCGTCGATTCGCTTTTTGCCGAGATGACCGGCCGCCTTGATCCCAACGAGTCGTCGCTTCCGGTGGAAATGGACGGTTTTTGGTACCAGTCGCGCTACGAAGAAGGCAAGGAGTATCCGATTCATGTGCGCGTTCCGGGTTCCGAAACGGGCACGGAACAAATGGTCCTCGACATCAACCGGCTCGCCGAGGGCAAGGCCTATTGTTCGGTGGCCTCCATGACCATGACGCGGGATCACCGCCGCATGGCCTACGCCGTGGACTTCGTGAGCCGCCGGCAGTATACGCTGCGGTTTAGGGAGCTGCCGACGGGTGAAGAGCATGCGCTGGAAATTCCCGATACTTCGGGTGCCTTTGCTTGGGCCGACGACGGCGAAACGTTTTTTTACGCCACCAAAGACCCCGTTACCCTGAGGGTGGATTCGATTTGGCGTCAGTCACTTACGAATCCCGGCGACCCGGTTCGCGTTTTTCACGAGCCCGACGAGGCCTTCAGCTGCACGGTGTACCGTGGCAAGTCCAAGCGCTTCATCATGATATCGACCTCGGCCACGAATTCCGACGAGGTGTGGTACCTCGAAGCGGGCAGTCCCTTTGGTGAGTTCCGCTGCCTAAGGCCGCGCACCCATGGGCTGGAGTATTCGGCGAGCCACCACGGGGAATCCTGGTGGATTCGCAGCAACCAAGGCGGACGAACGAATTTCGCCCTCTTTCAGGCCTCTTTGGAGGCGCCCAACGAATGGGCCGAAGTGATCGCCCACCGTTCCCACGTCCTGCTTGAGGGCATTGATTTGTTTGACGAATTCATGGTTCGTGAAGAGCGGGAGCAAGGTCTGCTCCGCATCGTGGTCCGCCCCTGGAACGAGGCCGCGCACGGCCCGGAATACGTGATTTCGATGCCCGAGGAGACCTACACGCTCTACACCGCCTCGAATCCGTCTACGGCTACGACGGTGCTGCGCTACGTCTATACTTCGTTGACTACGCCGGCCACCACGTTTGATTTCAACATGGTGACGCGCGATCGCGTCGTGAAAAAGGTACAAAAAGTAGTAGGCGGATACGACCCGACACGGTACACGACGCGCCGGCTTTGGGCGACCTCTGCCGACGGAACCAAGGTACCTATGAGTTGGGTGGGGCCGGCAGACCGCCAGGGTGCCGTTCCCACGCTGCTTTACGGCTACGGCGCCTACGGCATTACGGTGGACCCGGCCTTTAGCATCGCGCGACTGAGCCTGCTGGAGCGCGGAATGGCCTACGCCATTGCCCACGTTCGGGGCGGAGAATACCTGGGCCGGGAGTGGTACGAACAGGGCCGTATGGAGCACAAACAGAACACCTTCAGCGACTTTATTGCCTGCGGGGACATGCTCCGAAGCGAAGGATGGGCCGCGCAGCTGTTTGCCATGGGCGGAAGCGCGGGCGGGCTTCTCATGGGCGCAGTGGTTAACCAACGCCCCGATTTGTGGTCGGGCGTGATTGCCGCGGTTCCGTTTGTGGACGTGGTAACCACCATGCTCGACGACAGCATTCCGCTCACGACCGGAGAGTACGACGAGTGGGGGAATCCCAATGATCCGGAGGCCTACGCGCGGATGAAGGCGTACTCGCCCTACGACAACGTCGCGGCGCAGGACTACCCGCCGATGCTGGTCACTACCGGCCTTCACGACAGCCAAGTGCAGTATTTTGAGCCGGCCAAGTGGGTGGCCCGACTGCGCGAGCGCCGCACCAATTCAGCGCCACTCTACCTCTACTGCAACATGGATACCGGCCACGGCGGGGCAAGCGGACGCTACGAATCCTACCGCGAAACGGCGATGGAATATGGGTTCTTGCTTAGCCTGATGGCTAAGTAGCTCGTTGGCTGGTTAGCTGGTTAGCTCTTGGTTGAGCAGGGAGAGTTGTGCTTCTAGGGCACGCAGAGCGCCCTGCTGGCGTTCAGCCCATGCCGCATTCGCCGGGGTGGTTTCATTCCGGTCCAGCCAGGCCAAGGCCTGGTCGGGACTCGCCACGGCTTCGGCCACGCCGTCGCGCAGCGCGTCCTGAGCTTCCCAGTGGCGGCCAAGACTTGGTCCAAAGGCTACCGGCAGCCCCCAGGCCAAGGGCTCGATGACGTTGTGAAGTCCCTGCTTGAACCCGCCGCCTACGAAGGCGGCTTGCGCACCGCCGTACAGCCCGAAAAGGTGGCCGATCTGGTCGACGACCAGGACGCGGGCCTCTTCAAGCGCTGCGTCGAGGTAGGTGTTCCACGCGCTGCTGCGCAGCGCGGGCACGGGCAAGCGCCCGATGAGCTCGTCGGCTCGAGCCGGATCGTGGGGCGCAAAAACAAACTTCCAGTGGGTGCGCCGCATCAGCAACGGCAGCCAAATCGCCTCGTCCTCGGGCCACGAGGATCCCACTACGAGGACGGGGCGCAGGTCGCTAAAGCGCTCCCATCCCGGGAGTGGGCCCTCGCCGCGCGCGATGCGCGCGGCGGCGGCGTCAAAGCGTCCGTCGCCCAAAACCAGCGCCTGCAATCCGGCCTTTTGGGCCGGAGCGAGGCCCGAAGCGTGCTGCAGCCCCACAAACCGGGCCCGTCGCAGAAGGAGGCGGTCCAAAATGCCCGTCAGCGACCACCAGCGGTGGCCCGGGGGAACATGAGCAAAGGCCACGCCGTAGGGAACTCCGCGCCGCAGGCACTCCGAAACCAAGGTGGGCCACAGGTCGGTCTGCAGCACAAGCAGCGCTTTGGGCTGTACCCGGTCTACAAAACGCCGAACGTAGGGGTTGAAATCGGGCGGAACCAAGCAGGCCTCGACCCCATCGGGCGCCGCGTAGCGCACCCAGCCGCGCATTCCGCTGGGCGAAAAAAACGTAACGAGTACCCGTTTGCCCGAACCGGCGAGGGAGCGAACGAGCGGTTCGAGCATCCAAAATTCACCCCACGAGGCGCCGTGAATCCACAGGTCAAACGGTCCTTCAGGAGGCGAAACCAGCCTGCCCGTCCACCAATCGCGGGCGGCTCGGTGGCCCCCAAGGGCGGCCGCATGGCTCGCGGCGCCAAATACCAACCCCTGCAGGCTCACTGGTAGTAGCGAACCTTGGGTTGGTTGGGCGCAGCAGGAGTAGATGAACCCAGTTTCTCGCCCAAGGGCAAAAACCAGCTGAACTCAACGCCGGCAAATCCGTCCCACTGGGGCGTCGCCGAGGGCGGATTTCCTCCGTAGTAGGTGCCGCGCACGTCGCGGGTGCGGGCCATTCCGGCACGAACGGCCATCGTAAAGTTGATCACGTCGTTGGCGTCGGCGTGGCTGTAGCGCAGCGCAAGCTGCGCGCCCAGTCCCTGGCGCATGCGGTCAAGTCCGTAGACGTAGGGTTTGGTGAGCATGGGAACGCCTCCGGAATTGTTGAACCAAATGCGGTGCGAAACGACGTCGGCACCGGCTTCCATCGCCAGGGAGTGCGCATTTTTCAACCAAAATCGGCGGCCGTAGCCCAGGGCGGCGCTGCTTCCGCGTCCTTCGAGCCGGACCAGGGCGGGGCTCCCGTCGTTGCCCATGATGTAGCCGTCTTCGTTCATCAAAAAGCCCAAAATTTGGTCGGTATTGCGCACCCCACCGCTGAACCGGGCACCGTATTCTGCCCAAACGTAGTCGCGCAGGCTCAGGCTCACGTCGCCGCGCACGCGGACTTTGGCGCTGTTGCCGTAGTCCGCCCGCCACGCGCCCAGCGGTACCTCGATGCTCGGCGCCACATGGATGCGGATGCGCGGAACCTCCTGGGCCGACAGCGGGGCCGTACGAAGTCCGAGGCAGGTAGCCGCCGCAGCGAGCCAAAGAGCAGATAAAATGCGCATGCTGCGAAGGTAGCACAGGCACTTGGCCTATGCTACGCCCGCGGCATGGGTTACCTTTGCGCCCTATGGCCCAGCACCTGCCGTTTGACCCACCGATTCCCATGGTTGACCTCGTGGGGCAGCACGCACGCATCCAATCGGAACTTGACGAAGCCCTGCTTCGCGCCAGCCACCAGGCCCACTACATCCAGGGGCCCGACGTGGCGGCTTTTGCCGGCGAGCTCAGCGCCTACCTGGGCGAGGGCGTGCACACCATTCCCTGTGCGAACGGGACCGACGCACTTCAAATCGCGTTGATGGCCCTCGGGCTGCAGCCCGGCGACGAAGTGATTACGGCGACCTTTACCTATGTGGCAACGGCTGAGGTAATTGCGCTGCTCGGACTCACTCCGGTCCTCGTGGACGTGGAACCCGGAACGTTTTCGCTCGACCTTGACCAGGTGCGCGCGGCGGTGACTCCGCGGACCAAGGCCATTGTGCCGGTACACCTGTACGGGCAGGGCGCAGCCATGGACGCGCTGCTGGCGCTGGCGAACGAGCGCGGAATCCCCGTGGTCGAAGACACCGCCCAGGCCCTCGGCGCCCGCTACACGCTGCGCGACGGCCGCACCCTCGCCCTCGGAACCCTCGGAACCGTGGGCTGCACGAGCTTTTTTCCGTCGAAAAACCTGGGTTGCATGGGCGACGGTGGGGCG
>JACCDW010805811.1_pt1 | contig 17671 bp, 8 predicted proteins | sample 7449781 | NCBI WGS metagenome assembly JACCDW01 (sample SAMN15323449, study PRJNA562643) | freshwater metagenome | isolation source: river surface water | place: USA:Blue River Watershed | collected 2017-08-18
ATACTTGAGCAGCACCAGCAACACCTCCAGTTCTCGATCCCTTACCATTACCACCACCAAGTGCAGTTATATTACCAAATACACTACTTTCACCACTAGTACCATCATTGTTTGCTCTAGCATTCGCACCTCCTGTTCCACCACCACCGACAGTTACAATATATGTTTGACCAGGTGTAACATTCATTGTACCAACGAGGACCATACCACCACCGCCTCCACCGCCACCGGCGTTGTCATATCCATTACCAGCACCACCACCACCACCGACTACTAAATATTCAACAGTAGTAACACCAATAGGAGCAGTCCAGGTTGCAGAACCAACAGTAGTAAATGTCTCTACTACTTTAATTCCGAATCTTTCTCTATCATAAAAGAAATTCTGTTCAATTTCAGACTCAGTTAGAACCCTACCATAAGTGTAAACTTTTGATATTCTACCATTTAAGAAATTATCTCCGGTATCACCATACGATGCCAAATTAGTCGTCCCACTGCCTAAATGTGCAATTGTCATATTATGTGAACTATCTAATTGACCGTTTATGTATATTCTGAAACCTTGTGAAGTGTTAAAAGTTACTGTAACATTATACCAAGTATTGAGTGAAATTGTAGCAGTAGATTGGTATGTCGTAAATAGAGAACCCTGATTATGGTGTCCAACTAGTATTTTCGTTGTGCTACCCATAAATAAAAAATGACCTCCTACTCCATTATATCCACTTACTATATTATTCGCAACATAGTCATCAACCCAGAACCAAACCGACTTAGTATAAGAAGTGGTTGGAACAGTTATTCCAGTTCCCTGTGCATATTGACTGGTTCCATTGAAATCGAAATATGAAACAGTTCCAGAAACAAAAGTAGGTGATCCAACAAGTGTCATATTTTGACTAGTGCCCGCTATATCATACCAAGTTGTTCCTGTTCCAGAATAAGAAGATTTATCATTAGCATCCACTAGAAGTAATAAGTCAGTTGTCACAAATCCTGGAGTATAGACATGTTTTAGAGCATCATAGTTTTGTTTGATTTGAGCTTGTGTGAGTTTAGCATTATATAACATGGTATTACCAATATGTCCAAATGGCTGTCCTCCATTTATAGCAGTGTTTCCAATGTAATTATGTAAATTACCATGTGCGCTTTTAGATGTTGTTCCAACTAAAATATCATTTATATAGAAGCTACTTCCTGAACTATCACCTACTACTGACCACTGTGCCCAGACTCCTTGATAATTAGTTACATCATATCCAGAATCCTGAAATGATGAAACACCATCATTACTATCCCAGAAGCCTAAATTATCTGTTCCTATTTGAATTAATAATGCATGATCATAAAGACTTGACCTATAAAGTGTTCGGTATGTTGAACTATTTGATTGTAACTTGGCCCAAGTTACATAAGTATATCCAGAGGAAGACAAAGTTGGTCCGGTAGCAATATAAATTGTAGCGTTAGACGTAGAACAATCAAAACACTTAATACCATCAACTACAGCAGATGTTGCTCCTCCACCAAATAGGTGTGTGTATCCATTACCACTGATATCAAATATGTTTCCGCCTGAAAAACTTTCCGGATCATTCGCATCTATCCATATTAATAAATTATCGGTGTGAATATAATTTGATTTTTGAGTGTTGTAATTATTTAATACTTGTTGTCCACTAAGAGATGTATTATAAACATGGAAAGCACCTAATTTCATCTTAGCATAAGTTCCGCCTAATCCACTACCACCATCTAAATCTGTAGGATCTTCAGCGGCAATAGCATAATATAAACTCGGTGGTGCTGTTCTGGCAAAAACAGCAGAACCTACTTGTTGACCATCAATATAAGCACGCAGTGTAGTATCATCATAGGTCAATCCAATATAGTACCAATTATTAAAAGATATAGAAACAGATGAAGTAATTATTACCGAAAGTGGCCAAACTGAAAATTTTAATTGACCGGATACTATCTCAATTATAGAGGTATGCCAACCAGTTCCATTTAGAGATGTATCACCTTGCTCAGTAACCAACACACCATTATCCTGTGGATAAACCCAAAGAAAAACTGATATTACTGTTGATGTATTTGGTGGTGATAATTTAGAATTTAACGATGTATTAGTAATCAAATAATCATTAGTTCCATCAAAGTTTATGTATCCATTTGATGAGTAAGTAGGACCATTTGTTAAAGTCGCATTGCTATTACCAATCAAATCAGTTACAGTTGTTGTTCCTGTATATGAATCTCTATCTCTCAACTCATATCTTAATATAAGACCATTTAGAGTAAAACCTTTTATAGCAGTAAATAACTTAGAAAGTGGTCCGGAGAAACTTGAAAGTCTACTTAGCATAATTAGTCAAATGTATTTATCTGTCCTAAAACTTGTGCCCAGTTTCCAGCACCATCTCTTATAAATGTAAATCCAACAATATCCACTTGATTAGCGGTACCAGAAGCAGTTCCACCAGACCATTTTATTGTTTGTGTGACACTGTTAATTTGTAAGACAGTCGGTATATATGGTGTAGCTCCTTGATTAATTACTATACTTGTTGTTATGGCTCTGTTATTTGTAGTCGGAACATTAATGAAATTAGCTGTGTAATTAGTATTTGCTGATGAATGATACCAGTTTGTTCCAGTTGAAAAGTCATAAACAACAACAGAAGCAGTGGCGCCAGGAGTAGTGTTTATAACTTCTGATACTTCCTGTAAGACAGTCAGTCCACTGAAAGATGCTGTTCCAGTGACATTTAAGTTTCCGGATACAGATAAGTCACTACCTGTTGGTGTAATATCTAAATAAGTTCCAGAAGGAGTTGAACCAGTAGCACCACTATGTGACCAGCTTGATGTTCCACTCACAGAGATTGTATAGTGTGAATTTCCAGCCCATTGTGCAAATCTACCCCAAATTAAATATGTACTTACATTTGATTGAACAATTCTAAACAAACTTGGTGCATTACTCGCAGTTCCAAGAGATTCTTTTCTGTAAGCCGAACCATTAGCATAATATGAACCACCAACACCTGATGGATTTGTTGATATACCATTTGATGTAGCAAAAAACAAATCAGTATATTGATTTTGATTTGTACCGGCATTGTAACCAGCGTGTGCAGAAAGGTTCATTTTTAGTGTGTGACCAGTCTGTGCTGTATTCCATGTTCCTAAAAATATCCAAGTTTCACCGACACTTGGTGTGTCAGGAAGAGTATAACTAAGATTACCAGATGTACCACTTGTTCCTGTTGAACCTGATGTACCTGAAGATCCTGAACTTCCAGAGGAACCAGAAGATCCCGATCCAATAAGCTCAACCATAGTCAATGTTGGTCCAGTTACTTCACCAAAATTCAATGTACCACCAATAGCACTAACGGTTCTTAATGAATATGTATATGTACCAGCTGGTTGGTCATCTATAAAAGTAATACAATAAGGTATATTTAAGTTACTTCCATTTTCTGCCTGTACTATATTACCAACAGGAGTACCATCTCTATGAATCTGAAGTCTTGCGTATGAAGTTCCACCGGCAGGATTGGCGTCACCAGTGACAGTAACACTTACAGGACCGCCATTTGTTGTTATAGATCCGGAGACTATTACTACTCCTACTGAACTAACACTATTCACTATAGGTCCTAAAACTTGTACATAATTCTGGTCAAGAGTTGAAGAAACTCCTGATGTTCCTGAAGTACCATTGACTAATGGAGCATATCCAGATATAACCTCAATGTCAAACCAAGGATAAGAACCCGTTAAACTGAAATCGGTATTACCACCTAATCCAGATAAAGCGGCACTTGCACTAATTATTCTAAAAGAGACAACTGTAGTTTGAGTTGTCGTAATTACAGCATTTGATAATCCACCTAATGTTCCAAAATCAGCCGCATCTGTTCCTTGATAAGCAGCAGATTCACTACCAATATAAGAAGAAGTAGTTTCATTATACCAACAAAAAGCGGGTCTCGCTCCTGAAGTGGTAGTTGTAAAAGTTGGAACTTGAGCATTTAATCTATATGTTCTGTTTGCAGCAAGTGTGATTTGACCAGTGGACGCATTCAATGATATATCAGAACCGGTTGAGTTGTCCACTTGTGTAAAGTTAACTAAACTTCCAGCAGTTAAATTTGTTGTTTGCTTTGTTGAACGAGATCCTCTCATATAAGAAGAAGATATATTAGTTGATGTACCAGATGATCCGGATGTACCAGATGTTCCACTAGAACCTGAGCTAGATACACTACCTAGTGTTGTAGTGATGTATGAGTAATGATTTGATCCCTCAGAATATAAATAAACTCTGACACTTGTACCAGTGGGATTAGTCACTTTGACCTTTATTAAAATTCTATCTGTATCATCTATTGAGAAACCACTTTGATAAGCATCGGATGTATACATAGCTAAGTTACCGGAACCAAACGTAGTGATATTTACAGGATCTGTAGAGAATAATAATGTCTCTACATCATAAATATCTGCCTTATAAACTTCAGTAAATAAAGAGATAGGACTTGAAGTTACAGCACTTTTGTAGAAGTGTAAATTTGCTGACCAAATACCAGCTGGAATAGTTGAGGTAGCTGGCCATCCACTTGGTGTTTCAAATGTCGCCAATATTGTTGTTGCATTACCAGAAGCTGTTGCAAAGACAATTGACTCTGGTAGATTACTAGCTGTTACTGAAAGTTTAAAATTAGATCCTTCAAATAGACTACTGTTGAAATAGTAAACACTACCACCAGAAACTCCATTTAATCCAGAGGTTCCAGAAGTTCCATCTACGCCATTTATCCCAGTCACTCCACTTGTTCCGGATGAACCAGATGATCCACTTGAACCAGATGATCCACTTGAACCAGATGATCCACTTGAACCAGATGATCCTGAAGTTCCGTCAGTACCAGAAGTACCACTTAATCCGGTAGAACCAGATACACCAGATGATCCACTTGTACCAGAGGTATTTGCAGACATAATTTCAATGTAAGACCAAATGGATGATGTTCCAGAATCAACATATCCTTTATCAATCAAAGATCTTGTTTCAAAATTAGAAGAGTAGTCATCTAAGTAAACTAATCCTTGGTCTGAGCTTGCAGAGTAACTTAGAATCTCAGCTCCTATTGAGTTATATAATTTTCTATTTTTCCAGTCTAAAGATGATACACCCAACTCAGAATTTAATAATTCACTTTGGTAATCAACAGTCATGTCACCATCGATATTATAGAGTCTTCTTTCTTCCCAATTTATTGAGTCTATACCGCCTGTAGAATCCTTCAACACTCTGAGATTTAAATTAATTGATGTATTAGAACTATTATCATTTATGTCACCATTAACATCTGCGTCTCTACCATTTTCTAAAATCTCAGATAGCTCATTATTGTTACCGACAATTGTATTTACAACATCATCAACATATTTTTTACTAACTAATGAGTTTGGTACAAAACCACCCGAATAATCAGAATGATATACAAGTCCTCTACCATCTTGAATTGAAATTAAAGATCCACTAGCAGCAATAGCAATAACACCGCTCGCATTAAGAGTAAGATCTTCTTCCGCTAAAATTTGAATCGAATCAGTTGAATCTAAGCTTATAAAATCTGAAACAACATCATAAACAGATGATGTAAAAACTAAATTATCAATATCTTTGAAAATTAAATCGTATCCACCACCTGATAGTGTTGTTGAGTTAGAAAGAGTTCCACCAAAACTGACAGTCAATCCAGAAAGTTCTAAACCATTAGTAAAACTCAACTCATTACCTACCGGTAAATCATTGACATACAATTCATCTCCTATAGCCCTTAAAATTAGGGGATTTTCAACAGTTCCTAAATTTAAACTTCTAACCGTGATTGAGTCTCCAGTAGTTGAAAGAGTCACACCACCAATGTAAATAGTATCACTTGATACATATAAGCTTCTCCACTGTAAATCACGACTACCAACATCATAAGTTGAATCAAGAGATGGTAATAAATGACCATCTATATTTGTAAGTTTTGAATCTATAAAATTTTCAACTTCTTTATCTATGTGTTGTGGTGTCTTATTGACCAAAACATCTATCTGTTGTTGAAGTCTTGTTATCGCTAATTTAGCTTCATTTGTAGTTGAAAAATTAATAGTTATAACTCTACCACTCTCTAAATTTATTTTAAGTAAATTATTGTTGACCAGCGAACTTACAATTGAAAAAGGCTTTATGGTGTATATTATATTACCATTGTCATCCAAAATCTGGATGTTCAGGTCTGTTGATGTTATCGGTCTTAGAAATTTATCGTAGCTATAACTCATTATTTTATTTTCATTTTTTAAGCTGTCACACTAAGATTTATTATCACACCGTCTAAATAATTCTGTGCAATATCTGAAAAGTCAAATGTAAGTGAGTATGTACCTACTGTTGTAATGGTACTTTGAGTACCAGCAGTACCACTTATAATTAACTGAGATGGTAAAATTCCCATATATCCATCTCTATTATCTTCTATGTAATCAATTAACATATTAATAAGTTGTGATTTCTCTAATACAGTACCAGAATAAGTACCAAAAGTGCTTAGTGATATTGAAGTAGAAAAAGTCAAACCATAGTTTGTATCATAAGGAACACCATATGATGATCCATTAAAGTAAATATAATCACCACCAGGTCCAGCAGTCTCGTAAAAATACATCACAGGATCTAGATTATCAGATAAAGGTGATAGTAGGTCTATATTTATATTTGGATTCTCAAGTATAAAATTGAACAATGACTGTGCTTGATAAGCATCTGTGTCAGTCAGAAACTGTAAGAAAATTGTTCCTCTACTTGAGTCATCAATGATTAATATGTTACCAGTCCTTTGTATTGAGTTTATATCATTTATTACTAAATAAATAAGTGGTTTTACTGGTGTGCTTTTATCATTTATAACAATTGACTCACCAACAACATGAGTATGAATATCAGTGTATTCTAATCCTGTAAAAGATGTTCCACTCTGATTAATAACATCTGGGAAGAAATTATATACATCATCAATTACGGCAACCATAACATCTAAGTAAACTGGATATTTAGTATTAGAATTTGTTAGATATAACTGAGGTATTCTATGTGTTGAATTACCGGTGAGTAACATATACTGAGCCATATAATTGATTCGGGTTAAGTCATCATAATAACTCCAGGAAACATAATTATCAGCTTCTATAACCGATTTAGGATCATAAATTGCTCTTATTGATAAAAATGTCGCATTATCACCAAGTCCAAGATGGTTCAAAAGGTAGTTTGTTTGACCAGGTTTTAATATAATTCTACTTTTAAGGATTTGTTTGTATGGAATTCTCAAATCAGAAAGAACTTGTCTCTCTCTTGTATTTACACCATCAGTAGCAACTAAGTCACCGCCGTTTAATTTTATATACTGAGCTTTATTTCCAAATAAACTAGATCCGCCTGGACATCCAATTGACATATTTATCTTTTTATTTTAACTTATATATTAAAATCAAAAGACTTTATTTTATATCTTCTATGTCAATGTGATATTTTTCAGACAATCCAACATCGGAACTTGAAATTCTTGTCACTTTTATTTTCTTACCTTTATTTAAACTTAAATAAGGATTGTTTGAAAGTAGTGTAGAGTTTGTTCCGTGTATGTAAAGTGGAAGTGATGAAGACGCTCCGAATGCTACTAAATCAGGATTACTACTAGCATCTAAGTAAATGTAAGAGCTTGTCAAACCACCAAGTGAGTCAATTCTATACTGACCTGAGAAGTCATAAACTGAAGATGTACCAACATAAAAATTATTTAATTGAAACACATCACCAGGTTTAATTGAGTTATTAATAATATTTGTATTACCAGATAGAGGTATTTCTAAAATATCACCTATAGTATATTGTAAAGTTTGATTAAAATCAATATCAAAGTTGAAGTCTTTCCATAGGAAAGCTGGATTAGGTAACTGATAAGTAGTATTATAGTATACAGGTAAATCTATATCACCAATCAATAAAACTTCAGTAGTTGTAGTAGATCCACCAGTGACAGAAGGTACTGTGCTATTTATAAAAATATCTAACTTTTTATTTTGTGATGCAAATTGACTACCCATAATCATCACCTCCATTGTTTGTTTAAAATCTAAATCTCTGTCAATAACAATGGTAAGTTTATCATTATTTGCTAATGTAATATCCACCTCATCATTGTTGTTAACAATAACTAAAAATGTCTTGTTCTGAGGTACATTAAGATTTATTGGAATAATACCGTCTACAGTGTAAAGATCAGTAGTTTTTATTGAATTAATTGTACTATAAAATGGCTCAATATTAAAAAGTTGTATTGAAGCTGGAGAACCTTGTGTAGTGACAGATATACTTTCACTGTTGACTATCTGATTAGTAGAATATAATCTTAAAAGATTTTCTAAATTACCTATCTTAGCATTGATTGTATTGATATCTGTTTGTGTGTAAAGAAGTTGTTTTAAGTTCAATAATTCATCTCTTACCTTTCCTTGTTCAGAAATAATATTCAAAAAATTATCATTTGTAGCAGCCAATCTTGACATCGCTTGATTAAATAAATTCATACTAAATAGTGAATTTATTGCCTCTGGATTGTATGTCTGTTGTGGATTATCATTTAATATATTGAAGTTTAAGTTCAAACTAAATGCGTATGATGTACCATCTTGTTGACCATTTGATACTAGTTTTTTATAAATAGGAAATCTAAGTCCGATTTCCTCATCTATTGGATTATTATCAGGGTGATCCAAGAATGAAACACCATAAAGATTTGTTTTAGTTATTACATTTCCCAATGAATCTGTCTTTTGAACAGTGTAATACCATAATATCGCATTAAATTCAAAATCAGTTGGAGGATTATTATTTATTTCAAGTGCGTTAAATTGGTCAAAATTAGTAAGAACTCTATTAAAGATGTTCATCTTAACATAGTGACTTGTATTAAAATCTAAAGATATACCATCAATTGTAGAACCATTCACTACTGGATTATTAATATCACCAGAAAGACCAAAATATGCACCACTTCTTCTCAATGAATCACCTGTCTCGGTTTCATAAGTAAAATCAGGAGTGTCAAATTGAGCGAAATATGAACCAGGATAATTCTGTGGAGAACTTACAATAGGTGAACTGAATAACTCAGCTCCTAATATCTCTGGTTGATATTGACTAGGTAATATTGGAAATGTTAAATTTGGTTTGTAGTTTACATCTACCATAGTTCTAAAGAGAACATCTGGAGTCTGACCAACATGATCAGGAATATGAGCAAAAACCTCTGTGTAGTTTCTATTTGCTTCCTGAACATTACTAACACCTGAAATTTCACCAACATACTGAACTAGTTTATGATATACTAATTCAGCCTGCCCTGTAGTTTCAAACTCTTGTCCTATATTACTCGCAATGTCTACAACTATTTTTTGACCTTGTGTAGCACCAGCTGGTGTAATGTATAAAATATCTGTTTGAATACCTTCAAAATATTCACTATTTAATAAATCATTGTTATAACCACCATTTGTATAGATAGTTGAGTTACTTACATTATAAATCTTAATTTTATCACCAACTTTAAAGTTAGTATTTCCTAAAAACTCAATCTCTAAGTTTCCAACAAATCCAGAAACACCACTTTCATAAAATGAATAGGTATTCCAAGGAATAACTTCTCTTTCTCTCCATAAATACTCAGGAAAATACTCATCATCATTCAAATTATTTCTCTGAAAATCAGATATATTACTAAAATACTCATCTTCTGGAGCAGCTGGTTCAAAATCAATTATACCTAACTTCTTACACCACTTAAAAAATATTTTTTCTGTTGGAGTTTCCAAAGAATTAGTATCATAGTAATACTTTGTATTGTTTAATCTACTCTCTCTAATAACAACTTCTTGATTAGCCACATAGTTTCTTAATGACTCCACTATAGAATCAGCAAAGGTTCCAGGAGGTGTCGCATTAACAGATTTCTGAAAAGAATTATCAAAATCAAAATAAATTGGATTTGACATTGTACCAGCGGTTGTATTTCTTTTTGGAAAATTCAAAAGAACAAATTTTGAAAAATACATTTTATAGTTTGAATTCTGGTAGGCGGCTGATATATCCTCAGCTGCTCCAGGAAAGGCATAAAATGATGTGCCGCTGTTTTTCAGAAATTTATAAAGTGGAGTAGAAGCCATTTACTATCATTTAATTTTATACTCTATATATATTTATTTTTACTTTCTGTTTGAACTAAAAAGAAACAAACACACATTAAATAAATAAAATAATAACTATGATTGGTCATATTTATTACATAATTGGTTTACTTGTAATTCTCTCAGTAATCTCGGTATTATTAAAATTCACTAAATTTTACTCAGTAAAAGAATGGGAAGAGAAATATAAAAAGGTAGTCGGAAAAGTACCACTGAGAAGTGACTATAGAAAAATAGAAGATTACCACCTATCTAGAAAAATAGGCATTTTATATTTTTTTGAAATACTTTGGATTTTTGCTGGTCTGACTACCTCTAGTTGGTATATATTTCTATCACTTATATTACTACCACTTATAATAGGGACAATTATAAAACCGTTTAAGTTTACTTTAATATTTAAAATCTTAGTTTTGTTATTCTTGATTATTAGACTTGGTACTTATACGTTCCTTGTAATAAATCACTTTAATCTACACATAGATATATATGATTTAGTTCTACAACATTTTAATAGCTTCTAAAGTTGCTCTCTCTGTACCATTAATGATATATTCATATAAACCAAATGTATTCGACTCACTTGGTACTTCATCAAAATAGTTTATATCATTCAACAACTCATCAATATCATTTCTAAACTTAAGATAAAATTCATAGATATCTGAGTCATTAATAAGACCCTCAATTTTCACATCATCTGGGGATTTGATAAACTTCTCTTTGAAAGATTCAAACTCACCACCGGACTTTTCAATAGTCTTTTCTATCATAGACTTTAACTCATCCTTTAGTTCAGTGTATTTATTATTGTCAGCTTTTTTATCTGTGACAATTGGTTTTTCAACAGTTGATTCTACTGCTTCATCAGCCTCATTAATAAATTGTAGATAATTCTTAATCATATTATTATATATTATTTATTAATATCAATTTTATGACCAAGTTGCATCAAACACACCATTGTACCAAATACCACCTTCCCAAAGACCTGTTTCAAAAAGTCCATTTGTCCAAATACCGGACTTCCAGTTAAGATTTCTGAATTTAGAAACAACTCTTAAATTGGTTTCAGTTGGAACAGAAACAGAGGAACCAAGTGTTGATAAGTTATAATTTACATACACTATAGTTGTTTTTATTGTTTGACCTAAAAATGTAGTAGTGTCTTCTTTTTGATATAAAACTTTATATACACCAGGTTGTAGATTAGATCCAAAAACAGAATTAGCACCATTATATTGATTGTCAATTATATAGATATTATCACCTATATTAAATTTAAAAATACCATTAAGAATAAATGTATTACTTATAGTATCAATTCCAATTACTTGAATATCTTCTAATATACCACCATACCAAGTACCTGTTCTAAAGTCCATATTATAAGCTATACCCCCATACCATTCACCAGATAACCACTGTCCGGTTTTCCAGATTGAATATTTATGTACATCACTTACATCAAGTTGTCCACTATCATTTGTATTAAGCTTTGAGTAAAAACTACCACTAACCCATTTACCTGCTTGCCAGTTTGCGGTTCTACTATTGTATGCTTTTGTACCAAATCTTGAGAGACCATTTTTTTGTTCAAAAATACCATTATACCACATGCCGTTTTCAAAGTCACCTCCATACCAATTACCATCTAACCAATAAGCAGGATCATTATCAGTATTAAAAATACCATTATTCCAAGTACCTAAAACCCAAATACCACCCTGAAAGATTCCATTATTCCAAATACCATCATTCCAAATACCCTTATACCACTGACCATTATTCCAATTACCACCATACCATCTACCGTTATTCCAAGTACCGTTATTCCAAGTACCATCATACCATCTACCATCAAACCAAAGTGAATAGTCTTTACTAGTACTCTTCTGATCAACCTCAATAGTTAGATACTTATCTACAATAGGGAAAGAGTTCCAAGTACCACCATACCAATCTCCACTCATCCAAGTTCCTGAATTCCAAATACCACCGAACCATCGACCACACTCCCAAGTACCTTTGTACCATACTAAATTTGGACCATCTGTTCCTATGACAGCTCCAGTTATTTCCGCCTCTAATAACCAAGGAAAAGATAATGATAGTTTTTCTAAATCAAGACCATCTACTAATCTAAATCTATATTTAGAGTAGTCTATATCAATCAATCTATATCTCTCGCCAACTAAATCTATATTCTCCAAAGTCAATTCAATTGACTGTTTTGGTCTTCTATTAGACCCTAAGTCTATCAAATCAACTGGAGCATAATTAAAAAATGGATCTTGTTTGATATAGGAAACGACACCAATATCATTTCCGACTGATGTTGTATTACCAAAGTCTATGTCAGTATAGAAATCATACTCATTAATTTTAGTTATTACATGATATCCAAAATATTGTTGATTTAACTCTTGAGATGAACCAACACCACCAGTAAAATTCAAAATAACTCCATCTCCGGTTACTAAATCATGTTTTTCAGAGCAAGATATGTATAATTTATTCAGATAGTTCGCTGTATTTAGTATTGGAACTTCATACTCTTTTGATAATCTTGTTATATTTAAAGATAATTCATTTTTGTAATCAATATAAATTATTGCAGACAGCTGTTGTACTGTATCAGTATCAGATAAAAGTATCTTAGCATAAGAGTCTGTCGGTATTTTGAAGTTTAACTCATTTTCATAAGTTTGGTAACTAAATAAACCTTGGTCTTTCCAAGAATGTGTTTTACTTTTAGTCTTTTGTATATTATTTAATTGTTGTAAGTCCTGACTTATTTGCCATAATTTTCTTCTTGAGATTATATCTAATGTACCACCACTAAGTATAACAGGATCTCCTAGAGTAAAGTTAAGTCTTTTATGAAACTCTATTACATATGAATCATTAGTCTCATCTCTATATTTTTCAATTACTAATAATCCTTCTGTAGTATATGTTGTAGAACCATAAATATTTACATCTACAAATGTGTTGATAAATATACTCTCCCACTCTAATTTAAAATCTGATCCAAGTATGATTTTATTTCCAGTCATACTGAAACTACCACCTGAGTATGTCATTCCATTATAATCAATATAAACAGTTGAATCAGTAAGACTTCCAAGTGGTAATGCTTTATAAACTGGCATCGCTAAATACTCTTTAGTTGCATAGAATTTCGGATTTGGATCACCTATATCATTTAAACCCTGTAAATAATCTAATAAATTATAAGTAGGTGAGTATCCAAAATTTAAGAAAGCACTTGTGTATGTCATTGTGGAATAAGTTCCATTAATATTAACATTTGTTCCTAAGTTATAATAACTTGTCAAATTATTAAACTGAGAACTTACCTCAAATATATTTGATGATGAAGAAGTTACTAATCCATCTGAATCTAAGTAGTTTAATTCATAGCCATTTGAAATAGGATGAGAATTAAATTTACTCTTCAGTTCAGAATCTGAAGAATACTTATTCAAATTTGAAAAAGAAATACTATAAGTTGTAGATATTAAATCATTGATAATATTTTGATTAAATTCAGTATACATATAAAGGTATAGACTACTACCCAGAGATTCAATTCTATTTACAATAAAATCACCTGTGATTAAACTACTATCCATTCTTATTACATCACCAAGGCTAACTGGATAGTTTGTTGAAACTTTTAATATCATTAAATAGTCATATAAAACAACAGATTCTAAAAATGACGGAGGATTAGTAATTGAAGGTAATCCTTGTGAATCATATCTACTTTGAGTAGAGTAGGTAATCATAGGAGCTAAATAAGACAATATAGAAGCAGATGAAGTTACTCTTTGAAAACCACTCACATAAGGAAGTAAAATATCTGAAGATATATTACTATGTGAAAAAGTAGTTGACATTAGGACTTTCACAGACTCATCTAAAGGTGTATTTGTATAATAAGTAAATGTCTTTTGTGAATCCGTCCAGTATGTAAGCCAGTTAGTCTCAGAGTATGTTCCATTGTTTGTTGGAGTAGATGGATGAACTATAGGATTAAAAGCTAAATAGTCACCAGAACCAGTAAATGATGAAACGCTAAATGTGACTGAACTCGGTAATCTGTAATCACCATCGTCTGTAAAAAAGTTCAACTTACTTGCTATGTCATAGTCCAATACTAATAGTTTAGACTTTAATTTATCCAAATAAGTAGAATCTAAAACACTAAAAGATTGAGGTGTGCTATATGTTGAGTATTGTAATAATCCATTATTTCCAGCAATGTAGAGTTCACTACCATTATAGTCAAAAATCTCATTAGAATATAAATCATAATCAAAATTTGCAAATGTTAGACCTAGTACGGTATTTGAGAATGAACCACCAGTACCTAAATATAAAAAGTTATTTATATCAAATGAAAATAAACCTTGGTCATTATTCTCTGTATCATATCCGGTAAAATAAAAATAATCAGTTCCTGACCTTCTTGTTATATTTTTTATATCACCATAGTCTCTACCAAAATCAAAATAAATAAAATCATGACCAGTCTGATTAGTAACTCCATTTACATCATATGCAATTAATTTATTACTATCTGTAGTAATAAATATAAGTTCTTTAGATTGTGGTATAGATTGTGTAAAATAAGAATAACTCAAACCCCAACTAGATATACTTGTCTTATATAAATCATTAATATTATCAACTAGTAAATACTCATCATCAACATCTACTTGTCTGTATATTCTTCTTCTATAAGCAACCCATCCAGATATTGTTTCAGTCATTTCAATGAAGACACCAGTATTTCCACCAATGTAAAAACTGTTGTTTGTAGAATATATTACTTTGTTGTAGTAATATGAATCAAAATCTGAAATTCTAATTCTTTCCCACTTATTTCCACCATCTTTTGTTACTAAGATAGTATTTAAATCACCAACAGCAACACCTCTTAATTCATTGAAAAAAGAAACTGATTTAAGATTTGTTATAACTATTCCTCTAGGACATAAACAATCAACTGTAATTCTCTTTATATCAAAATCATGTTTTCTAACTTTAAGTAATATACCCTCATCACCACATATCCAATAATACTGAGATGTTTCGGATATCGACCTCAAATTCACCTTATACTTATTTGGTATAACATTCGACTTTGTTTCTTGCGTGTTTAGTATTATACCAAATTCACCGATTGCAATTGTCCTTTGAGGTATACTATAGGTCACACCTTCAAAATTATAAGACTGTGTTCCATGTTTATAAACATCATAGTAATTAGTCTCAAATAGATTATTATAGTCTACTCTATTTCTAAGAATATAATTTGTTCTCTCTATAAACTCAATTGGTTGACTCAACGATGTTGTTGGATAGTATCCATTTAATAATCTAGAAAGGTGAAACTCTTTATCAACATTAGTGTTTCCAACTTTTACAAGAACACTAAATCTAACACATTGGTCATAATAATCTAAAATTGTAGTCCTCACCAATTGGCCTTCGGTAAATCTATAGATTCCATTTTCCTCATTAAAATAGCTATATTCTACAGTAGCCCCAAGATTCTCAACTACTTGATAGTTTCCTTGAAAAAATAATTCAGGATCTGATGTTGATGGTAAAACTACATTTGTTGTTTGGTTTTTTACTAAAATGAGATGTCCTTCCTTTGGTCTTACTCCATCAACTTTAAAATCAGGACCAACTAAGCTAAAATCTATTGTTTGTGTTGTAGCTAAATCAACTGTGTAGAAGTTTTTGAAGGAATCATTTATTAACCTGTTTGGTGTAAAAAGATTCTTAAGTGTCAATCCATATTCAGAAAGATATTTTGTGTAATAATCATAAGATGTATCGGAATCAATTGGAGATGCGTGTTGAGGTGGTATACTTGTCACACTATACTGAGAACCTACAGTACTTACATACCAATTTCTTGTGTCATACTTACCTAAAATATCATAAACATCTGTTAGATTGTTTACAGGTAAATAGGTAGCCCCACTCAAACACTTTGAGTAGAATCTTGTAGATTGTAGTTCTTGTTTGAGTAAATCAAAATCAAACTTACTAACTCTATCATCGGTCAGAGACCACTTACTATTTACACTATCAAATGACCACATATTATTTATTCACTTTTAATTTCCACATAACAGTTCTACTTCCAAGTATAATATCACTTTCTGATATTTTGACTTTTGATTTACGCAATATTCTTTTAATCTCCTGAACAAAATCCTTGTATTGATAAATATCTTCAATATAATCTGATATGTCAATATTAAATAGGCTTTGCTCGGAGAATATAAGGTCATAAATCAAATCATCCTTTTTTTTCACTTTTAGTACTGATTTGAGTTATATATTAAAATAATCAGTCTCTTAAATAAGGAAAAAGAGAGATAAAAATTACCAATATATAATTTAAAATAAATCTATTAGATGAGCAGGCATAAAAGCGAAGTAAATCACCAAATTCAAGAAGGAATTCAAGAATTTGAGTATAAGAAAAATCTCAGAAAAAAGAATTCTTTAACAAAAGAAGAATTTCAAAAATCAAATGTTCATCTTAGTGATAAACAGACTGAACTGTATAAAGGCATAAGAAATAATATACTAACGGTTGTCCATGGACCAGCAGGTACATCAAAAACTTATACAACTTGTTATACGGCTTTAGCCTTATTAGCAGACAAAAAGATTGAGAGAATTATCATAACAAAACCTATACAAGAAAGTGGTGAAAATCTCGGAGCTCTTCCTGGTAATGTTGCTGAAAAGATAGATCCTTACAGACAATCATATTATACAACATTCTGTAAGATATTAGGAAAAGGAACTGTTGACTTTCTATTCTCAACAGAAGAGATAAGTTTTGAACCATTAGCTTATATGAGAGGATCAACTTATGATAACTGTATAATGTTATTAGATGAGTGTCAGAACGCATCAATAAAACAACTAATGTTATGGGTTACTCGCTTGGGTAAAGACTCTAAAGCAGTAATGATGGGTGATACATCACAATATGATGTTAGAAAAAGAGACTCAGGATATAATGACTTTATAAAAATGGTTGGCGGTATGAATGACCTTTGTTTGTTTGAGTTTGATAACAATGATATTGTAAGAAATAAGTTCTTAGTGGAAATTGCCAACAGATATGATAAGTATCGTTCAGAACAAAAAGATATATAAAATTAAAACCCACTCAATTAAGTGGGTTTTTTATTAATTTTCATCGTCATACTCTTCTGGTTCAGGTTCTCTTTCAACAGCACCATTACTTTGAATTAGAGTATAGTCAAATCCATATCTTGTACTATTAGAGAATCTTTGCTTATAC
>JACCDW011120315.1_pt1 | contig 17667 bp, 19 predicted proteins | sample 7449781 | NCBI WGS metagenome assembly JACCDW01 (sample SAMN15323449, study PRJNA562643) | freshwater metagenome | isolation source: river surface water | place: USA:Blue River Watershed | collected 2017-08-18
ATGCTGATCCCGCCCAAGGCGCTGGGCGGCTGGAAGGTCACCACCATCGGCGACGACATCGCCTGGATCAAGCCCGGTAAGGATGGTCGCCTGTACGCGATCAACCCCGAGGCCGGCTACTTCGGCGTCGCCCCCGGCACCAACATGAAGACCAACCCGAACTGCATGCTGAGCCTGCACAAGGACGTGATCTTCACCAACGTGGCCCTGACCGACGACGGCGACGTGTGGTGGGAAGGCATGGAGAAAGACACCGGCAAACTGCCCGATCACCTGATCGACTGGCAGGGCAAGGACTGGACGCCGCAGATCGCCAAGGAGACCGGCGCCAAGGCCGCCCACCCGAACAGCCGCTTCACCGTGGCCGCGGCCAACAACCCGGCCCTGGACAGCGCCTGGGACGACCCGGCCGGCGTGCCGATCGACGCCTTCATCTTCGGCGGCCGCCGCTCCACGACCGTGCCGCTGGTGACCGAGTCGCGCAACTGGATGGAAGGCGTCTACATGGCCGCCACCATGGGCTCCGAGACCACCGCCGCCGCCTTCGGCGCGCAGGGCGTGGTGCGCCGCGACCCGTTCGCGATGCTGCCCTTCGCCGGCTACAACATGTCCGACTACTTCCAGCACTGGCTGGACATGGAGCACAAGCTGGAGGCCTCGGGCAGCACGCTGCCCAAGATCTTCTGCGTGAACTGGTTCCGCAAGGGCGCCGACGGCAAGTTCGTCTGGCCCGGCTATGGCGAGAACATGCGTGTCCTGAAGTGGATGATCGACCGCATCGAGGGCAAGGCCCAGGGCGTGGAGAACGTCTTCGGCATCAGCCCGCGCTACGAGGAAATCACCTGGGACGGCCTGGACTTCACCCGCGCCCACTTCGAGACCGTGACGCACCTGGACAAGGGCGACTGGGTCAAGGAGCTGCAGCTGCACGCCGAGCTGTTCGAGCAGCTGGCCTACCACCTGCCCCAGGAACTGACCGAGACCAAGGCGAAGATCGAAGCCCGCCTGGCGGCCTGAGGCCGGCGCGGCCTCGATGAACTCACGCTTCCGCCGGCGAAGCGTGGAGTTCCCTCAATATCTCGAGGAACAGCATGGTCCGCGCGGTCATGGGGCGTGACGCCTCCGTGATCGCGCAGATCACGTTGCGGAAACTGGGACTGCCCGCCACCACCTGCAGCGAATGGCGCCTGCCAGCCATGGCGGCATAGGCCTCGGGGAGGATGCCGCAGTAGTTCCCCGTGCCCACCAGCATCAGGACAGCCTCCAGGCTGGACGCTTCCGCCCCCCGCTTGAACTGATGCTCGTTGAGTGCGCGCTCGACAAAGGGATGGGGCCTGACCGCCAGCGGCAGGTTGCGCGGCGCCTTGGCCGATCCCTTCGCGACCGCGTAGACACGCTGGTATTCGGTGAACAGCGGCTGGTAGTTGAAGAACCGCTCGCGCTGGTACATCCCCCGTATCGCGATATCCAGCTTGCGCTCGCGAAGGGCCTGGTTCAGGTTGCTGAAGGTGGTGATGCTCACCTGCGGCCGTATGCCCGGCGCGCGGCGCGCGAGCTCCGACAGGGCATCGACGACGGCGCACTTCGGGTCGGCCATCAGGTTCTCCGCCATGCCGATGGTGAGCGTGCCCGACGTCACGCCCCGGACCGCGTCGATCTCGGCCTTGATGTGATCGAGCGAACGCAGGGCATGCGTGGCCAGGTCCACTGCCACGAACCCGGCGTCCGTCAACTTGAATCCCGAAGGCCCCCGATCACACAGGCGCACGCCCAGGTGCTCCTCGACATCCCGGATGTGCCGGCTGATCGAGGCCTTGGACAAGTGCAGCCGGTCTTCAGCCGCCGCAAAGCCGCCGGCCTCGACGACCGCACAGAACACACGCAGGGAGCGCAGGTCACGCTCCGTCAATGCACGTTGCTTCATGGCAATGTCTTGAAAAACGTAACCATATCAGCAAAAGAATCATTTTTCACGTCGGTGTCCGAAGCGTAGATTTCAAGCGCCAAGACACACAAAAGGAGACCTTCATGAACCACACCCAACACCGTCGCCTCGTCATCAAGTCCTGCCTGGCCATCGCCACGCTGGCCGCCAGCGGCCTGAGCTTCGCCGAAGGCGGAACCCTGGCGGACATCAAGAAGCGCGGCCAGCTCACCGTGGGCACCGAGGCGGCTTACGAGCCCTACGAATTCGTCGAGGACGGCAAGGTGGTCGGCTACGGCCGGGACCTGCTGGAGATCATGGCCGCCAAGCTGGGCGTCAAGCTGGTGCAGCAGAACCTGCCGTTCCAGGGGCTGCTGCCCGGCCTGCTGTCCAACCGCTTCGACTTCGTCGCGACCAGCGTCGGCGTGACCGAGGAGCGCGCCAAGCGCTTCGCGTTCACGCAGCCCGTGGGCATCGTGCGCTCGGTGTTCGTGGTCAATGCCAAGAACCCGACGGCTGCCAAGCCAGCCGACGCCGTCGGCAAGCGCGTGGGCACGCAGATGGGATCGATGGCGCAGCCCATGGTGCAGGCCTTCGAGAAGGAGCTGCAGGCAAAGCAAGGCGGCGGCTTCGCCGAGCTCAAGCTGTTCCAGGCCTATCCGGACGTCGGCGTGGCCCTGTCCAACGGCACCCTGGACATCGGCGTGCTGCCCTCCAACGTCCTGTCCGTGCAGATGAAACGCCAGCCAGGCGCATTCAAGGCGATCGGCGAAGTGGGCGATCCGCGACTGCTGGCCTGGGTGGTGCACCCCAAGGACGCCGAGATCCGGACCTTCATCAACCAGACTCTTGATGAACTGCGCGCCAACGGCAAGCTCGCCGAGCTGCAGAAGAAGTGGTTCGGCGAGGCCATGAACCTGCCGACCAAGGACTACCTGCCCAAGGGCGCGCTGTAAGCGCCGACGGCCGTCGAGGGAACCCGCGCCATGGAATCAACACTTGCAGTCGCGATGCGCCCGCTGCTGGCGGGACTTGGGGAGGCGGTCGGCACCACCGTGTTGGCAAGCGTCGCCGCCTTCGCGATCGGCCTGTGCATCGGCGTTACCATGCTGGCGGCGCGGACCTCAGGAGGGCGCCTGCTCAAATCGCTGGTGGTCGTCTACGTGAGCTTCATGCGTGGCACGCCGCTGCTGGTTCAACTGCTGCTGGCGTTCTATGTGGTGCCGCCCGTGGTCGGCATCCAGCTGTCACCACTGGCTGCGGGGATCCTGGCGCTGGCCCTCAATACGGCCGCCTACATCAGTGAAATCCTGCGCGGGGCCTTGTCGACCTTGCCGCCCGGGCAGTCCGCCGCGGCACGCGCGCTGGGCATGCGCCCTGCGCAGGTGTGGCGGCACATCCTGCTGCCGCAGGTGTTCCACCGCTCGCTTCCGCCCCTGACGAACGAGTTCACGGTCATCCTCAAGGCCTCGTCCCTGCTGTCGCTGATCGCGGTGGCCGAGTTGTCGACACTGGCGCGCAACGCCACGCTGCAGACGGACTTGCCCCTGCAGGTCTTCATGGCCGTGGCCGTCGTGTATTTCATCATCCTCTGGTCTGCCTCGTCCGTCTCCCGGATGGTCGAGCGCCGGATTGCAAGGCTGCTTCCCCATGTCAATTGAACTGGATGTCGTGGGCCGGTCCCTGCCGGCGCTGCTGCAGGGCCTGAAGGTCACGGCCGCAGTCAGCCTCGCCGGCATCGCGCTGGGCCTGGCCATCGGGACGGTGGCGGCCTATGTGGCGCAGTCGCGCCTGTGGGTGGCCCGTGCGCTGGCGCACTCTTATGTGGAGTGCGTGCGCAACATCCCCTTCCTGGTATCGGTGTATCTGGCGTTCTTCGGCCTGCCCAAGCTCGGCGTCCACGCCTCGGCCTACGCCATCGGCATCGCCGCGACCGCCATCTACACCGGCGGGTATTTCTGCGAGATCGCGCGCGCCGCCCTGCGCAGCGTGCCGCGTGGGCAGGTGGCTGCGGCCAGGTCCCTGGGCATGGGCGCCTTCCAGGTGCAGCGGCTCGTCGTCGTCCCCCAGACGTACAGCTTCCTGCTGCCCCCGACGGTGAGCCTGGTGATCATGATGTTCAAGGACTCCGCCGTCTTCTCGGTGATGAGCCTGCCCGAGCTGACCTACCAGAGCAACCTGATGACGGCGGACACCTTCGCCTACCTGGAGGTGCTGGGAACGGCAGCAGCCATCTACTGGCTGTGCAGCGTTGTCTTCGATGCGATCGGCCAGGCCCTCGAACGGCGGGTCCGCGCCCGATACCGGTAAGCCGCCCGCGACCCAATCCCACCCCTACACCTCACGTACCCCATGAACCTCAAGACCCATGCGCCCCGTACGGGCCACAAGACCCTGCTGTACTCGGAACTGGTCACCGACCTGGCCAGCGTCCAGGCCGACATCGCCGTGATCGGGATGCCGTTCGGCGCAGCCTACGGCCCGCGCTCCTTCACCAACGACCAGAGCAACGCCCCGCAGGCGCTTCGCGAGCTGTCCGACCGGATGGTGCGCGCACCCGAGCACTACGACTTCGACATCGATGGCCCCCTGCTGCAAGGGCGCAGCGACATCCGCTTCATCGACTGCGGCGACGTGCTGCCCAGCCTCGACAAGCCGGGCGCCCATTACGCGCAGCTGGAGGCGGTGATCCGCGAGCTGCGCAAGGGCGGCGCACTGCCCATCGTCCTGGGCGGCGACCACGGCATCACCACGCCCGCCTTGCGTGGCTATTCGGACGAAGGCCCCATCACGCTGGTGCATGTCGATGCCCACCTCGATTGGCGCGACGAGGTCAATGGCGTCAAGGAGGGGCTTTCCAGCCCGATCCGGCGCGCGTCCGAGATGGGGCATGTGGACAGGATCATCCAGATCGGCCTGCGCGCCCAGGGCAGCGCGCGCCCTGCTGACCTGCAGGCCGCCCGCGACTATGGCGCGGAGCTGGTGACAGCCTACGAGCTGCACGACATCGGCATGGATGCCGTGCTCGAGCGCATCCCCGACGGCGGTCGCTATTACCTGTCGATCGACGCGGACGGCCTTGACCCGACCATCATGCCGGCGGTGGATGGACCGGCGCCGGGCGGCGTCACCTTCGTCCAGGCCCGCAAGCTCATTCACGGCCTTGTGAAGAAGGGACGCGTGGTCGGCATGGACATCGTCGAGATCCAGCCGGCCAAGGACGTGCCGAGCAAGGTGACCTGCGTGACCGCCGGGCGGCTGATCGTGAACCTGATCGGATCGACGATTCGCGCCGGCTACTTCGACAAGAAGTAAGGCACGGTACGCGCAGGCACAGGACACCGGAGCCAGGAACATGGAACCATCCGCACGTCGTGCGAAGGTCGTCGTGCTGGCGACGGGAGGGACGATCGCCTCCACCCGCGGGGACAGGGCCCACTCGCATGACTATGAAGTGACCCAGGGCGGCCAGGCGCTGCTGCAGGCGGTGCCTCGCGCGCAAGAGTGGGCGGACCTCGAGTGCGTCGACCTGTTCTCGGTTCCAAGCCATGACATCGGCTGGGAGCAATGGGTGCTGATGCGCAGCGCCGTCCAGGCTCGGCTCGATGACCCGGAGGTCGACGGCGTGGTCCTGACGCATGGCACCGACTCGCTGGAGGAGACGGCCTATTTCCTGGGCCTGACCGTCCGCTCCCCCAAGCCCATCGTCCTGACCGGGGCGATGCGCCCGTCCGACCATGCCAGCCCCGACGGCCCGTCGAACCTGCTGGGGGCCATCGCGGTTGCTTCATCACCGCAGGCGCATGGCAAGGGCGCGCTGGTGGTGATGGGGGACAGCATCTACGACGCGCGCACCTGCAGCAAGGCGCACACGACCAGCGTCGCGGCATTCGAGGGCGCGGGCGACGCGCGGCTCGGCCATGTCCTGGACCGCGATGTCGTGTTCCTGCGCGCGCCGTACACGCGCCAAACTTTGTCGAGCGAGTTCGCCGGGCCCCTGCCTTCGGACCTGCCCGTCGTGGACATCATCTACGACCACCCGTCGGCGCGGGTTGCGCTGTACGAGGCCGCCCTTGCATCGGGCAGCCACGGCATCGTGATCGCGGGCATGGGCAACGGCAGCCTTTCACCAGGGGCGCGCGCAGGAGCCCGGCTGGCGCAGCAGCAAGGGGTGCCGGTGGTGCGCTCGAGCCGGTGCGGGCACGGGCCGGTGACGCCCCAGGGCTTCGACGCGCAGCTGTCGACGATCGCTGCCGGCACCCTGAACCCTCAAAAGGCGCGGGTACTGGTGATGGTGTCCCTCGCGCACGATCCCAGCGGCCGTCAGCTCGCGCGGCAGTTTGCCAACTACTGAATCAAGCCAATTTTTCATCTGCAAGGGAGCCAGGCAATGACGCAGCACATGATCGAGCTGACCGGGGTGTCGAAGTGGTACGGGCCCGTCCAGGTCCTGGAGGACGTCAGCGTCCTTGTCAACAAGGGGGATGTGGTGGTCGTGTGCGGCCCCTCGGGCTCAGGCAAGTCCACCCTGATCAAGACCATCAACGCGCTCGAACCGGTGCAGAAGGGGCGGATCACGGTCAACGGCGTCGAGGTGACCTCCCCCCGCACGGACCTGCCCAGGCTGCGCAGCCAGGTGGGCATGGTGTTCCAGCATTTCGAGCTGTTTCCCCATCTGTCCGTCACCGAGAACCTCACGATTGCACAGGTCAAGGTGCTGGGGCGAACGCCCGAGGAAGCCAGGGAACGAGGGTTGAAGATGCTCGATCGCGTGGGCCTGATGGCCCACAAGGACAAATTTCCCGGCCAGCTCTCCGGCGGCCAGCAGCAGCGCGTAGCGATCGCCCGCGCGTTGTCGATGGACCCCACCGTGATGCTGTTCGACGAGCCGACCTCGGCGCTGGACCCCGAGATGGTCGGTGAAGTGCTGGACGTGATGGTGACCCTCGCCCGGGAAGGCATGACCATGATGGTCGTGACGCACGAGATGGGATTCGCCCGCCAAGTGGCCAACCGAGTGGTGTTCATGGATGTCGGCGGACGCTTGCTGGAGGACTGCAGCAAGGAAGAATTCTTTGGCAACCCGCAGGCGCGGCAGGCCAGGACCAAGGACTTCCTCGGAAAGATCCTTCACCATTGAGGCCTGGGAACCGGATTGCGGCCATTCCCGCCCACAAAGCAAAAAGCCACCGGAAGGTGGCTGTTTTTTTGGGTGGGGTGGAGAGGGGAGCGGCGGGAGAGTGGGGTGGGCTTGGCGGCGACTATGCAGGGCCGAGGAGCGCAGGGAGGCAGGGGCGAAAAGCGAGGCCTGTTTGAGCCCGAAGGGCGAGTTGCCGAGCGGGCCCCTGGCGAGCGAGCACCGAGGGCAGCCCGAAGGGCCCCGGCATCGGAGCTGCCGAGCCCGCCCCGCTCGCCCGGCGCGTTGCAGCTTCAAAGACGACCTGTAGCGAGCGAAACACACGCAGCTCGAGAAACCCCAACCGAAACTGAAGACCGCGCCCAACCCCGGAATTCCGCGAAGAACCTGTTTTTTTGGGGGTACCGCGCCGATCAGCGACGCGACATCGACCGCGCCGCCAACTCACGGCGTCGCTCGGCGCGGTGGCGGGCCTCACGGGCCGCCCAGGCATCCAGCAGGTGGCGCACCCGCGCCGGCAACCGGCGCAGCAGCCACAACATGGCCGGGAATGCCACGGAAAACGCTTGGCTCAAGGCAAGGCTCCTGGCGCGATCAGCCGCGCTCGGGCCAGTAGGCCTGCACGTCGCGGGCTTCCATGTCCATGGCGCGGCTGATGTCGGCCATGATGCGGGCGTCGTTCAGTGCGGCGTTCCAGTACTGGGCGTCCGAACGGGCCAGGCGGCGGGCGGCCATCCAGCCGTCATAGGCGCGCACCAGCGGGGCGCCGATGGCGGCCAGGGCGTGCAGCGCGGGAACCACCAGCTCGATGGTGCGCTCGGCACGGGCAACGCCAGGGTGCTGGACGGGGAAATCGACGCGGGCGAAAGCGGTCATGGTGTCTATCTCTCTCAAGGGGGCCGGGAACATCCCGGCCGATGGGTGAATACTAGGGTTACCCCTGATATTCCGCAAATTTAGATTGAGAATGGATAACATTCACCAAAATGATGATTGAGCCATGAGCACGCCCAACTTCCGCACCCTGGACCTGAACCTGCTGCGGGTGTTCGATCAGGTGATGGCCGAGCGCAACCTCACCCGGGCCGCCCGCAACCTGCACATGACACAGCCGGCCGTGAGCAACGCGCTGGGGCGGTTGCGCGACTTCCTGGGCGACAAGCTGGTGGTGCGCAGCGGCTATGGCGTGGAGCCCACCCCGCGGGCGCTGGCGCTGTGGCCGGCGGTGGACGAGGCGCTGCGGCAGCTGGAGTCCACGCTGGCGCCGGGCGCCTTCGACCCGGCCCGTGCGGAGCGCAGCTTCGTGCTCGCCATGGCCGACGCCACGGCCGCGACCATCATGCCGGGGCTGGTGGCGATCCTGGCGAAGGACGCGCCGGGCGTGTCCATCCGCGTGCGGCCGCTGACCACGCGGGACCCGCGCCAGCTGCTCGACGAAGGCCAGGTGGACCTGGCCGTGGGCTACTTCCCGGTGGTCCTGGCCGCCCTGACCGCCCAGGCGCAGGCGGGCGTGGCCTCGGCCTTCGAGCACCAGCGCCTGTACGCGGGCCAGTACATGTGCGTGATGCGCCAGGGCCACCCGCTGGCCGAGGGCGCGCTGACGGTGGACCGGTACTGCGCGGCCCAGCACCTGCTCGTGAGCTTCTCGGGCCGGCCCTACGGCTTCATCGACGAGGCGCTGGCCTCCATGGACCGCCAGCGCCGCATCGTGCTGACGGTCAACCAGTTCTTCACCGCCGGCCAGGTGGTGGCCGGCTCCGACCTGCTGACCGTGCTGCCCCGCCACTTCATCCGCGTGACCGGCTTCGCCGACGAGCTGATCGCGCGCGAGCTGCCCTTCGAGGTGCCCCCCGTGCACGTGGATTCGCTGTGGCACCGCCGCCAGGGCCTGCGCGGCGACCATGCGTGGCTGCGCGGCGCGGTGGCCCAGGCGGCCGCGCGGTACTTCGAGGCAGCGACAATCACGCCGTGAAGATCCAGCTGCTGTCCGACCTCCACCTCGAGTCCCACCCGCATTTCACCGCCCGGCCGGCGCCGGGGGCGGACCTGCTGGTGCTGGCCGGCGACATCGGCTCGTACCAGGCTGGCAGCCGCCTGCAGGGCGAGGACTTCGGGCTCGAGCGATTCGCCCCCGCACGCGGCTGGCCCACGCCGGTGCTGTACGTGCCGGGCAACCACGAGTACGACGGGCTGGAGTTCGGCGAGGCCCACGCGCGCCTGCGCGCCGCCTGCGAGCGCCTGGGCATCACCTGGCTGGAGCGCGAGGTGGTGGTGGTGCAGGGCGTGCGCTTCGTCGGCACCACGCTGTGGACGGACTTCGAGGCGCTGGTGCCGCAGGGTGCGCCCCTGGCGCAGCAGCTCAAGGCCCGCGACAAGGCCTGGCGCGCCGCCAACTTCTACCTGCGCAAGAACACCACGCTGCAGGCGGGCGAGCCCATGCTGGCCGAGCAGCTGCGCGAGCTGGGGCTGGAATGCCAGGAATGGCTGCGACTGGCGCTGGCGCAGGACTTCGACGGCCCCACGGTTGCCGTGACGCACTTCGCCCCCAGCCTGCGCAGCGCCGACCCGCGCTACGGGCTCACGCCGGGCACGGCCGGCTTCTGCAATGCGCTGGACGACCTGCTGCCCCGTGCCCAGCTGTGGCTGCACGGGCACCTGCACTGCCCGCAGGACTACCTCACGCAGGGCTGCCGCGTGGTGGCCAATCCCCTGGGCTATGCCACCAAGGGGGAGCAGGCGAGCTTCCGCGAGGACTTCACGGTCGGCGTGTAAGGCGGGACGGCCGCGGCGCCGGGGCCGGCGCGCGGTCGGCCGGACGGCGGCGAATCAGCGGCTGTTCAGGCCGTCGAAGCAGGTGGAGAGGATGAACTCGACGATCTCGTCGTCGGCATGCTGGCCGCCGGCCTTGAGGAACTCCACCACCGGGTCGCAGGCGCGCGCGAACAGGGTGTAGAGCACGGCCACGGCGGGCAGCCGGGGGTTGAGGGCGCCCGCCGCCTGCGCGGCCTCGATCCAACCACCCAGCCGGTCGCTGACCTCCATCAGGCCGTCCATGTAGGCCCGATTGCCGATGAGGCAGGCCCGCAGGGTGGAGTTCTGGCTGGGCAGGGAGGGCATCTGGCCGGCCAGCTGCACCTGCAGGGTCCAGCGCACCACGGCCTTGAGCTTGTCCAGCGGCGGCAGCGCGTCGTCGATGGAGGACAGGAACTCCTGGGCCCGGCCCATGACCCGCACCATCGCCGCCGCGGCGAGATCTTCCTTGCTGGGGAAGTGCTTGTACAGGCTGGCCTTGGCAATGCCCACGTCGGCCGCCACCTCGTCCACCGTCATGGACTCGAAGCCCTTTTCGGCGAGCAGGCGGTTGACCGTCTGGATGATGGCCTCCTCGCGCGCGGCCAGCATCTGCTCCTTGAAGGAGGGCTTGGCGCTGGGGAGGTCACGGGGGTTCATGGGCGAAATTCTAGGCCCAGGCGCGTTCCGGTCCATCCTGCTCGGGCATTCGCCCCCCTGTCCAGGCCCGGGCAGCCCCGGCCTCAGGGGTGGACGAGCGCCCGCGCGGCAGCGGCGGCCAGGGCGGCGGTGAGCCGGTCCAGCACCCCGGACTCCAGGTTCCAGCAGTGCCAGTACAGCTCCAGCGGCAAGCTGAAGCCGGGCGTGAGGTCCACCAGGTCGCCCCGGTCCAGACCCTCGCGCGCCAGCAGCTCGGGCACCACGCTGGCGCCCCAGCCGGCGCGCACCGCCCGCAGCTGGCCTTCCGAGCTGGGCACGAACAGCTGGCTCAGCGCCACGCGCGGCAGGCCGAAGACCTTGCCGACGAACTCCGCCTGCAGGTCGTCCTTGCGATTGAAGGCGATGAAGGGCAGCTCGCGGAAGTTGTGCGGTGTCAGCCCCTGCGGGCAGCGGCTGGCGGCGAAAGCCGCCTGCGCCACCAGCACGTAGCGCATGGCGCCCAGGGGCGTCACCTTGCACCCGCGCAGGGCCTGGTCCACGGTGGTCACGCACCCCAGCACCTGGCCTTCGCGCAGCCACTCCTGGGTGAAGTCCTGGTCGTCGGTGATGATCTCCAGCGGCAGGCCCTGGCGCGCCAGATCGTCCAGCGCCGGCAGCGCCCAGGTGGCGATGCTGTCCGCGTTGACCGCGATCGACACGCGCTCCTCCTCGCGGCCGCTGCGCGCCGAGCTGGGGGCCAGCTTGCGCAGCTCGCCCTCCAGGTCCGCCCGCAGCAGGCGCAGCTGCTTGGTGTGCTTGAGCAGCAACTGCCCCGCCGAGGTGGGCTTGAGGGGGCGACTGCGCACGATCAGCGGCGTGCCGACCTGGATCTCCAGCGCGCGCAGGCGCTGCGAGACGGCCGACTGGGTAATGGACAGGCGCTGGGCCGCTTTTTCGAAGCCGCCCTCCTCCACGATGGCCGCCAGGCACTCCAGCGCGTCGGGGTCGTAGGTACTCAAGAAGTCTCCAGTTCCACCCCTCCATTAGAGCGGCTGATAATTGGCGTGCAAGTTTAATGCCACTGCTGAGGGCGGCAAGGGGCAGGCGCCGCCGGCGGGTGCGGCGGACGCTGCCGACTAGTGCAACAGGCGCGGCAGGGCCAGGAAGTTCAGCAGCGCGCCGTCGAAGTCCTCCGGCGCCTCCAGGTTCGGCAGGTGGCCGATGCCCCGCATTTCCAGGAAGGTGCTGCTGGGAATGCGCCGGCCCATGGCGCGCATGGCCTCGGGCGTGGCCAGGCGGTCATGCTCGCCGGCCACCAGCAGCGTGGGCACGTGAATCTGCGCCAGGCTGGCGCGGCGGTCGAAGCCCAGCATCGCCTCGAGCGCACGCCGGTAGGTGGAGGGGTTGACCAGGCCCATGCAGTGCTGCGCCAGGCGCACGCCCTCGGGCAGCGAGCCGGGCCCCACCCACTGCGGCACCACGGCCTGGGCCACTTCGGCCATGTTGCGGCCCGCATCGAGCAGCGCGGTGCGATCGGCCACGAATCGCGGGTGGTCGGCCTCGCTGAAATCGCTGAACGTGCCGCACAGGACCAGCCGGCTCACCAGCTCGGGCCGGCGCGCCACCACCTCCTGGGCCACCATGCCGCCCATGCCCTGCCCCACCAGCGTCACGCGGCCGCCCTGCAAGGCGTCGATGAGGGCGATGCAGCGCTGGGCGAGGCCCTTGAAGGTGTAGGGCTCGATGGGCGCGCTCAGGCCGTAGCCGGGCATGTCCCAGGCGACGGCGCGGTAGCCGGCCACGGCCAGCGACTCCACCTGCGGCGCGAAGGCCAGGTGCGTGCCCGAGGCGCCATGCAGCATCAGCACGGTGGGGCCGGTGCCGAGCGAGGTGAAGGTGGGCAAGGTCATGCGTGCGGCGAGGTCTTGGGCCTCGGCGCATACTAGCGGACATTGCCATGACGAGCGTCCCGATGCCCCCTGGCCGCCAAGCCCTGGCGCCGAGCTTCTCGGCGCGCGAGTTCCGCGCCGCGCTGGGCATGTTCGCCACGGGCGTGACCATCGTGACCACGCGCGCCGAGGATGGCACGCCGCTGGGGCTGACCGCCAACTCCTTCAACTCCGTTTCGCTGGAGCCGCCGCTGGTGCTGTGGAGCCTGTCGCAGCGCGCGGCCTCGCTGCCGGCGTTCCGTGCCGGCACGCACTACGCGATCCACGTGCTGGCCGCGGACCAGCGCGCCCTGGCCGAGCGCTTCGCCACCCGGGACATCGACCGCTGGCAGGGCGTGGACTGCGTGCCCGGCGCCGGTGGCGCCCCGCTGATCGCGGGCGCGGCGGCCACCTTCGAGTGCTTCAACCGCAGCCGCTACGACGAGGGCGACCACGTGATCTTCGTGGGCGAAGTGGAACGCTGCCAATGGCGGGCCGATGCCTCGCCGCTGTTGTTCCACGGCGGGCGCTTCTACACCGAGCACCCGCTCTGAGCGGCGCCCCCCGCCGACGCCCGGGCGCGCTGCCGCTACGATCCCGGCATGGTTCAACGAAAAGAACACCTGGACACCGTGGCGGTGTCGGTGCTGGTGGTGTGCTGCGTGTTCTGGGGCTTCCAGCAGATCCTGATCAAGTGGACGGTGGCCGAGGTGCCGCCGCTGTGGCAGGCCGCGCTGCGCTTCGCGGGCGCGACGGTGCTGCTGTGGGCCTGGTGCATGGCGCGGGGCGTGAAGCTGTTCGAGCATGACGGCACCCTGCGCGCGGGCCTGCTGGCCGGCGGGCTGTTCGCCACCGAGTTCACCTGCATCTACCTGGGCCTGCGCGACACGACGGCCTCGCGGCTGACGGTGTTCCTGTACACGGCGCCGTTCTGGGTGGCGCTGCTGCTGCCGCGCCTGGTGCCGTCCGAGCGCCTGCGCGGGCTGCAGTGGGTGGGCCTGTGCATCGCCTTCGCGGGCGTGGTGGCGGCCTTCGCCGAGGGCTTCATCGGCCACGAGAGCTCACTGCGGCAACTGCGCGGCGACGCGATCGCCCTGCTGGGCGGGGCGGCCTGGGGCCTGACCACGCTCGTGATCCGCAGCACCGCGCTGGCCCGCGCCAGCGCGGAGAAGGCGCTGTTCTACCAGGTGGCTGTGACGGCGGCCGTGGCGCCCGTGGTGTCGCTGGCGCTGGGAGAGACCTGGTCCCTGTCGTACTCGCCGGCGGCCTGGGGCTCGCTGGGCGTGCAGACGGTGGTGGGGGCCTTCGCCAGCTACCTGGCCTGGATGTGGCTGCTGCGGCATTACCCGGCCACGAAGATGTCCTCCTTCGCCTTCCTCACGCCGGTGTTCGCGCTGGTGTTCGGCACCAGCCTGCTGGGCGAGCCGCTCACGCTGCAGCTGGCCGCGGCCCTGGCCGGCGTGGCGCTGGGCATCGTGATGGTGAACCGGCGGCCCGCCTGAGTCGCAAGGAAGCGCGCGCCATGGCATCAAAGGACAAAGGCAAGGGCCTGGGCAAGGACGCCGGCTTCAAGGGCAACAAGCAGTCCCTGCCCTCCAAGCCCTGCGTGGCCTGCGGCCGGCCCATGACCTGGCGCAAGCGCTGGGAGAAGAACTGGGACGAGGTGAAGTACTGCAGCGACGCTTGTCGCCGCCGTGGCAGCGCCCCCCTCCAATCCCCGGGCCCCCGCTGATAGCATCCGCACCGCATCAATATCAAGGAGTAACGATGGGACTGTTCAACTGGGCCGAGAAGCCCGCCTCCGTGATCGCCGATGGCGGCGTGATCGGGCCTGACGAGCGCCTGCCCTGGCCGCAGACGGCCGTGATGGGCGTGCAGCACGTGATCGCGATGTTCGGGGCCACCGTGCTGGCCCCCATCCTCATGGGCTTCGACCCCAACGTCGCCATCCTCATGAGCGGCATCGGCACGCTGATCTTCTTCCTGATCACCGGTGGCAAGGTGCCCAGCTACCTGGGCTCGAGCTTCGCCTTCATCGGCGTGTTGATCGCGGCCACCGCGTACGCGGGCAAGGGCCCCAACGCCAACATCGGCGTGGCGCTGGGCGGCATCATCGCCTGCGGCGTGCTGTACACCCTCATCGGCTTCATCGTGCAGGCGGTGGGCACGGGCTGGATCGAGCGCTTCATGCCGCCGGTGGTGACCGGCTCGGTGGTGGCGGTGATCGGCCTGAACCTGGCCTCCATCCCGGTGAAGAACATGGCCGCGAGCAACTTCGATTCGTGGATGCAGGCCGTGACCTTCGTGAGCGTGGCGCTGGTGGCGGTGTTCACCCGCGGCATGGTGCAGCGCCTGCTGATCCTGGTGGGCCTGATCGTGGCCTCGGTGGTGTACGCCCTCCTCACCAACGGCCTGGGCCTGGGCAAGCCGATGGACCTGTCGGGCGTGGCCAACGCCGCCTGGTTCGGTGCCCCGTCGTTCGCCTCGCCGGTGTTCAGCGCCTCGGCCATGCTGCTGATCGCGCCGGTGGCCATCATCCTGGTGGCCGAGAACCTGGGCCACATCAAGGCCGTGACCGCCATGACCGGCCGCAACCTGGACCCCTACATGGGCCGCGCCTTCATCGGTGATGGCGTCGCCACCATCGTCTCGGGCGCCTCGGGCGGCACGGGCGTGACCACCTATGCCGAGAACATCGGCGTGATGGCGGCTACCAAGATCTATTCCACCGCGGTGTTCTTCGTCGCTGCGCTGATCGCCGTGGTCCTGGGCTTCTCGCCCAAGTTCGGCGCCGTGATCCAGGCCATCCCGCTGCCGGTGATGGGCGGCGTGTCCATCGTGGTGTTCGGCCTGATCGCCGTGGCCGGCGCCAAGATCTGGGTGGACAACAAGGTGGACTTCTCCCAGAACCGCAACCTGATCGTCGCCGCCATCACCCTGGTGCTGGGCACGGGCGACTTCACGCTGAAGTTCGGCCAGTTCGCCCTGGGCGGCATCGGCACCGCGACCTTCGGCGCGATCCTGCTGTGGGCCATCCTGGGCAGCGGCAAGCCGGCGAAGTGATCGACGCCCTTCCTCGATGACAAAACGGCCGCTCGATGCGGCCGTTTTTCATGGCGCCTCGCTGCGCTTGAGGCGCTCGCTTTTCCAGTAGACGTCGTCGCCGCCATCCATGCGATTGAGCACGCGCGCGAGGACGAACATCAGGTCGGACAGGCGGTTGAGGTACTGGCGCGGCGCATCGCGCAGGGTCTCGGTGGCGCCCAGGGCCACCACCGAGCGCTCGGCGCGGCGGGCCACGGTGCGGCACACATGCGCCTGTGACGCGGCGCGCGTGCCGGCCGGGAGGATGAACTCCTGCAGCCTGGGCAGGCCGGCGTTGAAGTCGGCCAGGGCTTCGTCCAGTTGCAGCACGGCGTCCGGCTTGAGCAGCTCGAAGCCGGGGATGGACAACTCGCCGCCCAGGTTGAACAGCTGGTGCTGGATGTCCACCAGCAGCTCGCGCACGGGCTGCGGCAGGTTCTCGCACAGGAGCAGGCCGAGGTGGGAGTTGAGCTCGTCGACGTCGCCCATGGCCTGCACGCGCACGCTGTGCTTGTGGACCCGGGTGTTGTCACCCAGGCCGGTGGTGCCGTCGTCCCCGGTGCGGGTGGCGATCTGCGTCAGGCGCTGTCCCATGAGGCGGTCTCCTGTCTCGTGCTGCTCGATGTTGAAAAGGTGGAGGCGGTTCCGCGTGGATCGCGGCTGCCCGCATTGTCCTACGCCGGCATGCAGCCGGCACTGGCTGGCCACGACAGCCGGGCTGGCGCAGGCTGGGGGGTGCAGGCGCTCGCCTGCGGGAGGACCTTTCCATGTTGCTGTTTCGCATGGGGCCCCTGGCCTTGGGGCTGGCCGCGGGCCTGGCGGCCGGCCTGAGTGCCGGCCAGATGACATCGACGGTGCGGCCCGCGGCGGGCGGCCCCGCCCCGGTGAACCCGGCGTCGGTGACGGTCACGCCGGTACCGCCCGCGCCCGCCACGCCAGCCACGCCGGCACCGCCCGGTTTGCCCTCGCCCATGCCCTACCCCGGCGGCACGCCCTCGGGCGTGCTGGCGCCGCCGGCGGGCAGCCCCCTGCCGGGCACGGGGCTGCCGTCGCCCGGCCCGGTCACACCGCCGATGCGGGGCTCGGCCGCCGGCATCGAGGACGACACGCGGGGCGCGCCCATGGGGGCGGGAGCGGGCTCCGCCGTGTCGCCGACCGCGCCGGGCCTGCCGCCCACGCCACAGGCCCTCGCCGCCTCGTTCCTCACCGCCGACGCCAACCGCGACGGCACCCTCACCCGTGCTGAAGCGCAACAGCTCACGGTCATGCCCCCGGGCCTGAGCTTCGAGGACCTGGACCGCGACAAGGATGGCCGGCTCTCGCGCAGCGAGTACGAAGGCGGCTTGGGCCGTTGAGCCACCCCTGGCGGTATCAGGGGAAGCCGGGATGCCGGCGCGCCCACTGTTGCGTACACTGACCGGTTCGTATACAGGATTCAAAGATGAACGCGCCCACCGACCTGACCCACCTGGTCCCCGAGATCGCCACCCGCGAGGTGCCTGCCGCGATGCTGGAGGCGCTGCAGGCGCGTTTCGGCGCGCAGTGTTCCACGGCGATGGCCGTGCGCCAGCAGCATGGCCGTGACGAGTCCATCTTCGAGGTGCCGCCGCCTGCGGCGGTGGTGTTTGCCGAGCGCACGCAGGACGTGGCCGATGCGGTGGCGTTGTGCGCGCAGTACGAGGTGCCGGTGATTCCCTTCGGCGTGGGCTCGTCCCTGGAAGGGCACCTGCTGGCCGTGCAGGGCGGCATCAGCATCGACGTGAGCCGCATGAACCAGGTGCTGGCGGTTAATGCCGAGGACCTGACGGTGACCGTGCAGCCGGGCGTGACACGCAAGCAGCTCAACGAGGCGATCAAGAGCACGGGCCTGTTCTTCCCCATCGACCCGGGCGCGGACGCGTCCATCGGCGGCATGTGCGCCACGCGGGCCAGCGGCACGAATGCGGTGCGGTACGGCACCATGCGCGAGAACGTGCTGGGCCTGGAGGTGGTGACGGCCAGCGGCGAGGTGATCCGCACGGGCACCCGCGCGCGCAAGTCCTCGGCCGGCTACGACCTGACCCGCCTGATGGTGGGCAGCGAGGGAACGCTGGGCGTGGTGACTGAGATCACGCTGCGCCTCTACCCCATCCCGGAGGCGATCTCGGCCGCGGTCTGCTCCTTCC
>JACCDW010157625.1_pt1 | contig 17662 bp, 19 predicted proteins | sample 7449781 | NCBI WGS metagenome assembly JACCDW01 (sample SAMN15323449, study PRJNA562643) | freshwater metagenome | isolation source: river surface water | place: USA:Blue River Watershed | collected 2017-08-18
GACTTCGACCGTCTTGTTGTTGATGTCGAAACAAAGCCATCAATGAAGCCACGCGATGCTGTTGCATCAGCTGGTAAGACACTTGTTGAACTCTTCGGTCTTGCACGCGAACTCAATCTTGATGCTGAAGGTATCGAGATGGGGCCATCTGTTATGGATGCTGCTCTTGCTGCTGATCTTGCTCTTCCAATCGAAGATCTCGATCTCACAGTTCGCTCATATAACTGCTTGAAGCGCGAAGGCATTCACACAGTAGGCGAGCTCATCAACCGCTCAGAGGCTGACCTTCTTGATATCCGTAACTTCGGATCAAAGTCAATCGATGAGATCAAGGCAAAGCTTGCTTCAATGTCAATGTCACTCAAGGACAGCCCAGCAGGATTTGATCCATCACAACACCAGAACTACAACGCATCAGATGAAGACTTCGCTGATGCGGATCAGGCATAAGGGAGAAAAAAGATGCCAAAGCCAACTAAAGGCCCACGTTTGGGTTCAGGCCCATCACACGAGCGCTTGATTCTTCGCACACTTGCTGAGCAGTTGTTCGAGCACGGAAAGATCACAACAACAGAGGCAAAGGCTAAGCGCCTACGTCCTTTGGCTGAAAAGTTGATCACCTTCGGTAAGAAGGGTGACCTTGCAGCTCGTCGTGAAGTTCTTGCACGTATTGCTAACAAGAGCGTTGTTCACCAGCTCTTCACAGTGATCGCACCAACATTCGCTAACCGCGAAGGTGGATACACACGCATTACAAAGATCGGTCCACGTAAGGGCGACAACGCTCCTATGGCAGTGATCGAGCTCGTTACAGATAAGTAATTCGTTACTCATCTAACGAAGTAAACGTTTCATGGCCGAACCCACTCTCTTCCCAGAGAGTGGGTTTCGTCGTTTACGGCTAGATATCGCCTATGACGGAACGAACTTCTCAGGCTGGGCCACTCAACCGGGTAAGCGCACGATTCAAGATATGGTTGAAGAGGCGATTGCTCGCATCGTTCGCCACGATATTGATTCGGTAGTTGCTGGGCGAACAGATGCAGGTGTTCATGCAACGGGGCAGGTCATCCATATAGATGTCGCAGATTCTGCCTTCGATCGCGAGCTGACTTATAAGGATCTTCGCTACAAACTCAATCGTATTCTCGATGAGGATGTGCGCATCATCGATATCGCCGATGCTCCAAGTGGATTTCACGCACGATTTTCAGCGTTGCGCCGCTATTACTCATACAAGATTCTCGATGATAACCAGGTCATCACCCCGGCCCAACGCTTTGATGTTGCACCGTGGTATCGCCATCTTGATGCCGCGCTAATGAATGAAGCCTCCGCGCTGTTGCTAGGCAATCACGACTTTGCTGCCTTTTGTAAATTTAAGCAGGGTGGAACCACTATTCGTACTCTAGAAAAGTATGAGTGGATCAGAACCGAGGATGGGTTACTGATTGCAGATGTTGTGGCAGATGCATTCTGTTACTCCATGGTTCGCAACCTCGTTGGAGCCGTTGTCTGCGTTGCAGATGGTCGCAAACCTGCATCCTGGATTGCAGAGCTTTTGGCCAATAAGGAGCGAGTCTCCGACTCTCTCGTATTTCCAGCCCGCGGTTTGACGCTCTATCAGGTCGATTACCCATCAGATGATCAGTTGGTAGAGCGTGCTCGCGTCACTGTTGCTCGTCGCGGAGATCTCTTTGATATGTATGGCCAATTGAAAGCGAAGCAGTAAATGGGCCATATCGATGTTTCAGGCGTTGAGTACTCACTTTCAGATGGTCGAGTACTTCTCAACGATGTCTCCTTTCGCGTTGGAGATGGTGCAAAAGTTGCCCTGATTGGTCCTAATGGATCAGGAAAGACAACGCTTATCCGCATGATTTGTGGAGATATCTCACCGGATGAAGGACAGGTTTCCATTACCGGTGGACTCGGTGTGATGCGCCAGTTTGTGGGCTCAGTCCGTGATGAGACGACCGTGAGGCAAATTCTCCTTTCAGTTGCTCCTAAATCAATTCGTGATGCTGCAGAGAAGGTAACTGCTACCGAGCGTGCAATGCATGAGCAAGATACTGAAAAGTCACAGATGGCATATGCCCAAGCAATTATTGAATGGGGCGATGTCGGAGGCTATGAGTACGAAGTAATTTGGGATGTCTGCTGCACAGAGATGCTTGGCAAGACATTTGATGAGGTTGCAGATCGTCTAGTGAGCACACTCTCTGGTGGAGAGCAGAAGAAGCTTGTTGTTCGAGCGCTATTAGAAGGACCTGAAGAGGTTCTCATGCTGGATGAGCCCGATAACTATCTCGATGTTCCCTCTAAGCGTTGGCTAGAGAAGGTTATTAACGAGACAAAGAAGACAGTTTTCTTTGTCAGCCACGATCGCGAATTACTCGAAAATACAGCAACACGAATCGTTGCACTCGAGCAAGGCATTACTGGAAATACTGCTTGGGTGCATGGCGGCAAGTTTTCAACATGGCATGATGCACGAAAGGCTCGCAACGCGCGATTTGCCGAGTTATTGCTGCGTTGGCAACAAGAGCATGAACGACTCGTTGCACTGGTGCGAACATTGCAGGTTCAGGCTGCAAGTTCTCCTGATATGGCAAATAAGTATCATGCGATGCAGACTCGTCTGCGTAAGTTTGAGGAGGCGGGAGCGCCAGTTGCGCCACCGGTTGATCAAGATATTCGCGTAGGACTCAAGGGTGGACGCACTGGACTACGTGCTCTGACATTCGAAAATGTGGCAATTGAGAATGGTTCGGGGGAGTACCTGACCAAGCCATTTAACTTTGAGGTCTTCTTTCAAGATCGCATTGCGATTCTTGGAAAGAATGGAACTGGAAAATCGCACTTCTTCAGGCTGATCTCTGGTGAGAAGATGCAGCACACCGGTACTTTTAAGTTAGGTGCGCGCGTGGAGGTCGGTTACTTCGCACAGACTCATGCCCACCCTGAGTTTGAGAATAAGACTCTCCTTGAAATCCTGTGGGAGATGCACTCTCTGCAATTAGGCCCTGCCAAATCAGTCCTTCGTAAATACGAGATCGATCAACAAGCTGAGCAGAAGTTCACATCACTCTCAGGTGGCCAGCAGGCGCGTTTTCAGATTCTCCTGTTGGAACTTTCTGGAGCAACCCTGCTCTTGCTCGATGAGCCAACGGATAACCTCGATCTGGCAAGTGCCGAGAGTCTGGAGCGCGCCCTCGATGCCTATGAGGGGACCGTTCTGACAGTCACCCACGACCGTTGGTTTACGCGTGGATTTACCCGTTTTCTCGTCTTCGGCGACGATGGCCAGGTCTATGAGAGCCCTGATCCGGTCTTTTAGCTCGATTTTGACCCTACCCATGGGGGCAGGTAAAGTTCAACCCCTGCGCCAGTGGGCGCCGAAGTAACCAAGGTCTAAGAAAAAGAAGGTATAGAAGCATGCGTACATATAGCCCAAAGGCAGGCGACGTCGTCCGTAAGTGGCACGTTATCGATGCACAAGATGTTGTGCTCGGTCGTCTTGCAACACATGCAGCGACACTTCTTCGCGGAAAGCATAAGGCGACATTCGCACCTCACATGGATATGGGTGACTTCGTCATCGTAATCAATGCAGAGAAGATCGCACTTTCTGGCAACAAGACAAAGACAAAGTTTGCGCACCACCACTCAGGATTCCCAGGCGGTCTTACATCGACTGTTTACGGCGAGCTCCTTGAGAAGCACCCAACACGCGCTGTTGAAAAGGCGATTAAGGGAATGCTTCCAAAGAACCGTCTAGGTCGCGAGATGGCAGGAAAGCTCAAGGTTTACGCAGGTCCAGAGCATCCACATGCAGCACAGGCACCAGTCCCATACGTATTCAACCAAGTTTCTCAGATCGTTAAGTAAAGGAATCCCAGAGATATGTCAGATACAACATTCGAACTTGATGAGAACGAGATTCCAACTTCTTACTCTTCTTCAACACCAGCACCAGCAACAAACCGCAAGGCTGTAACAGCACCAGGTGCTGGCACAGGTCGCCGCAAGGAGGCAGTTGCTCGTGTTCGTCTCGTTCCAGGAACAGGTCGCTGGGTTGTTAACGGCAAGACACTTGAGAACTACTTCCCAAATAAGGTTCACCAGCAGCTCGTTTCAGAGCCTTTCCGCACAGTAGGTGCAGAGGGTTCATACGATGTATTTGCTCGCATCAACGGTGGTGGAGTTTCAGGTCAGGCTGGCGCACTTCGTCTCGGAGTTGCACGTTCACTTAACGAGATCGATCGTGAAGCTAACCGTCCAGCACTGAAGAAGGCTGGATTCCTCTCACGTGATGCACGTGTTATTGAGCGCAAGAAGTACGGTCTGAAGAAGGCTCGTAAGCGTTCACAGTACTCAAAGCGTTAATTCTACTTTTTCATCCGCAATCCCATTTGTTACTAGGAGGTCCACGTGGCTCTCTTTGGAACAGATGGGATTCGTGGTTTAGCCAACGGTTCAGTCCTCACAGCTGAGACCGCGCTCGCAGCAGCAGTTGCTGCAGCGCACATCCTCGTTGAGGGTTCATCCCAACGCCCCACAGCAATAGTGGGTCAGGATTCACGCGCATCAGGTGAGTTCCTTGAAGCGGCAGTCGTTGCAGGTCTTGCCTCTGCTGGCGTTGATGTTTATCGCGTAGGAGTTCTTCCAACCCCTGCGATTGCGCATCTGGTGGCAGCCCGTGGCGCCGATCTTGGCGTCATGATTTCAGCATCGCATAACCCAATGCCTGATAACGGAATCAAGTTATTTGCTCGTGGTGGTGGAAAGCTCGACGATGCTATTGAAGCGGCGATTGAAAAGCGCATGGGAGAGCCATGGGAGCGTCCTACAGGTCTTAATGTGGGTAGAGTCTTTGACGACTCCGATGCTGCTGGGCAATACATCTCCCATCTTCTTGCTTCAGTTTCAACCTCACTTGCCGGACTCAAGATTGTCGTTGATTGCGCCAACGGAGCTTCTTCATATGTAGCCCCTCTTGTCTATGAAAAGGCTGGCGCAGAAGTTGTTGCGATTCACCACGCGCCAAATGGCTGGAATATCAATGAAAATTGTGGATCAACTCACTTAGAAGATTTACAGGCAGCTGTGGTTGGTGAAGGTGCTGATTTTGGAATCGCACATGACGGTGATTCAGATCGCTGCCTTGCCGTTGATGCAAGTGGTGCAGTCATTGACGGCGATCAGATCATGACAATTCTTGCCAATGGATTTCATGCACAGGGGCGACTGAAGGATGCAACGATCGTTGCAACTGTCATGAGCAACCTTGGATTCTTCAGAGCAATGAAGGCCTCCGGAATCAACGTTCTCACAACAGCAGTCGGAGATCGCTATGTTCTCGAAAAGATGTTAGAAGGTGACTTCTCATTAGGCGGTGAACAATCCGGCCACTTGATTATTCGTGAACATGCAAATACCGGTGACGGTATTTTGACCGCTCTTACCCTTGCGCAAGAGGTGGTTCGCACCGGCAAGTCACTTGCAGAGCTTGCATCGGCGATGCCGCGATTCCCGCAGGTTTTAATCAATGTCTCAGGCGTTGCAAAAGATCAGCTCCCTCAATCAACAGCTGTGGCATCTGCAGTGGCCGCTGCTGAAGAGCGCCTTGGTGATGAAGGTCGAGTTCTGCTTCGCGCATCGGGTACCGAGTCCCTCATTCGCGTGATGGTCGAGGCCTCAAGTGATAACCTTGCTCAAGAAATCGCATCATCACTTGCTGCGGTTGTTAAGGCAGAACTGGGGAACTAATTCGTGTGCGGAATCGTGGGTTACACCGGACCGCAATCCGCATTTACCCCCATTGTTGAAGGCCTTCGTCGCCTCGAATACCGCGGTTATGACTCTGCCGGAATAGCACTTGGTACCAATAACTCACTCTTTGTAGAAAAGCGCGCTGGAAAACTTGCCAATCTTGAGGCAGCCCTTCCTGCCAATCTTCCAGCAGTGCATTCAGGTATCGGTCACACTCGGTGGGCAACTCATGGCGGACCGACAGATCGCAATGCGCACCCCCACCTGGATAACGAGGGCAAGCTTGCCGTTATTCATAACGGAATCATCGAAAATTACTCAGAGCTCAAGGCTGAACTTCAAAGCCGTGGACATGTATTTGAATCTGAGACAGATACAGAATCTGTCGCACACCTACTCTCTGATCTGCGTAAAGAGCACAATGGCGACCTTACCGCTGCTATGCGAGCAGCTGTAAAGCGCTTGCGCGGCTCATTTACTCTTCTAGCTATCCATGCAGATGCTCCATCGACAATTGTTGGCGTTCGACGAAATTCGCCATTAGTTGCAGGATTAGGCGATGGCGAGAACTTCTTAGCTTCAGATGTTGCAGCATTTATTGATTACACAAAGCGAGCTGTAGAGCTTGGCCAAGATGAAGTTGTCACTATTGACCCTTCCGGAATTTCTATCTGTGATCTCGAAGGAAGAGCTCTTCCACTTCGAGAGTATGAAATCACTTGGGATGCAGCAGCTGCACAGAAAGGTGGCTTCGACCACTTTATGTTGAAGGAGATTTTCGATCAGCCTAAGGCGATTGCAGATACCTTGATTGGGCGACTTTCAGATAATGGCCAGGTTCAGCTTGATGAACTACACATGTCTGATGATGAGATTAAGAAGATTAAGCGCATTTCAGTGATTGCTTGTGGAACCGCCTATCACGCAGGCATGGTTGCAAAGTATGCAATCGAGAAGTGGGCAAAGGTTCCTGTCGATGTGGAGATTGCATCTGAATACCGCTACCGCGACCCCATCGTGGATAAGGATTCACTCGTTATCGCTATCTCACAGTCGGGTGAGACGATGGATCTTTTGATGGCTGTGCGCCATGCAAAGGCATCTGGTGCTCGCGTGCTGGCTGTCTGTAATACAAACTCTTCTACGATTCCTCGCGAATCCGATGCTGTGCTCTACACACATGCAGGCCCTGAAATTGCAGTGGCATCGACAAAGGCATTTCTTACACAGATTGTTGCCGTCTATCTCATTGGCCTTAAGTTGGCACAGGTTCGTGGCGAGCTCAGTGATTCTCAGATTAAATCTCTCTATAACGAGATGCTAGAGCTTCCAGGTCAGGTCGAACAGATTCTTGAGACTATCGAACCGCTACGTGCGCTCACTCGTAAGTTTGCATCCAATAACACCGTTCTCTTCTTAGGTCGCGGCATCGAATATCCAGTGGCTCTTGAAGGAGCCCTGAAGCTCAAAGAGCTCGCATATATCCATGCTGAGGGCTTTGCAGGTGGAGAGCTTAAGCACGGTCCTATCGCACTTATTGAAGAGGGCACTGCAGTGATTGCAATCTTGCCACCTGCTGATGAACACCAACTTGATGAGAAGATGCTGAGCAATATCCAAGAGGTGAAAGCTCGTGGTGCTCGGGTAATTGTCATTGCCCCAGAGGGCGCAGAGGTTATTGGTGCAGAGCACATCATCCGAATTCCAGTGGCCTCACCGCTCTTCCAGCCAGTACTGGCAACTGTTCCGCTTCAGGTATTTGCATATGAGATTGCAGTAGCGCGCGGCACAGATGTAGATCAACCGCGAAACCTTGCAAAATCTGTCACGGTTGAATAAATGTCTGTAGATCTACGTCGTCGACAGTTTCGCCGTGCGCTCAAATGGAGTGCGGCCCTCTTTGCTGGCTATCTCTTTGTCACCTACCAAGTTGTCACATATGGCTTTCTCACAAAAGTTGATTATTACTTCTGGAAGAAAGATCATCCAGAATTTAGCGGTATCACCGAATTCATCATTCTCCGTCTCGATGACCTAGGTCGGCGATGGGTCTCAGCAGTCGTGCTTCTGGCTGTTGTCATCTACATTAAGAAGAGATACAACACATGGCGCCCAGTAAATCTTGCGCTGATGATCTTCTTGGCAAATAACCTCATCGTTGCAGCATTTAAAATTGGCCTTGGTCGCACAAAGCCACGCCTTGGCTTTGATCTACTTAATGCAGGTGGCATGTCCTATCCCAGCGGCCATGAAACAAATGTGATTGCAACCTGGGGCATCATCGCCTATCTCTTGTATAGGTACGCCCATATCGATCGCTATCAGGGACGCCTTGCAAGCGCTCTCGTTGCCCTCTTTAGCGTGACCGTCTTTACCGTCTCCCTCATCCGCAATACACATTGGTTCTCAGATTTATTGGGCGGGCTCTTACTAGGTGGCGGTCTCTTAGTGCTGACTATTGCAATTGACCGCTACTTTCCATCCAAGAGTCAGCCCCAGTAGACTCCTTGTGTGATTGATGGAATCGGCGTCGATGTAGTCGATATTGCCCGTTTCCAAGAATCCCTTCTGCGCACACCAGCTCTTGCAGAGAAGCTCTTCACTGAATCTGAGAGACTTCACAATCCTTCTTCACTGGCTGCGCGCTTTGCAGCTAAGGAGGCTCTCTATAAAGCTCTCAGCCCTGAACATGCTTTAGCTTGGCATGAGGCTGAGGTCATCAACCATCCCAATGGGCGACCTGATTTTCTCTTTCGCGGCCAGATTGCCGACCTAATTGATGGAGCAAAGGTGCACCTGTCCTTATCTCACGATGGCGCAATCGCAACTGCAATGGTGGTGATCCAACGATGAGAGCAGAGGCCCTTGTTGATCTCAGCGCCATTAAAGCAAATGTAAAGCTACTCAAAGAGAAGGCCGGCGTTGATGTGCTGGCTGTAGTTAAAGCTGATGCCTATGGACATGGATTAGTTCCCGTTGCCAAAGCTGCACTCGATGCTGGTGCTTCAATGCTCGGTGTTGCACTCCTTGAAGAAGCGATTGCGCTTCGCGATGCAGGAGTTACCGCCCCGATTCTTGCATGGCTTCTGCAGCCTGGATCAGATTTCAAGAGCGCAATTGATCGCGATATTGACATTGCAGCAGGTTCGATTACCGCGCTACAAGAGATTCAAGCAGCATCTGTTGATAAGAAGGCGCGAGTACATCTCGAACTCGATACAGGTATGACTCGCGGAGGTTTTCTAGGGGAGTGGTCACAGTTAGATGCCCATCATGTTGCAGGTCTTGAGATTGTCGGACTCTTCTCACACTTTGCTCGCGCAGATGAACCCGAAGAAGCACAGAATCGAGAACAACTCGAAGTATTTGATGCCGCAATTGCCACGCTAGCCAAATTTGGATTTACAAACATCATCCGCCATATCTCAAACTCGGCGGCCACACTGACTGCACCTCAGGCCAGATATGACATGGTCCGCGTTGGAATCGCGATGTATGGACTCTCTCCGGATGTGACCACACTTGGAACTTCTCGAGATCTAGCTCTTCGCCCTGCAATGCAACTGCGAGCAGCCCTCTATCTCGTCAAAGATGTGCCTGCAGGAACTCCTGTGGGGTATGGGGCAACTGAACTCACTTCGCGCGATACCCGATTAGGTGTGGTCGTCTGCGGTTATGCAGATGGAATCCCTCGTATTGCTCGAACCGCTGGCGTTTGGATTAATGGCGAACGGGCACCAATTATTGGCAAAGTCTCCATGGATCAATTCGTCGTAGACCTTGGTCCAGAGTCCAAGGCTCAATCAGGAGATTGGGTCGTCATCTTTGGAAATGGCTCTCATGGCGAGTACACCGCCGATGACTGGGGTGCGGCAAGTTCGAGTATTAATTATGAAATAACCACACGAATTGGCCCTCGCGTGCCTAGAATCTACGGTGCTCATGTCTACTAAACCGCTCCTGATCACCACCGGCGTCAATGTCGCCTTTGGTGGCCTTCGCGCTCTCAGCGATGTCAATATCACCGTTAATCATGGTGAGGTCGTGGGTCTCATCGGACCCAATGGCGCAGGCAAGACAACAATGTTTAACGCCATCTGCGGAGTCGTGAAACCAGATACCGGAACCTTTGAATTCGGTAACCAGAACACATGGCCTGCCACAGATAAATTGGCATCGATTGGAATCTCGCGCACCTTGCAAGGCGTTGGTCTATTTCCAGAGCTCACAGTTTTAGAAAATGTCATGATCGGTGCAAATAAGTTTGCTCGCACCGGATTAATTGCAGCATCCCTTGGCCTTAACTCGCGTGATGAGAGTGCACTTGCACTTCGCGCACATGTTGCACTGGAACGAGTCTTTGCATCAACTCTTGCTAATCGTCGCGCAGGAACGCTCTCGTATCCTGATGCAAAGCGCGTCTCAATTGCACGTGCTCTAGTGAGCAAGCCTGAGCTATTACTTCTCGATGAACCAGCCGGTGGATTAGGTGCTCACGACATTGAATGGCTCAACCGTTTAATTCAGGAGCTTTCGGGTGAGATGTCTGTCCTTATCGTTGAGCATCATATGGATGTTGTGATGTCAGTCTGTGATCGCATCTATGTATTGAACTTTGGCCAGGTCATCTCATCTGGCACCCCAGAACATGTTCGCAATGATCCAGCGGTCATCACCGCTTATCTTGGAGCTGATGCCCAATGAGCCTAGAGGTCCGCAATCTCACCGTGGCACATGGTGCAATCACCGCCGTCTCGAACGTCTCTTTCAGCATTCCACAAGGAAAGCTAGTAGCTGTCATTGGCGCAAATGGCGCTGGCAAATCAACGCTTCTTCGCACGCTCTCCGGCCTTAAAGAGGCATCTGCTGGAACAGCGACCTGGAACGGTCACAACCTCCTGAAGGGCAAAGCCGAGAGCCATGTCCGCCACGGTGTTGTGCATGTCTCTGAAGGCAAATCTGTGATTGCAGAACTCTCCGTTGAAGAAAATCTTGATCTCGGCGCAATCTGGCGTCGCAACAAGAAAGAAGCTGCTGAAAGCAAGGCAGAGATTTTTGCCCTCTTTCCTCGTCTTGAAGAGCGCATCAAGCAGAGCGCGGACACTCTCTCAGGTGGAGAACGACAGATGTTGGCTATTGGTCGCGCAATGATGTCAAAGCCACAACTTCTTCTCCTCGATGAACCATCACTGGGTCTTGCCCCACTTCTTGTGAAGCAGATTTTCGATGCGATTGCAGAGATTTCTCGCAAACATGGTCTCTCTGTTGTGCTCGTCGAGCAGAACGCGATGGGAGCACTCAAGATTGCAGATTCTGGAGTTGTCCTCAACCTTGGCAAAGTCGTGATGTCAGGTAGTGCACAAGATTTAATCAACGATCCAGCAGTGCAAGCTGCTTACTTGGGATACTAGGGGAGGGCGAGATGTTTCAATTTATCAATACCCTGCTCATCGGTATCACTGCAGGATCCATCTATGCATTGATGGCTCTTTCTATTGTTCTTGTCTGGCGCTCCACTCGTGTCATTAACTTCGCACAGGCAGGTCAAGCACTTGCTTCGAGTTACTTCGGCTATCAAGCACTTTCCTACGTTGACTCGTTCTGGGTCGCACTTATCATCGCTATGGTCGGAGGCGCACTCCTTGCAGCTCTTGTCGAGATTGCATTTATGCGCGTACTCCTTAAGCACACAGATTCAGGACCGATTGCAAGCGTTGCACCGATTATCGCAACTCTCGGACTTCTAGAGATCATTCGCGCTCTTGTCACCATTCGTTGGGGTGGGGCAGATGTATTGATTACTCCTCCTCTTTCAAATGTCGGCTATTCAATCGGCGATGAGACCCTTGTCTTTTCTCCCATGAAGCTGGCAATTGTTATTGTTGTGGCAGTTCTTCTTCTTATCTTCACCCTTATCTTCCAAAAGACCAATATCGGGCTATCTCTTAGGGCGTCAGCCTTCTCTCCAGAGCTTGCTCGCCTATCGGGAGTCCGTGTCGATCGCATCCGCACACTAGGCTGGGCATTCTCTGGGGCAACAGGTGCCGCAGCAGGCCTTCTCTTGGTTGCTAATGGAAACGGTTCATTCTCACCTAACTCTCTCGAGTTCTCACTACTTCTTATCTCAGGATTTATTGCAGCAGTTATCGGTGGCCTCGAGAGCCTTCTTGGTTCAGTATTAGGCGGTCTGATTCTCGGTCTCGTTATCTCCTTTGTGCTGATGTATATCAGCGACTCACTCTTCTTTATCGCACCATTTGTCGTACTCCTTCTCGTCTTGGTAATACGACCACAAGGAATCCTTGGAAAGAAGGGTGGCCGTCGTGCATAAGCTTTCAAATAAAGTTCGCATCTTGCTCTTCATTGCACTAGGAATTGCGATCTACGTTCTCAGCAATGTCGTTGATGAACTTCGTGTGTATCAAGGTGCAACTGTTGCAGTGTATGTAGTGGGTATCGCATCCATTATTTTGCTCACTGGTTACTCCGGGCAGGTATCACTGGGACATGGCGCACTGATGGGTGTTGGTGCATATTCAGCAGCACTCGCAGGTGATCAAATGGGTGCTGCAATGTTGGGAGAGAAAGCCACAGGTATCAATCTTCCGATCCCATTGACATTTGTAGTTGCAATTCTCGCGGCAGCAGGAGCTGGTGCACTTCTTGGTGTTGCAGCTGCGCGACTTTCTGGACCGTATTTGGCTGGAACAACTCTTGCTCTCGCTGTTGGTCTTCCATCAGTTGCAAATCAATTCACATCACTTGGTGGCGAGCAGGGCCTCATCTATGACGTGGGATTTCCGCCCGAGGGGTTAGGTGCTGATTTCACCCAGTACAAGTGGTACTTCTGGATTGCATCATTAGCGACTTTGATTGCGATTTTTTGGTTACAAAATGTTATGAGATCGCGTTATGGACGCACCTGGAAAGCTATCCGCGGTAGCGATGTAGCGGCTGAATTGGCTGGAATTAACGTTGCACGCGCAAAGATCCTCGCTTTTACCCTCAGCGCAGGCCTTGCGGGCCTTGCAGGAGCTCTCTGGGCGATGACTATCGGCACAGTTTCCCCATCTGCCTTCCCACTGGCCCTCTCATTTTCTTTGCTGACAGGCGCGGTTCTCTCTGGCGTAACTACCCTCGGAGGCGTCATGATTGGCGCGGTGACTCTGGTGGCAATCCCAGAAATCGTCCATACGATCGTAGATCGAGTGGGCGCATCTGCTGAGGTTGCTGACAATTTACCTGCACTCATAGTGAGCGCCTTATTGATTGTGACCGTGATCTTTGTACCAAACGGTCCTGTTGAGCAGATGCGATCTAAGAAGAAGGTGCAGAGTCTCTAACATCCCGTAAGGGCCCTTAATGGAAGGAAAGAGATGAAAGCATTTAATCGTCGAAAGCTGGTAACAGCTAGTGCGATGCTCGCAGTATCTGCAATGTCTGTTGCGGCAGTACCTGCACAAGCGTTTACACCTAAGGCTGAGGTCGGTGTTAGCGCAACAGAGATCAAACTCGGAATCACGATTCCAATGACAGGCGCAGCCTCACCTGGATACAACAAAGTTCCTGGTGCAATGAAGGCTTACTTTGATTATGTCAACGCAAACGGTGGAGTAAATGGTCGCAAGATCACTCTCGTTGTTAAGGATGATCAATATGTTCCAACACAAGCTGTTTCAAAGACAAACGAATTGATTCTTAAGGACAAGGTCTTTGCTCTCGTTTCTCCATTGGGAACAGCAAATAACAAGGCTGTTGCTGCTTCAGTAAACCCAGGTCGCCGTGGCGTTCCAGTTCTCTTTGTGAACACAGGCTTCAGTGGATTTGCTGATGCGAAGAAGTACCCAACAACTTATGCGCTCTTGCCTTCATATGTAATGGAAGCAAAGATTATGGGCGAATACATCAAAGATAATTTTGCTGGTAAGACAATTGGTCTTGTCTACCAGGATGATGACTTCGGTAGCGATGCTCTTGCAGGCTTTAAGCAAGCAGGCGTGAAGTTCGCAACCACAGTCGGATATGCATCAGGCTCACAGAGCGCAACAACAGCAGCTGGTTGGGTTACAAAGCTTAAGGCAGCTAACTGTGATGTTGTAATCCTCTTCGGCGTCTCTTCAGCAACAGCTGCCGGTCTCGGTACAGCTGCAGCAATGAAGTACGCACCACAGTGGATCCTCGGCTCAGTCGGTGGTGATGCAACAACAATTACAGCTTCAGGTGTTCCAGCTGGCGTTCTATACAACGCTGTCGGTGCATCATTCTTGCCAGCGACAACTGATACAACAGATGAGTACGTTTCACTCTTCTCAGGTATCTATGCAAAGGCAGTCCCAGGTTCAGCTTTCGACAATAACGTTCTCGTCGGAATGAACTCAGCATTCGTAACAGTTCAGGCTCTCAAGGCAGCAGGCAAGAACCCAACACGTAAGTCACTTATGGCTGCGATCAACTCAAAGGGTTCAACATTTGCTTCAGCTGCACTCTTGCCACTGAACTACTCATCAACAAGCCGCGTCGGTTACAACGGTTACTGGTTCGGTAAGTACACACCAACAGGTGCACTAAGGCCAGATGGCGGAAAGTACACCCTCTACACAACAGACTCTGGTACCGGTGCAGTTGTTAAGTCAACATACAAGCGTCCAGCTATGCCAGCGAAAGGACTACCTAACTAATGAGAATCACTCATAAGTCACGTCTACTCACACTGATTGGAGCTGCAGCACTTGTAGCTTCAACAGTCTCAGCTGTTCCTGCACAAGCAAACGCAACAGGCCCGCTCTGCGGTCCTGCGGTTGCAGGAGTTCAGTCATGTGGAGGCACAACATCAGATGGTGCGCCTTTCGCTATGCAGGTTCCAGCGAACTTCAATGGAACTGTACTTCTCTACTCACATGGGTATCGTCCAAACGTTGCTGTTCCAGTAGGAATCCCAGGTTATGGTGGCTACACAGTTACCAATACTCCTGAGACTGCTCCAGGACAGTCTGATAAGAACATGGCTCCAACTCAGTATCTATTGAGCCAGGGTTATGCACTGATGGGTTCAGGTTTCTCTCGTCAGGGATGGAACCTCGATGCAGCAGTAGCAACTAACGTTGAGCTTATTGAGGCTTTCAAGAAGCAGTTCCCAGCAACTAAGAAGGTTGTCGCATGGGGACAGTCACTTGGTGGAATCATCACTCAGACTCTTGCAGAGAAGTATCCAAACCTCATCTCTGCAGCAGCTCCATTGTGTATGGCAGATAACGTAGCTGCAGAGCTCACAATGGCTGGAGATTTCCTCTGGGGTGCGAAGGTCTTCTTCAACCCTGCAATTAAGGGTGGAAACTACTCAGCTGGAGCCGCAGGTTATGTCGAAGCAATGACAGATCTGAAGTTGTTCTTCACTGTAATCGGTGAGTTGCAGGCAAAGATTGGCGAGCCAGTGGCTGCCAACTCATGGCCTTCAACATCATCTCCTGCAGGTAAGGCACTCGGTGCTGCAGGTATTCCAGCTCGAAGCGCACTCTTGCTTCTAGGTCTTGCTGCTGGAATTCCAACACAGTCAACAAGCTTTGACTCACTCACAGGTCCAGAGAACTTGGGTGCTTCACTCAAGCTTGCATACCCAGCTGCAATCCTTCCTGCACTCGCAGTGCTTGAAAACGGTGCAAATGCTGGTGCGCTAGCAGTTCTCGCACTTCATGATGTTGAGTCACAGGTAGGTGGCGCTGTATTTGATAACACAAAGACTGATTACTCAGCACGTGTTGCAGATTCAGCTGTGATCTACAACCTTGGACTATCAGGCAATACAGCGATTGAGGCAATGCTTGGTGTTCTCCAGGCAGCTCCACGCTTTACTGCCAGTGCCGATGCTGTAGCTAAGCTCAATAAGCTTGGTGCTACAACAGGCAAGATCAACGTACCAACAATCATGATGACAGGTGTTGCAGATCCAATTACACCTGCAGGCGCACAACAGCGCATCGTTGATCTCTATGTTGAGCAGTATGCGGCAGAGAAGGAAGCAGCACGCGTTGCTGCTGGCGGAAACGGAACATATAGAGCTCCTAACAAGAAGCTCTTGTCGATCTGGTCTGTCACACCTGCAAAGTGGACTACTTACTCTGCAGCTGGCTCACCACAACCAAAGACATACACACCAGGAACAGGACACTGTAAGTTCACAACAGCGAACTACAACACAGTTGCTAACTTCTTGGTCTCTGCTGCAAACACAGGAAAGATCACCTGGGATGCTGCAGCAATGCGCGAAGTACGTAAGTCAAAGGGTCTCTTGGTAGATCCAAATTACTTCGTACCTCTTCTTAAGTACTACGGAAACTAATCTAGGAATCCGCAGTAATTAAGTAACCCTTACAGTCGAAGGGCCTACGCACCTGGTGCGTAGGCCCTTCTTCTATTAGTTACCCTTATCCCTATGAGCACCGTCCAAGTAGCCAGCCCCGAAGAGATGGCAGCCCTTGGTCGAAAGATTGGTGGACTCTGTAAGCCAGGAGATCTCATCTTGCTCAATGGCCCACTCGGGGCGGGAAAGACCGTTCTTGTACAAGGCATCGCTGAAGCACTTGGAATCTACGATGTCACATCACCCACCTTTGTCATATCGCGTATTCATCCAGCGCCACTGCCGCTGATTCATGTCGACGTCTATCGACTCCTTGAGGCTGGTAAAGCCTCTCTCTACCTCGATGATTTAGATATTGATTCACCGCGAGAAGAGTCTGTGACAGTGATCGAGTGGGGAGGGCAGGAGTCTGCACGCCTTTCAGATGAGCGCCTTGAGATTGAAATTGATCGCAGCGAAGAAATTCGTATCGTGAGCATTACTGGAATCGGCCCCCGATGGGAAGGGCTGAAGATATGACGATCTCATTGACCATTGATACCTCTACATCGCAGACCATCGTGGGTCTGCTCGATGGGGATTCGATTCTCTTTCATCAATCACATAGTGGTGCAACAGATCATGGTCGCGCTGTCAGTGACCTCGTTGCACAAGCACTCAAGCTCGCCCCGCTACCCGATCAAGTAGTAGTCGGAATGGGTCCGGGACCCTTTACTGGCCTTCGAGTGGGTATTTCTTTTGCTCGTTCATTTGCACTGGCTCGCAATATTCCAGTCATCGGTATCTGCTCACTCGATGCAATCGTTGTCGACCGTGATGAGTACACAGTTGCCATAGATGCACGCCGTAAAGAAATTTATTGGGCAAGCTATAAAGGTGGCTCTCGTGTTGATGGCCCTCATGTGAGCGCTCCTGCTGAAGTCAGCGATTACATTATTGATCTCTATCCATCACCACAAGCTATGGTCTCTTTAGCTGCGCGCGATAATTTTGCTGAGCCTTTCTATCTGCGCCGACCTGATGCGGTACCAACGGCGGAGCGATCATGATTTCCTACCGCCAACCGATTGCACTTGATATTCCTACCCTTGTCTCACTAGATAGAGAGCTCTTTCCATATTCGCCATGGAGTAGCGCACAATTTAAAGAGGAGTTTGCAGGCATTCCTGCAACACGATTTTTTGTACTGGCAGAAGATGAGAATGAAATTGTTGGTTATGCAGGCTGCTTTGCACCGGGTGCCCAAATAGAGGCAGATATCTTGACAGTAGGTGTAATTGAGAGCCATCGAGGCCAGGGCATTGCTCGAGAGTTCATCGCTCAGATGGAGCAGTGGTGTCGCGATCAAAGCGCGAGTGCGATGATGCTTGAGGTGAAGGTCGATAACGCTGCAGCAATCGCTCTATACCAATCACTGGGTTATCAGAAGATCTCTATTCGCATGGATTACTTCGGTCCAGGCCTGGATGCCCAGGTAATGCGAAAGGAGCTCTCATGAGCGAGCCTCTTGTATTAGGTATTGAGACCTCA